>ERZ772953.667-NODE-667-length-10978-cov-3.625469_pt1 | contig 10978 bp, 9 predicted proteins | sample MGYA00580685_ERZ772953 | MGnify/ENA primary metagenome ERZ772953 (study PRJEB29015, sample SAMEA2738080) | human oral metagenome | biome: human oral; feature: human-associated habitat; material: saliva | place: China | collected 2209 ...
TAAAGAGCTTGATAGCTGTTTAAGCACCCTTGCGGGGGTGGGACTACGAACTAAAAATTTTCAATTTTTAGTTCTGTCCCACTCCCTTTTCTGATTTTCAGGAGAAAAGATTGCTAAAAAACAAGAGGAGCAAAAGAATGTCTCAAGCGACAAAATGAACTTTAGAAGCTTCATTTAAACATTTTGTTATAAAAACTATTGACAAAATTTACGATTCAGGACATTGTAGAAGATTGTGGTATCAATCGGATGACCTTTTATCATAAATATATATATGTGTGATTTGGTAGAATGGTCTTGTTTTGAGTTTGCTAAAAAGTAAAACGTTGCTGTCCAAGTAGATGTTTAAGAAATTTTATTAAATAGTAGAACTTTTCTCATTTTGTTCTTTTCTCTTGTGCTTGATTAAGTTTTTATTTATAATAATTCTAAATAAAGAGAAAAGAGAAGGTTGACGATGATGAGAGAACAAGAGATTGATAAGAATTTTAGCGGTCGGCTTAATATTTTGCGAGCTGGAGTATTGGGGGCCAATGATGGTATTATTTCTATCGCGGGTGTGGTAATAGGGGTAGCAAGTGCGACAGAAAGTATTTGGATTATCTTTCTTTCTGGGTTAGCAGCAGTCTTTGCGGGAGCTTTTTCCATGGCAGGTGGTGAATATGTATCTGTCTCCACTCAAAAGGATACGGAGGAGGCCGCAGTTGTCAGAGAGCGAGATCTTTTAATGAAAAATCCAGATATTGCTAGGCAGTCGCTCTATGCAGCTTATATCCAGAATGGCGAGTGTGAGACTTCTGCCCAGCTTTTAACCAATCGAGCTTTTTTAAAGGATCCTCTCAAAGCTTTGGTAGCGGAAAAGTATGGTATTGAAGTGGAAGAATTTACTAATCCTTGGCATGCAGCAATCTCCAGCTTTATCGCTTTTGTAGCAGGAGCTATCTTTCCCATGCTGAGCATTGTCTTCTTTTCTGCTAGTTATAGAATTCCGGCGACAGTAGTCATCGTTGCTTTATCGCTATTGGGAACGGGATACACCAGTGCCAAGTTAGGAAAAGCACCGATAAAAAATGCCATGATTCGAAACTTAGTCATTGGACTTTTGACTATGACAGTAACTTATCTTGTAGGTCAATTATTTGCTATTTAATTTCGAAATAAAAAACCTTTATGAGGAGTGATTTTGATTGTAGGTTATTCTATTTGACTTTATAGTCAATTCTTTTTAGAATTATCTGTCAACCACAATGCTGAAATCAATCAATTTTCTTACGATTGATAAGTATAATAGCATCAAATAAAATACAAGAATAAATTTTCTTGTATTTTCCTTTTTCTTATGCTATAATGTAGATAATGAATATGAAAGAGAGGCGAGGAAATATCTTCGCCTCTTATCTGTGAGGAGGTGTAGTCTTATCACAACGATTGTCAAATTAGTAAAAGAAGTTGTTGAACCAGTCGTTCAAGAACCGTATGAATTAGTGGATATTGAGTACGGTATGATGGGGAGCGACCATGTTCTTAGTATTTTTGTAGATAAGCCGGGAGGAATTACTGTAAATGATACGGCAGAATTGACGGATATCATCAGTCCACTTTTAGATATGATTAAGCCGGATCCCTTTCCTGAGCAGTATTTTCTTGAAGTAACTAGCCCAGGGTTGGAACGTCCGCTGAAAACGAAAGAACAATTAGCAGATGCAGTTGGGCAATATATCCATGTTAGTCTGTATCAAGCAGTTAATAAAAGTAAAACCTTTGAAGGAACATTGCTTTCTTTTGAGGAAGATAGTTTAACAATGGAATATATGGATAAGACGCGTAAGAAAGTTGTTCAAATTCCTTACAAGCTAGTATCCAAAGCAAGATTAGCAGTAAAATTTTAGTAAGAAAAAAGAAAGGATTGCTTTTGTTTTTACAAAAGCGAAAAAAACATGAGTAAAGAAATGCTAGAGGCCTTCCGCATTTTGGAAGAAGATAAAGGGATTAAAAAAGAAGACATTATCGAAGCAGTGACAGAATCCTTGCGCTCCGCTTATCGTCGCCGTTATGGTCAAGCAGATAGCGCAGCTATTGAATTTAATGAAAAAACAGGAGATTTTCGTGTCTATACAGTTCGTGAAGTGGTGGACGAAGTTTTTGATAGCCGTTTGGAAATCAGCTTAAAAGATGCTCTTGCCATTAGCTCAGCTTATGAGCTTGGTGATAAAATCAAATTTGAAGAAGCACCGGCTGAATTTGGTCGGGTAGCAGCTCAATCTGCTAAGCAAACAATTATGGAAAAGATGCGCAAGCAAACGCGGGCGATTACCTACAATAAGTACAAAGAGCATGAAAATGAAATCATGTCAGGAACAGTCGAACGTTTTGACAATCGTTTCATCTATGTCAATCTTGGCAGCATTGAAGCGCAGTTGTCTAAACAAGACCAAATTCCTGGAGAAGTCTTTGCTTCACATGATCGCATTGAAGTTTTTGTTTATAAGGTTGAGGACAATCCTCGTGGTGTAAATGTTTTTGTTAGCCGTAGTCATCCAGAGATGATCAATCGTTTAATGGAGCAGGAAATTCCAGAAGTTTATGACGGAACAGTTGAAATCATGAGTGTTTCTCGTGAAGCAGGTGATCGGACTAAGGTTGCTGTACGCAGTCACAATCCTAATGTAGATGCAATCGGTACAATTGTTGGTCGTGGTGGTGCAAATATTAAGAAAATTACCAGCAAATTTCATCCGGCTAAATATGATGCCAAATCTGGCCGTATGATTCCTGTAGAGGAAAATATTGATGTCATTGAGTGGGTGGCAGATCCTGCAGAATTTATCTACAATGCGATTGCTCCTGCAGAAGTGGATCAAGTCATCTTTGACAGTCAAGATAGCAAGCATGCTCTTGTCGTTGTGCCAGATAACAAATTGTCTCTTGCAATCGGTCGTCGCGGACAAAACGTACGCTTGGCAGCTCATTTGACAGGTTACAGAATTGACATCAAATCTGCAAGTGAATTTGAAGCTATGGAAGAAGCAGGTGAGCTTGGTGGATTTGCTGAAGAAGCAGATGAATTTACAGCAGTTGAAAGTCCTGTGGGAACAGAATTTGTGGAAAGTGAAGTTGAAGCAGAAGACTAAGGAGGGAAAGAATGGCAAAAACAAGAAAAATCCCTTTACGAAAATCAGTAGTTTCTAACGAAATCATTGACAAGCGTGATTTACTCCGCATTGTCAAAAATAAAGAAGGTCAAATTTTCATTGATCCGACAGGAAAGGCGAACGGGCGTGGAGCTTATATCAAACTTGATAATGAAGAAGCGCTTCAAGCTAAGCAAAAACGAGTCTTTAATCGCAGTTTCAATATGGAAGTGGAAGACGATTTTTACGATGAACTGATTGCTTATGTGGATCACAAGGTCAAAAGAAGAGAGTTAGGTCTTGAATAAGCAAAAACTAGCAAATTTACTTGGCTTAGCACAACGAGCAGGTCGCATCATATCGGGTGAAGAATTGGTTGTTAAGGCAATACAAGATAAGAAAGCAAAGTTAGTCTTTTTAGCCAATGATGCTGCTCCAAATTTGACCAAGAAAATTACTGATAAAAGTCATTACTATAAAGTAGAAGTATCAACCGTGTTTTCAACACTGGAATTAAGCACCGCAGTAGGCAAGGCAAGAAAAGTGCTTGCCATCACTGATGCTGGATTTACAAAGAAAATGAGGTCTCTTATGGAATAGAAGAGGAGGACAAGATTTGTCTAAAGTAAGATTGTACGAAATCGCGAAAGAACTGGGAAAAGAAAGCAAGGAAATTGTGGCGCGTGCAAAAGAGCTTGGTATTGAGGTAAAAAGTCATGCCAGCAGCGTGGAAAGTGAAATAGCAACACGTATCACAGCTAGCTTTTCTCAAGCAGCAGCTCCTAAAAAAGAAACGACTCAAAAGCCGACTCAATCGTTGCCTAAAGAGCAACCGTCAGCTTCAACGGCAGTGAAAGAAACGACCGAGGCTGAGAAGAAAGCAGAGCCGAAGGCAGTAGCTCCGACGCAAAAGTCGGAAGTGGAAATGAAGTCGGCGCCTGCAAAACCAAAAAGTCGTAATTTTAAGGCTGAACGAGAGGCAAGAGCAAAAGAGCAAGCAGAACGACGGAATAAACAGCGAGACAATCGTCCGCAAAAACAACAAAATGGCGATAAGCGAAATCGAGATGAGCGCAATCAGCGTAATGATCGAAGCAATCAAAATCGCAATGACCGAGGAAATCGCAACGAACAACGCGACAATCGCAATCATCGGAACCAAGACAACCGTCGCCAAGGGCAAAATCGTTCACATGCTACAAATCAAAATCGCCCTCAAATGAATCAAGGACCACGCATTGATTTTAAAGCACGTGCAGCAGCTCTGAAAGCTGAACAAAATGCTGAATATGCTCGTGGTAGTGAAGAACGTTTCAAACAAGCTCAGGCTGCGAAAGCAGCTCAACGCGAGCAGAATAAACGGAAAGAACCTGTAGAAGAATTATTTCAAGCAGCAGCTACTATCGTGGAAGCAACAAAGCCAGCTCCACAGCCCCAAGTTGCTCCTGAAGCGAGTCAAACTCCCGCAGTTGACACTCGTCGTAAAAAACAAGCTCGACCAGACAAGAAACGCGATGACTTTGATCGTGAAGAGGATGGTCCAAGAAAACAACAAAAGAATCGAAGCAGTCAAAATCAAGTGAGAAATCAAAAGAATAGTAATTGGAATCATAACAAAAAAAATAAAAAAGGCAAGAACAATCGGAATAACACTCCAACTCCAAAACCAGTTACAGAACGCAAGTTCCATGAATTGCCTAAAGAATTTGAATACACAGAAGGTATGACCGTTGCAGAAATTGCAAAACGGATTAAACGTGAACCAGCCGAAATTGTCAAGAAACTCTTTATGATGGGGGTTATGGCAACGCAGAATCAATCGTTGGACGGCGATACTATTGAACTTCTGATGGTAGATTATGGCATTGAAGCACATGCTAAAGTTGAAGTCGATAATGCAGATATCGAACGTTTCTTTGTGGATGATGATTATCTTGATCCAGATGCCTTGGTAGAGCGTCCGCCAGTTGTGACCATCATGGGACACGTTGACCATGGTAAAACAACACTTTTGGATACCTTGCGTAATTCTCGTGTTGCTACAGGTGAAGCAGGTGGGATTACACAACATATTGGTGCTTACCAGATTGAAGAAAATGGTAAGAAAATTACCTTCCTTGATACACCAGGGCATGCGGCCTTTACAAGTATGCGGGCACGTGGTGCTTCTGTCACAGATATCACGATTCTTGTCGTAGCAGCAGATGATGGAGTCATGCCTCAAACAATTGAAGCGATTAACCACTCAAAAGCAGCAAATGTACCAATTATTGTAGCGATTAACAAGATTGATAAACCAGGAGCTAATCCCGAACGCGTTATCAGTGAATTGGCTGAATATGGCGTTATGTCAACCGCTTGGGGCGGCGATTCTGAATTTGTCGAAATCTCAGCGAAATTCAATCAAAATATTGAGGAGTTGCTCGAAACAGTTCTCCTTGTAGCCGAAATTCAAGAATTAAAAGCCGATCCAAATGTTCGCGCAATTGGTACGGTTATCGAAGCGCGCTTGGATAAAGGGAAAGGTGCGGTGGCAACTCTGCTCGTTCAACAAGGTACTTTGAATGTGCAGGATCCAATCGTTGTCGGAAATACCTTTGGACGTGTACGTGCCATGACCAATGACCGTGGACGCCGAGTGAAAGTTGCGGGGCCATCGACACCAGTATCTATCACAGGTCTAAATGAAACACCGATGGCTGGTGATCATTTCGCAGTGTATGAAGATGAAAAAGCAGCGCGTGCAGCTGGTGAAGAACGTGCAAAACGTGCTCTCATGAAGCAACGTCAAGCAACTCATCGTGTTAGTCTTGAAAATCTCTTTGATACCCTTAAAGCAGGCGAAGTCAAGTCTGTCAATGTCATTATCAAAGCAGACGTGCAAGGTTCTGCCGAAGCCTTGACAGCTTCCCTTCAGAAGATTGAAGTGGAAGGTGTTAAAGTAACAATTGTTCACTCAGCAGTTGGTGCGATTAACGAGTCGGACGTGACTCTTGCAGAAGCTTCAAATGCCTTTATCATTGGTTTCAACGTTCGTCCGACTCCACAAGCTCGTCAACAAGCAGAAGCTGATGATGTCGAAATTCGTCTTCACAGCATTATTTATAAAGTCATCGAAGAAGTAGAAGATGCCATGAAAGGGATGTTGGATCCAGAATACGAAGAAAAAATTATCGGTGAAGCTGTTATCCGTGAAACCTTCAAGGTTTCTAAAGTCGGTACCATTGGTGGCTTTATGGTGGTTAGCGGTAAAGTAACTCGTGATTCTAAGGTTCGTGTGATTCGTGATGGTGTTGTCATCTTTGATGGTGCGCTTGCTAGCCTCAAACATTATAAGGATGATGTGAAAGAAGTTGGCAATGGGCAAGAAGGTGGTCTTATGGTTGAGAACTACAATGACATCAAGGTAGACGACATGATTGAAGCCTACATCATGGAAGAAATCACAAAATAAAATATGAATGGAAAAGAGACAGGCTATGGTTCATTAAAGTCTGCCTCAACCTTTTTCTAAAGTAAGTGAAAGGAGATATCATGGCAAATCAATTTCGTGTGGATCGTGTGGGCATGGAAATCAAACGTGAAGTCAATGAAATCTTGCAAAAAAAAGTTCGTGATCCGCGTGTTCAAGGAATTACCATTACAGATGTGCAAATGTTGGGCGACTTGTCAATGGCAAAAGTGTACTACACGCTGATGAGCAAGCTTGCCTCTGAGCAAGAAAAAGCTCAAATTGGTTTAGAAAAAGCCAAAGGAACGATCAAACGTGAATTGGGTCACAACTTGAAGATGTATAAAATTCCTGATTTGACATTTATCAAAGATGAATCCATTGAATACGGGAATAAAATTGACCAAATGCTCCGCGATTTAGAACAAAAATAAAATGTGATTTTAGCTATATCAATATATTTAAAAAGAAAGGAAATTCTATTTTTCTTTCTTTTTTTGATAAAAATGCTAAAAAAGGCTTGTTACTTTTACACTTATCCTTTAAAATAGAAAAGGAGATAATCCGCTACAGATTTTTCGGAGGAGAAAAGATGTCCATCAATTGGCAGCAAATTATATTTAGCTTTTTAGGCGGTTTAGGACTTTTCCTATATAGTATTAGGATGATGGGGGATGGCTTGCAGCAGGCTGCAGGTGATCGGCTTCGTTATTTTATTGATAAATATACAAGCAATCCATTTTTTGGCGTTCTAGTTGGGATTGGTCTAACAGCTCTGATTCAATCAAGTTCGGGTGTGACAGTTATTACGGTTGGATTGGTAAGCGCTGGACTATTGACTTTGAAGCAAGCGATTGGTATTGTCATGGGAGCCAATATCGGAACGACAGTGACCTCCTTTATTATTGGTTTTAAGCTAGGTGATTATGCCTTACCCATTCTCTTTTTAGGAGCAGTCTGTCTCTTCTTTACCAAAAAGCGCTCTATCAATAATATTGGTCGTGTCTTATTTGGGGTCGGTGGGATTTTCTTTGCTTTAAATCTGATGAGTGGCGCTATGGAGCCATTGAAAGATTTAGACGCTTTCCGTGAATACATGATAAAGTTAAGTGGAAATCCAGTCCTTGGTGTGTTTGTAGGAACAGGGATTACATTGCTCATTCAAGCTTCGTCTGCTACCATTGGGATTTTGCAGAATCTGTATGCAAGTGGCTTGATTGAGCTAAAAGGAGCTTTGCCAGTTCTTTTTGGGGATAATATCGGGACAACAATTACAGCAATTATTGCATCATTAGGAGCCAATATTGCTGCTAAACGTGTGGCAGGTGCCCATGTCACTTTCAATGTGGTCGGTACTGTTTTATGCTTGATCGTTTTAGGTCCATTTACGAGCTTAATTCATTGGTTTCAAGCAGCACTCCATTTAAGCCCAGAAATGACCATCGCCTTTGCTCACGGAACTTTTAATGTTACCAATACGATTATTCAATTTCCATTTATTGGCTTGTTAGCTACCTTGGTAACAAAACTGATTCCAGGTGAAGATGAAGTTGTGAAATATGAACCGCTTTATTTAGATCCGATTTTAATCAAACAAGCTCCGTCTTTGGCGCTTGGAAATGCCAAAAAAGAATTGCTTCATTTAGGACGTTATGCGATGCGTTCATTTGAGTTGGCTTATGATTATATTGTGAACAATACTGAAAAGTCAGCAGACAAGGGACACAAGGTAGAAGAAGCAATCAATAAGATTGATGAAGATCTCACACGTTACCTCATTGATTTATCTAGTGAGCCTCTTAGCCAAAAAGAAAGTGAAGTGCTGACAAATATTTTGGATTCATCTCGAGATTTAGAAAGAATCGGGGACCATGGTGAAGCGCTGATTAACTTGACTGATTATATCCGTCGGAAAAAGGTGGAATTTTCTCCAGCAGCTTTGCAAGAGTTGGAATTGATTTACAATATGACGCTCAGCTTCATAAAAGAATCATTGAAGTCTGTAGAAGATAATGATATTGAATTGGCCAATAGTTTGGTGGCTAAGCATGAAGCGATTGATAAAATGGAACGAAAGCTACGGAAAACGCACATTCATCGTCTGAACAGAGGTGAATGCTCTACGCAAGCTGGGGTGAACTTTATTGATATCATCTCTCACTATACGAGAGTAGCGGATCACGCCATGAACTTAGCGGAAAAGGTCCAAGCGGAACAAATTTAAGATTGAGAGACAAACTGCTGAGGTGGTTTGTTTTTTTGTACCCTACTTATCTTGTATGATCAAGTAGAAAGTTTATTAATAATGACTCTGTGAGATCAAGTTGGGTACACAAGAAAAAGTGGAACATCTGTGCTGTAATACTGGCTTGACTCTGTTATCAATCCAATGTGATAGAGCAAATAGAGGTAGAGTAGAACTTGAAAGATGTCACAGTTTATCTTTCTCAAAGCTTACAAACTCTAAACCAGTTCATCAAGGAGAAAAATACCAATTTCGGAATATACTTTTTACTTTTGATTAAATCTTTCTTGTAAAATTGCATTTGTTAAACTATTCGAACCTCTTATTGCTGGCTATCAGTAGATTGTGGGTATTGAATTAGAAAAAGTTTTTGGTATGTTTTGTAAGATAAACTTATGTTTTTGATGAAAACATCACTGTGATGAGGGCTTGTCATAACTAGTGGTAACGAAATTTGCTCTGAAACTAGTCATATAAAAACCAGTCCTCATTAAGCGAGGACTGGCTAGTTGTTTAGTTTGTTATTAGAACAATATATCAAAAGTTAGTTTAACCACTGTGTGCTGAATGGTATACATAAATAATGTAAGAAAACCTATAAATTAGCCCTACTGCATTATTCAAAAGTTACCTTAATTGGTATTTTGGCAACAGTTTCTGTAATATCATAAATGACTTCTAAATTGCATTCTAAAACTTTTGGTTTGGTAATACTAGCTGCTTCTAAAGCATTTATTGGTAATTTAATACTACCTTCAGAAGTAGCAGAAGCTTTTAAGGTATCAGAGCAAATGATAATTTTGTGGTCATCATTATTGGAAATATTATTGACTTTACCATTACGAGTTTGCACTTCATATTCTTTATTGGAAGTATTTTTATATGCTAACTTAAGGGTATATTCATAATCATCTTTTTCTAGCCCTTTATAGGTAAGTGTGACACCTTTGCCTTCGTAAATAACTGTGTCAATAGCTGTGGTAGAAAATTCAATGGTTTTTGAGCTTTGTTCTGCTTTTTGACTAGAACTGGTCTTGGGTATTTCAGAAGATGATGTGTCTGTTGATTTCTTATTATTACCGCAAGCAACTAAAAGCAGAATGGTAAGTAAGGAGACAGCGACTGTAAAGACTTTCTTTTTCATGATACACCTCCAAAGATAAGTGTGCTAGGTGAAGACTAAAGTCATTTAAAGCTGATTTGTCTCTTCTAAATTTGAATTTGGAATCAACTCCTTGTGACAATAATCAACACAAAATACTTTTTCCTACTTTTATTATAGCATTATACAAATAATTATTCAATAAAAGATAGAACATAAAGACTTAAATAAGGTAGTAACCGGAAAGTCGAATATAAACTTGATGGTTTAGGTTGAGTGCCTTAATTGATTCATTTGACAGAAATTATCTATTTAGTACTAAAAATATGAAAACAACAAGAAAAAATAAGACGACTATAAGGTTGGTCTGAATTTAATATCGAAAAATATCTAGCAAACAAGACTTGCAAATGGAATGAGTACTAGTATCTGTCCTAAAATAAGCAGCATCAAAGTCAGCTCTTGCCAATATGGAATTTAGATCACTCTTTTAAACGAAGTGTACTACAAGTTTGTTAAATGGACAGTATAGAAAATAGTATAAACAGTAGTGTTTATACAATCACTTAAAATCTAGCAAGATAGGTCTATACCATTTACAAAAAGGAAAGAAAGCGATATAATGAAAGAGACATAATGAACAATGCGAGAGTGATTTAAAATAACATTTACAGTTGTCTAAAGCGACAGCTTATATAAACTCTCACTGAAAGAAGGAGGTTTTATTATGCCTAAATATATTCAAGCAGATCGATTTTTCTATCCCCATGGTATCCGTCAAGGTGGCTACTTGGAAATCACAGATGGTAAATTTGGCAAATGGACGAAAGCTATTCCGGCAGGTGCGGATGTGATAGATTATACAGGTTATTCTATCGCACCGGGACTGGTGGATACCCATATTCATGGTTTTGGCGGTGTCGATGTCATGGATAACAATATTGAGGGCACCCTTCATACGATGAGTGAAGGTCTTCTTAGTACGGGTGTTACTAGTTTCCTACCAACGACTCTAACGTCATCATATGAACAATTATTAGCTGTTACTG
>ERZ772953.680-NODE-680-length-10905-cov-4.875853_pt1 | contig 10905 bp, 9 predicted proteins | sample MGYA00580685_ERZ772953 | MGnify/ENA primary metagenome ERZ772953 (study PRJEB29015, sample SAMEA2738080) | human oral metagenome | biome: human oral; feature: human-associated habitat; material: saliva | place: China | collected 2209 ...
AATGCAAAACAATAGGTTTTGTAATACGCTGATGATGAGATGGTTAGATAAAAGTTGTCGTTGTGAAAAATATTTACACTTTTCTTACCTGTTTTTCATCTATAAAATAAGGTGTACAGGTGAAATAGCATGGCGAAAAGAACAGCGTTTTTTGGTTGAAAGGGTGAAGTAATATACTTGTTCGCATTAAGTTTCTATCGTTACTCCGTACTATTGCAATCTTAACAAAAAAGCCTCTGCACCGAACGTGCAGAGGCTTTTTGCTGAATGTGAACGGCTCTTTGGTGCCGTTTTTCTGCTTCCGTCAGTCTTATACGTTGCTGATAAGATAAGCCATATAGCCTATGAAGGTGGCAGTGAGCACGAGCCCTTCCCAACGCTCAAGAACGTATTTGGTGAACGAGAAGAACCAAATCATAATCATAGATATTACCAATATAGACAAGTCGGTTGTGGTAATGCCTTGCAGTTGCATCGGACAAACAAGTCCTGTAAGACCTAATATGGCGAGAATGTTGAACACGTTAGAACCAAGAACGTTGCCAATGGCAATGCCGCTGTTGCCCTTTCGTGCTGAAACAACGCTCGTAGCAAGTTCGGGCAGCGATGTTCCGCCAGCCACAACCGTAAGACCGACAATGGCTTCCGACACACCTAACGAGGTTGCCAGTTGGGTAGCACCTTCCACAAACAGCGTACTGCCGCCAATAAGGCAGCCCAAGCCTACGATAATCCATATCGCCGACATGGTTGTGCTCATCTTAGGCACGCTTTCCAACGCTGTTTCAGCAAGTTTGTTCTCCGCTTCCAAATCCTTTTTCTCTATTTTCGCCCCAGTTACAGTCATATACATGAAGACAAGGAAGAAAACAAAAAGCACGGCAGCGTCTATGCGTCCTATCTTTCCATCGAAGCACATCATCATCAGAATAACCGATGCAACAAGGGCAAACGGTATGTCTTTCAGCACCGTAGAACGCAAGATAACCATCGGAGCAATAGCTCCAGAGAGTCCGACGATGAGCAAAGTGTTGAAAATATTAGAGCCCACGACGTTGCCCACTGCCAAGTCGGGCGTGCCTTTGAGTGCCGAAATCAGGCTGACACAAAATTCGGGCATACTCGTTCCCATAGCAACGATGGTAAGCCCGATAACGATTTGCGGAATTTTCATACGTTCTGCAACAGCTACTGCCCCTTCGGTGAGGCGGTCTGCGCCCCACAACACGATGGCAATGCCTGCAATAATGAAGATAATATTCAATAGCATATATGTTTAATATTAATTTTATTACGTTTTTTAAATAGCCTTCAGCCCTATTCGTTAGCGGCTTGAATTTGCTTTATATTCTCTTTTTCGCCTACCACCCACAGTATGTCACCTTCCTCTAAGCAGCGCGAAGGACTGATGAGCGTAATGTGGGTTTGTCCCTCGTCTACACCTACCACCATACAATTGTATTCCTCGCGTATGCCACTTTCTCTCAGCGATTTGCCAATAAACGGATTGTTTGCCGACAAAACAATTTGATGCAGAACCATTTCGCGTTTCTCTATGTCGTTGTCTTCGGGGCGAATTTCGTTTCGAATAGCTGCCGAGATAGCTGCCAACTGTTGGTCGTTACCGATGACTTGTATCTTGTCGCCAGGGAAAACAATGGTGTTGCCACGTGGAATGTTCAGGCGGTGCGAGCCACGGAGAATGCTGCTGACGTGCGTACCAAAGCGATTGCGGAGCTTTAGCTGATGGAGCGTCTTGCCCGTCCACGCCGAATCTTCAGGAATATCGAACTCGCCGATGTGAATGTTCCTATCTAACAGATGCCCTTCGAAGAGCGGTTTCCGTCTGCCGCGTACTTGTGCTGCTATTTCGCGGCTACGAAGGTTTTGTATAAAGAGGCGTTCCAAGCGAATGCTGCGCTGTTTCATACCGCGAGACAGTATCATCAGCGTCAGCATACCTATTGCAATGACTATCATAAGTGCATTGGTGAAGCGTGTAAGATAGTTGCAGATGTAGAAAATGAACGCAAGTGCCACCACCATTCTGACGAGAATGGTAAACACAAGCGGCAGGCGGTTCATACGGTTGCGTGTCCAGAGGGTCTTAAACTCTTCGGAATGGTTCTTCTTCATTACGAAAGCACGCAGGAAAGGAGCTATGAACAGAATGGTGAGAAGTCCGCAAACAGCGTTGCCAGCCCAGTGGTTGCCTGTCAATTCCACCGAGAAACGGCGCATAATGGGCAGAACAAGCGAGAACATAATGGTGATGGTGGCAGCCGAGAGAATGCCGTAGATGAGTGTATTCGCAACCATCGCCTTGATAAGTGCGCGCCAGAGATTGTCGGACGATAGGTTTTGCGGTGTTCCTACGTCGATATGCGTAATGCGACGTGCCCATTGCTTCGGCAAACGGCGCAATATGAATTCGTAAGTAGGCTCTGCTCCACGTATCATATAAGGGGTTAGGAAAGTCGTAATGACCGAAACGGCTACCACGACAGGGTACAGAAACTTGCTGATAACGCCCAGAGAAAGTCCTAAAGTGGCAATGATGAAAGCAAATTCGCCTACTTGCGCCATTGAGAAACCGCAGCGAATGGCATTTTTAAGCGACTGTCCGCCGAACATATAGCCCATTGTGCCGAACACAGCCTGCCCAACAAGAATGGTAACGACAAGTATAAGGATTGGCACAGCGTAGGTTACGAGGATTTGCGGGTCTACCAACATACCCACCGATACGAAGAAGACAGCACCAAAGAGGTTCTTTATGGGTTCCACAACCTTTATAATCTTCTCTGCTTCGATGGTTTCTGCCAAGATGCTACCCATTACAAACGAGCCGAAAGCAGCACTGAAGCCTACCTTTGTGGAGATTACTGCCATAAGGAAACAAAGTCCTAACGATACAATGAGCAGGGTTTCGCTGTTCAGAATGCCACGCACCTTGCGCAAGAATGAAGGAATGGCAAACAAACCGATGACAAACCACAAAATGAGAAAGAAGCCAATCATAAGCACACTCTCTATCAATTGACCGCCGTCGGGGCTGTTTCCGCCCGCTACGGCACTCAGCATAACCATCATGACGATAGCGAGAATGTCTTCAAGAATAAGCACGCTCATCACCGTAGTTGCAAACGTTTGCTGCAGAAGTCCCATGTCGGCAAACGCTTTATATATGATGGCAGTGGAACTCATAGCCAACATACCGCCAAGGAAGATGCAGTCCATTTGCTGCCAGCCGAAAGCGTGCCCCACGCTAATGCCCAACGCCATCATACAGAATACGATTGTGCAGGCAGCAATAATGGGCGAGGCTCCCATTTTCAATATTTTCTTGACCGAGAAGTCTAATCCTAACGAGAACAAAAGGAAGATAACGCCAATGTCTGCCCACGTTTTAATGTCGGCTTCGTCTACCACGCTCATAATGTAAGGCATGTGTGGCGATACCAAAAAGCCAGCTACGATGTAGCCTAACACAAGCGGTTGCTTGAGTTTCTTGAATAGCAGCGTTACGAAACCTGCCACTACGAGAATTAAAGCAAGGTCTTTTACGAGTACGGGAAGTTCTGACATAAGCAGCGTTGTAAATATTTGAATAGTTTATTGATGTGTTAGCATGATTCGTCAATGCGGAAAATATAGTATGCTGATGTGCTTGTATATAGTTCGCCGATGTGCTAATATAATAAGGTGGAGGCGCATTGCCCCCGCTGAAAATACGAACACCACAAACTGTTCTCTCCGTTTTCCGAGCTGATAGCAGCACCGAAATGCGGTGAGAGCAGACTTTGTAGTGTTCCTCTTCGTATTTATGAACCGCCGAAAACCGACGGAATTACTTCTGATTAATCGTTGTAGCCAGCTGTGAGGCGACTGATATTGATGATAACCTGCATGGCTTTCTCCATCACTTGGATAGATACAAACTCGTAAGGTCCGTGGAAATTCACACCGCCAGCAAAGATGTTAGGGCATGGAAGCCCCTTGAAGCTGAGCTGTGCACCGTCTGTACCGCCACGAATAGGTTGTACCAATGGTGTAACTTCGGCTTCCTGCATGGCTTTTACAACAAGGTCGATGACGTGGATATTTGGGTCTATCTTCTCTTTCATGTTGTAATATTGGTCGTTCATCTTCATTTCGACCGTGCCTTCGCCATACTTTTCGTTCATCGCCTTCACGCAATTCTCCATTACTTTCTTGCGATTTTCGAACTTATCTCTATCGTGGTCGCGAATGATATAGTTAAGCTTAGCTTCTTCGCAACGACTTTCAATACCGATTAAATGGTAGAATCCTTCGTAGCCTTCGGTGTTTTCAGGAGTCTCGTCTTGCGGCAACATCTCGCTAAACTCTATTGCCAAGCGGCTTGCATTAACCATTCTGCCCTTTGCATAGCCTGGGTGAACGCTCAAACCCTTGATGTGAACCTTTGCGCCGGCAGCGTTGAAGTTCTCGTATTCCAACTGTCCGATGTCGCCACCGTCCATCGTGTAAGCCCATTCGCAGCCGAATTTCTCCACATCGAAGTGGTGTGCGCCGCGTCCAATCTCCTCATCGGGGTTGAAACCTACGCGGATTTTGCCGTGTTCAATCTCTGGGTGGTCGCGCAAATAGCACATTGCCTGTACTATTTCGGCAATGCCCGCCTTGTCGTCGGCACCGAGTAGGGTGGTGCCATCGGTAACAATGAGGTCTTCGCCCTTGTGTTCCAACAGTTCTGGGAACTGCTTTGGCGATGAAACCATATTCTCGTTGAGCTGTATGTCGCTACCATCATAGTTCTTTACGATGCGTGCCTTGATGTTGGCACCACTTGCATCGAGTGCAGTATCGTAGTGTGCAATGAAGCCAATGGTAGGTACTTTCTTTGTAGTAGTAGCTGGAAGCGTGGCATAGATGTAGCCTTTTTCGTCCATTTCTACTTCTTTTAGTCCTTCACGCTCAAGTTCTTCTTTCAAATACTTAGCGAAAACAAGCTGTTTCGCAGTGCTGGGCACAGTTTCAGATTCGTCTGCCGACTGTGTGTCAAACTTGGTATAGTTAATAAATCTTTCTGCTATTTCCATATTTTATTTTATGTTTACTAATCTATTAGTTGCAAAGATAGCTAAAAACTGATTTATATCAAAACTTGCAAGGTGCTTTTTTATAATTGTTATACTTTTTCTATGTTTTGCTAAATAAAAGTAGTGTGCGTGCAAAAAATACGGAGAAAATAGTTCCAAATTATGAAGAATTAAGCCTTGATACATTGCTGTTTAAGTTTAATTTCGTATCTTTGCAATCTAAATTTATGCGTAGCGTGAAAATTAAGGAAGTTATTGATGCCCTTGAGAAGTTTGCGCCTCTGCCCTTGCAGGAAAGCTACGACAATGCTGGCTTGCAAGTTGGATTGACAGGGGCGGAAGTGTCAGGGGCTTTATTGTGCCTTGACGTAACCGAACAGATTGTAGACGAAGCGATAAAACTCGGCTGCAACCTGATAGTGGCACACCACCCGCTCATCTTCGGTAAGCTGTCGCAAATATCGGACACGAACTATGTGCAACGCACTGTAATCAAAGCGATTAAGAACGATATTGTAGTCGTGGCGATGCACACCAATATAGACGCTGCAACAGGAGGCGTAAACTTCAAGATTGCAGAAAGAATGGGACTGCAAAACGTTCGTTTTTTCGGCAAGACGCAATCGGTTCCGACCGACGACGGAGAAGTTCTTGGAGGTTCGGGAGTAGTTGGCGAGTTTGCAGAACCGTTGGCTGCGGACGATTTTATATTGCTCTTGAAACAGCAGTTCGGCGTGGAATGCGTGCAAGCCAATCAGTTGTTGCGTCGCCCAATTAAGCGAGTGGCACTCTGTGGAGGGGCTGGTGCTTTCCTCTTGAACGATGCAATAGGCGAGGGGGCTGACGCTTTCGTTACGGGCGAGATGCACTATCACGACTTTTTCGGGCACGAACAGCAGATACAGATATGCTCAATCGGGCACTATCAGAGCGAACAATTTACGACTGAGGTGTTTAAGAACATCATAGAAAAGCAGTGCGCAGGCGTGAAGTGCCACATTACGCAGATAAACACCAACCCTATTATATATATATAATAAGGTGGAAAATGAAACAAGACAGAAAAATAAACGCAAAATAGAAATACAACAATGGCAAAGAAAGACCCTAAAGACTTATCAGTAGAAGACAAGTTGAAGCATCTTTTTCAGTTGCAAACTACACTTTCGGCAATCGACGAAAAGCGCGCATTGCGTGGCGAATTGCCGCTCGAAGTTCGCGACTTGGAGGACGAAATTGCAGGTTTGAACACACGTATCGACAAAATACGATATGAAATTGACGATTTTCAGCACGCTATCGTGCAGCGCAAAGGCGATATAGAACGTGCAAAAGCGAGCTTGGAACGCTACAATCAGCAGTTGGAACAGGTGGCTAACAACCGCGAATACGATATGCTGACAAAGGAAATCGAATTCCAGACATTGGAAATAGAGCTTTGCAAGAAGAAGATGGACGAGGCGCAGGCTAAGATACAAGAACGTCAAGATAATCTTGCCAATACCGAAGCTGTTCTGGACGATCGCCACAAGGCACTCGAAGAGAAGCGTGCAGAACTCGATGAAATTATGCAAGAAACGCGCGACGAGGAAGACGACCTGAAAGAAAAGGCTGGCGAACTTGAAACAAAGATAGAGACAGGTTTGCTCCGCAGCTTCAAACGCATTCGCAAAGGTGCGCGCAACGGACTTGGTATTGTGTATGTGCAGCGCGATGCGTGTGGCGGTTGCTTCAACAAAATTCCACCTCAGCGTCAGTTGGATATAAAGATGCACAAGAAAATTATCGTGTGCGAATACTGTGGTCGTATCCTTATCGACCCTGAATTGGCGGGCGTAAAACTTCAGGCAGCAGAGGAAAAGCCTAAGAAGAAGCGCACAACTCGCAAAAAGAAAGAGGAAACGGCTGAATAAAGTCGCTACACCTTATTATATTATATATAGAAACGAGAAACTCCATTGGTATTGTAAAAGAGCAATACCGATGGAGTTTCTTTGCGTAATGTATATTTCTGTGCTTGCAATAAGTTGTCGGAACAGACAAGGGAGAGACTGCCACAGTAGAAAAACAGCAGAGAAATTATCTATTTGCTGCTTGATGACGAAGGTGAAAAAACACCTCTATTTTGTAAAGATAGTTTTCTTAAAAAATGATAACTGCGCTTTGGCATTGCGAAAGCGGCTGTTTTGCATCGCAAAACAGCCGCTTTTATCGTGCAAAACCTACGCTTTTGGAACGCAAAACAATAGGTTTTGTAGAGTGTTGATAATTAGATGGTTAGACGGAATTTATGTTTGTGAAAAATATTTACATTTCTTTTACCAGCTTTTGCTTATAGAACGAGGTATGTAGAAAGAATAATCTGGCAGTTAAGAGCCGCTTTATAGTTCCTTGTAATTGGGTATTGAGGGTAAGAAGGCGTAGGTTTGATGCTCGTAATCCATCTTGCAAATGTAGGTGTCTATGCCGTTCGACACGATGAGATAATCGACGTGGAGTAGGAGATTGTAAACAGAAATCTGGTCGAAAACCTTTTGCGTGAGTTGAACGTGGGGGGCTTTGTATTCTATTATCATGCGTGGGCGTAGGCGGTTGTCGTACAAAACGCTGTCGGCACGGATAACTTTGTCGCCAACGGGAAGCGAAACCTCGTTGGCAAGCAGGCTCATTGGGTAGTCTTTGTGGTCGATAAGGTAGTGGATAAAATGCTGTCTGACCCACTCTTCGGGCGTAATTACAAGATATTTCCGACGCAAAATATCGAAGATTTTGCGTCGCCCATTCTCTTCTTTCACCTTTATATCATAGGGTGGGAGGTTCAATTGTAGCATCGTTATCTGTCTTTTTTCTGTTTGCAAAGGGCATTTAAAGCCCTGCAATATTTTGTTTTCTCTTATTTATCAATTAACTTTGCAGACGATAGAATGTTGCCCCGAAGTTGCCTGTGGCAACTTTCTGCGGACAAATTCAATACAAATATAGATAAATTTTCCGAGAGTTTGCGCCTATTTATATAGAAAATAAGCGGTAAATGCAGCGGAAATAGCGATAAAGAAATAGATGTCGGCAAAACAAGGAACAACATTTCAGGAGATAATGAAAGACCTGAAAGCACGAAAATTCTCACCTATTTATATATTGATGGGCGAGGAATCTTATTATATCGACCAAATTACAAATTATATTGCAGAGAATGTGCTGACGCCAGCCGAACAGGATTTTAATCTGAATGTGTGTTTCGGATCAGATGTTTCGGCAGTGCAGATAACCGATATGGCGAAGCGTTTCCCGATGATGGCAGAATATCAAGTTGTCATTGTGAAGGAAGCGCAGAATATTCGCTCGCTCGATGCATTGGAGAAATATTTAAAAAATCCTGCCAAAACCACAATTCTTGTTTGGTGTCATAAAAATGGAAAGATTGATGCAAGGAAGAAAGTGATAGGTTTGGCAGAAGCTAATGGGGTGGTGTTCGAAAGTAAAAAAATACGAGAATACCAACTTGCAGGTTTTATGCAAAATTATTTGGCAACGAAAAAAATAACAATTGAGCCAAAAGCAGCACAGATGATAGCCGACCATATCGGAACCGACTTGAACCGTCTGACGTCGGAACTCGATAAGGTTGCACTCTCCTTGCCCGAAAACGATAAAAGAATTACACCGGAAATCGTTGAAAGAGAAGTTGGAGTAAGTAAGGATTTTAACACTTTCGAATTGCGCGATTCAATCGTAAATCGCAACGTTTTCAAGGCGAATCAGATTGTAAACTATTTTGATAAGAATCCGAAGGCAGGTTCGCTCTATTCTTTCTTGCCTTTACTCTTCTCTTATTTCCAAAATTTAATGATAGTTTTCTATTCACCAAACAATAAATCAGAAAACGACATAGCCCAGGCATTGGAATTAAGAAGCAGTTGGGGAGCGAAAGATTACCATACTGGAATGAGAAATTATACCGCTCGAAAGACGATGGACATCATAGCTAAAATTAGAGAAGTAGATGCAAAAAGCAAAGGATTGGATAATCCAAGCACTGGGGCAGGGGATTTAATGAAAGAATTAATCTTTTTCATTTTGCATTGAAAAAAGCATAGATTTAGTGTCAGAAATAAAACGAAAAACGTCCATTTTGAGGCTTCCAATACCTCAAAATGGACGTTTTTAGTAGGTAAAATGCCCTAAAATGCCGTTTTTTCGTACTTTTTAGAGCTAAAAGAAGCAGCTCATTTTATCTGCTTTTTTCGCTTAATTGCTTAATAATAGGTAACTTACACAGTTTTATCTCCTCTGTGGTTAGCTTATTTGAAATCAACCTTTACTTTGCTCCGAAATACTAAAATTACGCCATTTTTAGTCCTTTTTCAAAGCAACAGATTTATCGTTATCTTATATTAACGTTTAGTATATTAAATAATACATTTACTTTTGAAAACAAAACTCTTTGTTTTTATATTTAAATACACGTATTTTGAATGTGAAAAAGTGCGCACGTTATTTTACGCTTGTAATTACAAAGGTAAACCAAGAGTTATATATTTGTAAATGTTTAAATATTCATTGCGCTTTATAAGGCTTTAATTGTTTAATAACCAGCAGTTTATAATATTACATTAACCCATCTGCGACAAAAAGAGGAAATATCTACGATAAAACAAAGAATATTCTGCATAAACCTTGTAGTTTAGCTGTAAAGTACTATTAACAACCAGTATTATACGTAAAAAGGTTGTCTTTTAGCTTTAAGTCTATACAGGTTTGTATATTTACGTTTGTGTATGTAAATTGCGATTGCACACAGTCTGAGTATTTGGTTTTATGATTTTAAAAATCAAAATTAAAAGTTTTGAAAACAAAATAATCTTTTCTTTGTTTGGTTTTATGAATTATTTGTTTTACCTTTGTAAAATCATTGAAATACGCCTGAATAGGCATTAATTGGCTCTGATTGGTTATGAAAGATAGAATAAAACGCTTGATGGAGAGTCAGCATATGACTCAACAAACCTTTGCAGACTTCATTGGAATTTCGTCTGCTTCGCTTAGTAGCATCTTCAATGGAAGAACAAAACCTACATTAAATACTGTTGAGGCGATAAAGGGAAAATTCCCGACTATCAGTCTCGATTGGATAATGTACGGAACGGAACCTATGTTCAAAGATCAGGTGGCTGAATCGCAAAATGAGAATACATCGGGGGCACTACCCGCCAACTTAAATCTCTTTGATGAAGTTCCTCCAGCTCCCCTCTCCTTTTCGGTAGATGAACCCAAAACAGAGCGTAACGCTCCTTCAATGTCTAAAGATATAGTCAAAACAGAGGTGAAATATATTGACAAACCACAGCGCAATATCACCGAAATTCGTATCTTTTTTGACGACCAAACATGGGAAACATTTGTCCCTAGAAAATGATTTTAGATTCTAAAAATTAACATTTCATTTTTGCTATATACTGTTATTGCGATAGCGTAATGCCTCCTTGCTAATTTCAAAATCGCTTGGAGGCTTTATTGTCTTTATTGTTTTAAGATGGAATTTCTTTATTATTAGGATTCGCTTGATTTGTCTAAGCTTTCTATATCATATCCGCAAATATGAGCATAAATATGTATTTGTATTATGTATAGTAATGCAAAATTATCTTCTTTCATTACTTTTTCTTTTACATTATTATATAATAGCATTGCCATTTTAGAAGAAAAGCATTAAAACAAAAAAAGAATGTAGTGAAACTACATTCTTTTTTGTTTTGTCTAAGTAAGTCACCCTGGTGAATGGATTATTCCGCTACTTTTTTGAAGTGCATTGTGTAGTAGA
>ERZ772953.682-NODE-682-length-10894-cov-4.930898_pt1 | contig 10894 bp, 9 predicted proteins | sample MGYA00580685_ERZ772953 | MGnify/ENA primary metagenome ERZ772953 (study PRJEB29015, sample SAMEA2738080) | human oral metagenome | biome: human oral; feature: human-associated habitat; material: saliva | place: China | collected 2209 ...
GTGGACCCCGGCGGGGGTGCGGCGCCGGAGTCAGCCCGAGGCCCCCGCACGGGCCGGCTGGAGACGGACCGATACTGCAGCAGCCTGGCGGAGTACCGACGCCCCCCGCACGGGCCGGCTGCCTCCGCTCCCGGCTCGGAGGGCGTCCGCTCCGCGCGCCGGTCGGATCCCGGACCCGCCCGCGGACCCCGCCGGAGGGGTCAGGCCGTCGGCGACGGGGCCGGCTCGTCCTGCGTCCCGTCGGCGCCCAGAGCCGCCCGCTCGTGGCGGGCGAACGGCCCGATCTCGGACTCGCCCCGCCTGCAGTCGGTCAGCAGGGTGAGGTCACGACCCGCGACCTCGGGCATTCCGATGGCCGCCGACAGCGAGCACACGGAGAAGAACACGAGCATGATCGCGATGGGCAGCCAGGAGCCGGTGGCCGCGGCGACCCAGGCCGATGCGATGACCGGGCCGGCGCCGGTGCCGAGGATCGCTGCGAGCTCCTTGGCGAGGGCGAGCTGGGTGTAGCGGTTCCTGGCGCCGAAGATCTCCGACATCGTGAGGTTCTCCAGCGACGCCATGGCGAGGACCGACGTCTGGTGCATGATGATGTAGCCGGCGAACACGGCGGGCACCGTCCTGCCGGACAGGACGTACATCATCGGGAACGCCAGGACGATCGCGATGGACGCCATGAGGATGTACATCGTCTTGCGCCCGAAGATGTCGCTCAGCCAGCCGACGAGGGGGACCGTCGCGAAGCCCACGAGCGACGACACGATGACGACGCTGGTGCCGACGGACTTGCTCATGAGGAGCACGGCGGTGATGTAGCTCACGAGGTAGGTCTGGATCATCCCGGAGTTGCCGGCCTGCCCCAGGCGGAGGAAGAAGGCGGCGACGAAGCCGCGGCCCTTCCTCCGGCCGGGGCTGCGCACCTCGTCGGCGCCGCCCTCGGCGATGATCTCGCGCAGCTCGGACCTGGAGACCGCGACCCCGTCCTTGACGTCCGCCCTGGCCTCGAAGACCGGGGACTCCTTGAGGGAGCGCCTGATCCACACCGCGAAGAGGAGGATGACCACCGATCCCAGGAAGGGGACCCGCCAGCCCCAGGACAGGAGCGTCTCGTCGGACATCGCATCCACGAGGACGCCCCAGATGGCGGAGGCCAGCAGGGTCCCGGAGTTCGTGCCGAGGGCGACGAGGGAGCCGACGAGGCCCCGGCGGTGGCTCGGCGCGTACTCGGTGAGCATGACGGACGAGCCGGCGATCTCGGCCCCCGCTCCGAAGCCCTGGAGGAGCCGCAGGGCGACGAGGAGGATCGGGGCGAGGATGCCGACCTGCGCGTAGGTCGGCAGGGCGCCGATGAGGGTCGTCGAGACCCCCATGAGCGCGATGGTGTAGTAGAGCACCTTGGTGCGGCCGGTGCGGTCGCCCAGCCGGCCGAAGAACCAGGCCCCGAGCGGGCGACTGAGATAGCCCACGCCGTAGGTGGCCATCGCCGCCACGACGGCCATGGCGGCGTTCTCGTTGGCGAAGAATATGTGGTTGAAGACGAGCGCGGCGGCCAGCGAGTACAGCTGGAAGTCCATGAACTCCAGGGCGGTTCCCAGCCAGCCCGAGACCGCCGCTCGGGCCAGGTCGGAGACGGTCCGCTCGACCACCACTCCGTTGGCGGAGCGGACCGTGGTCACCCTCCGGCGTTGCTTCTCCTCGTTCGACATGATGAGACCTCCTCGTCCCTTCTGCTCAGCGGGTCGTTCTGCTTCTGGATGGTGCGGGCGGTCAGTCCGTCCACATGGTGACGAGGACCTTGCCGGAGCTCTCACTGTCGCGGGCCGTGGCGAAGGCCTCGACGGCCCGCTCGGCGGGGAAGGTGTGCGTCACCGCCGTGGCGATCCGCGGGTGCCCGGCGATCATGGCGATCGCCTCGTCGATCTCCGCGTCGTAGCGGAAGGTTCCGACGTACCGGATCTCCTTGGTCTCGAGGTGGGCGATGTTGACCTGGATCTCCTCGTCGGGCAGCGTCCCCACCTGGCACACCGTGCCGGACCTGCGGGCCGCCCGGATGGCCGGTTCGACGGCCCGCGGCGAGCCAGAGCACTCGAGTACGACGTCGTATCCCGAGTCGTCCGGGCTCTCCCGGTCCAGTCGGACGGTCCGGTCGACGCCGAGCGCGCGGGCCCGCTCGAGGGGGCCCGCCAGCATGTCGCTCGACGTGACGGAGCGCGCCCCGAGGATCTTCGCGGCGCCCGCGACGAGGAGCCCGATGGGGCCCGAGCCGGACACGAGGAGATCGCGGTCCGCGATGCCGTCCGAGCTGCGCCCGGCGATGGCCAGCGCGTGGAGAGCCACCGCCAGGGGCTCGGCGAGCGCCCCGTTCCTCAGGGGGACGGACTCGGGCAGCGCCCGGACCATGCACCGCTTGATGACGACGTACTCGCTGGCCCCGCCCTGGTCGTGGGGGATGTTCGCGGCGCTGCCCATGTAGTGGCTGCCGGGCCACAGGTAGGGCTTGGCCTCGAGCCCGGCGACGGGCCGGCCGGGCGAGGCCGGGGCGACGGTGACGGGCGTGCCCGGCGCGTAGGTGCCGGAGGGGTCCTCGTCGATGACACCGGACATCTCGTGGCCGAAGCTGAAGGGTTCCCGAACCGTGTTGGGACCGTTGGCGCCCTTGAAGTAGTAGTTGAGGTCCGAGCCGCAGATGCCGACGTAGTGGATCCGGACGCGGACCTCGTCGTCCCCCGGGTCGGGGACGGGAAGATCCTGGACGACCATGGTCTCCGGGCCGAGGATCTTGAGCGATTTCATCGGTGGGTCCTTCCGTGAGGGGTTTCCGCGCTCACCAGTCGGTGAGCGTGCCGTCGAGCGCACGGGCGACGGGCAGGTGGGCGGCGTCGTAGGGGTGGGCCAGGAGGACCTTCTCGTCCAGCTCGACCCCGAGACCGGGCGCGTCGCCGGGGTCGAGGTGCCCGTCGGAGAAGGTCCATGCGTGGGGGAACGCCTCGTGGGCCGGCTCGGGGTGGCCCATGTACTCCTGGATGGCGGCGTTGCGGGTCGCCATGCCGAGATGGATCGACGCCGCCAGCCCGATCGGCGAGATGTCGGAGGGGCCGTGGGGCGCGGCCCCGACGCCGTGGATCTCGGCCAGGGCGAAGATCTTGCGGGCGTGGCTGATGCCGCCCGCGTGGACGACGGCGCACCGGATGTAGTCGGTGAGCCGTTCCTCGATGATCCGCTGGCAGTCCCAGACCGTGTTGAAGACCTCGCCGATCGCCAACGGGGTCGTCGTGTGGCTCCGCACGAGGGCCAGGGCCTCCTGGTCCTCGGCCGGGGTGACGTCCTCGAGCCAGTACAGGCCGACCGGCTCCACGGCCCTGGCGAGACGGGCCGCCTGGTTGGGGGTGGGCCGGTGGTGGGCGTCGTGGAGCAGACCGATGCCGTCTCCGACGTGCTCGCGCACGGCGCCCAGGACGCCCGGCACGGTCGCGATGTAGCGCTCGGCGTCCCACCGCTCCTCGACCGGACGCGCGGCGCGGCCCGCGGGCTCGTAGACGGTCTCGCGCGAGACCCCGTAGACGGTGTCGAGGCCGGGCACGCCGCTCTGGACCCGGACGTGGGTGCATCCCTCCGCCAGACGGCGGTCGACCTGGTCGAGGAGGGACGGCAGGTCCCAGCCGAACGCGTGCCGGTAGGCGGTGAGGTGCTCGCGGACCCTGCCGCCCAGGAGCTGGTGCACGGGCTGGCCGGTGCGCCTGCCGAGGATGTCCCACAGGGCCGTGTCGACGCCGCCGATGGCGGCCATCGTGAGGGGGCCCCGGCGCCAGTAGGCGCCGCGGTACAGGTACTGCCAGGTGTCCTCGATGGCGCCCGGGTCGCGCCCGATGAGGGTGGGGGCGATGTGATCGCGCAGACAGGAGGCCACCGCCAGCTCCCTGCCGTTCACCGTGGCGTCGCCGAGGCCCACGACGCCGTCCGCCGTCGTGATCCGGACGGTCACGTAGTTCCGTCCCGGGCTGGCGACGATGACGTCGACCGACTCGATCCTGTCTGCCATGAGGCCCACCTGTCCGCTCGTGCCCGCCGTCGGCGGGCCCGGGGTCCGGCGCCCGTCCTCGCGACGCCGCGCACCCTTCAACTCATTTTTAACAATGAAATAGATATATCACTGAATGAAACATAGTGTTACCCTATTCGGGGTCGGGTGGCAAGTGGTCCCGTTCGGGGAACCGGGGTCGACCCGACGTCGAGCCTCCCCGCGCCGGGGAGAAGGAGGAGGTTGGCATGACATCGCCGTCATTCGACATCTCGGGCCGACTCGCCCTGGTCACCGGATCGGGGCGCGGACTGGGGAACGTGTACGCCCGCGGCCTCGCCGCCGCCGGGTGCGACATCATCGTCCACGGGCGCCACCGCGACGTCGTCGAGGCGCAGGCCGCCGACATCGCCCGGCAGTACCGCGTGAGGACCGCGTCCTGCATCTTCGACGTGGCCGACCGCGAGGACGTCTCGGCGGCCGTCGCGGCCCTCGTCGACGAGGTCGGGGTCCCCGACATCCTCGTCAACAACGCCGGGGTCCAGCGCAGGGCGCCGTTCCACGAATTCCCGGTGGAGCAGTGGGACGAGGTCATCGGGACGAACCTGAGCGGCGTGTTCTACGTCTCCCGGGCCCTCGCCCCGGCGATGGTCGAGCGCGGTTCGGGCAAGATCATCAACATCGGGTCCGTCGTCACCGTCCTCGCCCGCCGGACGCTGCCGCCCTACACGGCGGCCAAGGGCGCCATCACGATGCTCACGAAGGAGATGGCGGCCGATCTGACCCGGCACGGCATCCAGGTCAACACCATCTCACCGGGCTACTTCAAGACCGAGATGAACACGGCGCTCATCGATGATCCGCAGTTCGACTCCTGGGTCGTCCAGCGCACCCCGGCGAGGCGCTGGGGCGAGCCCGAGGAGCTCCTCGGGACCCTGGTCTACCTCGCCTCCCCGGCCTCGGACTTCGTCACCGGGCAGAACATCCTCGTCGACGGGGGCATGACCTCTGTGCTGTGACGGGGCGCTCGCCGCTCCCGGCCGTTGGACGCTAGTCTGCAAGGGTCCTCCGTCCGGCGGCTCCGCCGTGCCGGGCCGCTCGGGGGCATCAGGCTCGTATTGGCGGATCCCCGCTCCCGATCCCCGTCGCGCCGCCCGTGTCCGAACGACGCAGGAGGTATGTCGATGACGGTACCGGACCACTGTTCCGCGTCCGTCCCGACCGGGACCCTCGAGATCACCGGGGAGGACATCTCCCTCGTCCTGCCCGCCGGCTGCGAGGACCTCATGGTCGAGGTCTACCTGGGCGGCCGGCGCATCTGGACGACGCGGACCTCTCGCGGGTGGTGGGGCGCCGATGGCCGCTGGCACCTGCCCTGGCCGGCCGCCATGCGCCCGCGCCTCGTCGGCACCGGCGACGTCCGCGTCGAGGTGGGCCCGCGCGGGGACCGCGTCCTGGTCGAGGGGGTCGCCGTCACGCTCGGCGGCTCGGACGAGCCGTTGGAGCTCAACCATCCGGCGGACGGCAGCCCGCAGGTCATCAACAAGTGGGGCCGGGTCGCCAAGAGCTTCGAGGACAAGGACGACGGGTTCTTCGACGCCCTCCTCTCCTCGACCCGCGAGATCGCCGACTTCCTGCGGGACGAGTGCGGCATCGAGGCCTTCCTGCACTGCGGCTCACTGCTCGGCCCCGTCCGCGACGGTGATCTCATCCCCAATGACGACGACTCCGACCTGGCCTATCTGTCGGTGTGCACGAACCCCACCGACATCGCGTTGGAGTCCTACCGCATCGAGCGCGCGCTGAGCGCGGCCGGATACGACTTCGTCCGTCACTCCACCGGCCACATCCAGGTGATGTTCCCCGGGCGCTCGATGATCGACCGCTACTACGTCGACATCTTCACCTGCTTCGAGGTGAGTGGCTGGTTCTACGCCACCGCGCACGCCCACGAGCCGATGGACTCGATGCGCATCCATCCGCTGGGTACGATGGAGGTGCGCGGCCACGAGCTGCCCGTCCCCGCCGACCCGAGCACGATCTTCGTCGCCATGTACGGCCCCGGCTGGGCCACGCCCGATCCCTCCTACCAGTACGAGACCCCGCCGCAGGTCGCCCGCCGCTACTACTGGTGGCAGAACCACTTCGACACCCATCGCGAGGACTGGGAGGACTTCTGGCGCTGCAACTCCTCGCTCGCCTCCGATCCGCGCCCCTCCGACTTCGCCCTCTGGGCCGCCGAGCGGCTCACCGACGGTGCGGGCGTCTACGAGATGGGCTGCGGCGACGGCCTGACCGCCTGCCACCTGGCGGCCGACCGCCCCGTTCTGGCCAGCGACTACGCCCGCCCCGCCCTCATGCTCGCGAGGGAGCGGGCCGAGCGCGCCGACGTCGACGTCCGCTTCTTCCAGTCCAACCAGTACTCGACGCGCCAGACCTCGCACGCCCTGCACGAGGCGGCCTCGCTCGGCGGGCCGGTCGACGTCGTCGTCGAGAATCTCTTCGACGGCATGCACTTCCTCGGCTGGGACGGCACGATGCGCGTCATGCGCCACCTGCTCGGCCTGGGCGGAGCGGCACTCGTCGGGGTCGGCGGCGGCTGCCACGGCCATGACCTGGCCGCCGACGAACCGCGCGGCGACCGTTTCTGGAATCCGCAGGAGTTCGCCGACCGTCTGGATCGCTTCGGCATGCGGATCGACTCCGTCGAGATCGTCGACCCGCAGGGTCCGAGCCCCCGCCACCGCTATCTCATCAGGAAGGCACGACCATGAGCATCATGTCCCGCGTCCGCCACAGCGCCGGCTCGGCCGTCCGCGCCTATGACCAGGTGCGCCTCGCCCCGGACCGCGTCTCGGAGCTGGAGCGCCGCGTCGGCGAGCTCGAGACCGTCGTCGAGCGTCTCGACCGCGACCTGGACGAGTCCCGCCGTCTCAACCTGCGCGCGGCCGAGCTGCTCGACATAGTCCAGAGCGAGATCGTCGCCCGGGCCTCCGCCGCGGGGGTCTGAGAGCCCGGCGCTCCCACCCGTCGGGCTCCCGTCGCCCTCGGCTCAGGCCGCCGCCCGGTCCGCCAGGGCCCGCAGCGCGTCAGTCATCGTCCCCAGTTCGTCGACGGGGGCGTCGAACGGGGCGAAGAAGGTGCTCGTCGTCGTCGGCTCGACGGCCATGAGCGTCAGCCCGTGGCGGTCGACGTCGACGCAGTAGATGCGGTTCCAGGTGTGCGGGCAGCCCGCGGTCATGTCGTGGCGCGAGCAGATGCGTCCGGCGATGCGCTCGTCGACGATGGCGTCGGCGATGGCCCACAGGGCGTCCTCGCCGAGGCCCATCGCGGCGTCGAAGGCGTCGAACTCGTCCTCGCAGGTGGGGAAGGGCATGCCGGTGCAGGCGTCGAGGAGAGGGCCGAGGTCCATCGGGGTGACACCGGTCGAGTCGTGCAGCAGCACGCGTCGGGCCCGGACGACGCCGAGGCGGCCGTACGGGTGGGTCGTCGTGACGGCCACCCGCGGCGGCAGCTGACCGTCGGCGAGCAGCTGGGCGGCCACCCGCGGCGGCAGCCACTCGAGTGTGCCGAGCAGGTGCACCGCGGACGAGACGATGTGCACGCCCGGCTCGCACGAGGCCTTCGTGATGTCGAACCGCACGGCGATGGGCTCGGTCGTCGGCAGCCCGGCCGCCCCGTCGCCCGGGACCGGGCAGCAGGCCACGACGATGCGGCCGGACGGGGTGAGGCCGTGCGCGAGGAACTCGATGCCGACCTGGGGGTCCAGGCGGTGGGCGAGCAGCGAGGCGCAGCCGGCGCCGCTGAGCAGCCGGTGGGCGATCGACTGCGTGCGTCCGGCGAGAGCGCCGGTGGTCGCCGCACCCGTCTCAGGGATCAAGGACATCTCGTGACCCTCCGTCTGGAAGCCGTCGCCCCACGATGAGGCACTCAGGAGAGCCTAAACTGCTGGCTCGTGGATGTGAAGGCCGGGGCCCGCACTTCTTCCGGGCCGACCCTTCTTCTCGCGCATGGTCTCCGGTCACCGGAACGGGCGTTCACGCGGCGTCCGCATCCCCGGGCGGGAGCGCGTTGGGCGCGGCATCGGTCGTCTCGGGGCCGGGACTCCACGGCTCTGCGGGTCGTCTCCCGTGACGGCCCCGGGCCCGGAGAGGGAATGGGCCCGGTTCCCTCGTCAGACGTACGGCGTGAGGTCACGGGAGGCGACGAAGGCGTGCTCGTCCAGCGTCGTGCACCACAGCGGGCGGGAGGGGCAGGCGGCGGCCAGGCCGGTGCGGCGGAACGGGAAAACCCTCCGACGAGCGTTTTCGCATCCGTCGGAGGGCGATGGCGGAGGATACGAGATTCGAACTCGTGAGGGCGTGAACCCAACCCGCTTTCCAAGCGAGCGCCATAGGCCTCTAGGCGAATCCTCCGCCGGAGAGCTTACCGCCTCACCCCGACCCGGACCAATCCGAGCGTCCGGGGCGCGGGCCCTGCCGATGCCGTTCCCGCATGCCGCCGCCGTGCGGACTCCCGGGGCGGTGCGCGGCACAATGAACGGGTGAGCGCAGTGGACATGAATGAACTTGCCGGGATGGTCGACGAGGCTGCCGAACGCCTCAAGGGCGTCGCCACCGAGACGCCCCTGCAGTACGACGAGCGCCTCTCGGCGGCCACCGGCTGCACGGTCTGGCTCAAGCGCGAGGATCTCCAACCCGTGCGCAGCTACAAGCTGCGCGGCGCCTACACCTTCATCTCCCGGCTCACCGAGGAGCAGTGGGCCGCGGGCGTCATCTGCGCCTCGGCCGGCAACCACGGCCAGGGCGTCGCCTGGTCGTGCGCGAGGCTCAGGATCAGGGGCACCGTCTACGTGCCCAGCACCACGCCCCGCCAGAAGCGCGACCGCATCCGCTTCTTCGGCGGCGACCACGTCGACCTCGTCGTCGGCGGCGAGACCTACGACCGCGCCGCCGCGGCGGCGGCCACCGAGGCCGAGCGCACCGGCGCGACGATGGTTCCGGCCTTCGACGATCCCCGGACGGCGGCCGGCCAGGGCACCGTCGCCCGCGAGGTCTTCAGCCAGCTCGGTCACGTGCCCGACGTCCTCATGATCCCCGTGGGCGGAGGCGGGCTGCTGTCCGGCTGCGGCGCCTGGACGCGCGTCAACCATCCCGGTGTGCGGATCATCGGCGTCGAACCCGCAGGCGCCCGGTGCATGGCCACCGCCATGTACGAGGGCCGGCCGGTCACCCTCGACCACGTCGACAGTTTCGTCGACGGCGCCGCGGTGGCCCGCGCAGGAGACTTCAGCTACGCGATGACGCGTCTCATCAGCCCCGAGCTGCTGGCCGTGCCCGAGGGGCAGGTCTGCTCCGAGATGCTCGGCCTCTACCAGGTCGACGGCATCATCGCGGAGCCCGCCGGGGCCCTCGCCTCCGCCGCCCTGAGCAGGCGCCCGTTCGACGTCTCCGTCCAACTGGAGCCCGGCCAGGAGGTCGTCGTGATCGTCTCCGGCGGCAACAACGACGTCTCCCGCTACGCCGAGGTGATCGAGCGCTCGGGCGTCCACGAGGGCCGCCGCCGCTACTTCCTCGTGAACTTCCCGCAGGAGCCCGGCGCCCTGCGCCGCTTCCTCAACGACGTGCTCGGCCCCGACGACGACATCATCGTCTTCGAGTACACCAAGCACTCCAACCGCGAGACCGGCCCGGCCCTCGTCGGCATCGAGCTCGGCGACCCGGCCAGCTACCGGTCGCTGCTGGCCCGCATCGACGGCTCGCCGCTCAAGGTCGAGGTGCTCGAGCCCGACACGGCCATCTACCGGATGCTCGTCTGAGCCCTGCGGCCGGTGCCCGGCCGGGCCGTGGGTCGGATGCCGGGCCACGCGCAGGGCGGGCCGCCGGCCGCAGACCGGCTCTCCGGTGGATCGCCCGCCCGCTCGACCCGCCGCCCGGCGGGAAGGCTCCGTCTGCGGCCGGGCCGGTGGCGGGACGCCCCGTTCGGTCGGGCGCACGACGAGGCGGGCCGGCGGTCCGCCAGGATGACCCTGGATGGTGCTCGGCGTCCCCGCAGGAGGGACGGGGAGGGCATGAAAAGGGGCCTCTCGCGCACCCGGAAGAGCTCACTGACCCTTGCTGCCTTCCGACCCTGGGGGAGTTGGGCGAGGTACCGCCGCGCGAGAGACCTTGCGCCCCAGTGTAGCCGCAGGGCCGCGGCATCGGAATCCGGAGGTCTTGCGCGTCGGTCCGCCGGGCGCGGACGGCCGGATCCGCCCGCCTGGCGCATGGACCGGCGGTCTCACCGTGATGCCCGGTCGGGGCGCGGGGCCCTCGTCCATTCGATCCAGGATGTCACGTCCCGGGTGCGGGTGGGCTCTGGGCGGGTGGACCTTGCGGTTCACGGGTTCCTTCTTCAGGGTGCCGCCGAGGGACTCGGCCATCATTTTTGCATGATCCTCCAGGCTTATTCACAGGGGGCCAGATCGCGATCATCACCCCTGGTCACGGCGTCATCCGCAGACGCTGTGAATAAGCCTCCTCGTCCCGTCGGCCATGAGGACGGGGGTGTCGGGTGTGAAGCAGCCGTACCGGGCGATGCCGGTGACGTGGGACAGGGCCCCGCCGGCGCCGCCGCCGGGGGGCTCCTTGGCCTGCGCCTTGGCCGACGGCTTGGGCGAACCCAGCGGGGCGATCGGCTGGCCACTGGTCGGGGCGCCACCCGACAGGCGGCTCAACAACAGCGTAAGCATCTAAGTATGGCCGTCATGAAACAAGATCGTTTTCGGTGTCGCGGGGTGGGAGGTGTTCGAAGTCGTGGTCGAAGGTGCGGCCGGTGATGTGTGAGGCGAACGCGCCGAAGGTTTCTTCGGGGGTCTCGCGCTGGATGTTCGCGATG
>ERZ772953.683-NODE-683-length-10889-cov-3.038767_pt1 | contig 10889 bp, 9 predicted proteins | sample MGYA00580685_ERZ772953 | MGnify/ENA primary metagenome ERZ772953 (study PRJEB29015, sample SAMEA2738080) | human oral metagenome | biome: human oral; feature: human-associated habitat; material: saliva | place: China | collected 2209 ...
GCCGAGCTGCTCGGCCTTCCATGGGCGCAGCGGCTCGAGCGAGTGGGCAGAGATAACATGGGGAATGTCACCCAGCAATGAAGCCACATGACCGGCGAAGTTCGCATACCAGGTGTGCGAGTGCACGAGGTTCGAGCCCTCACACGCAGCGGCGATCTCAAGGTCAACGCCCAGGGTACGTAAGGCCGGATTCGCTCCGGCCAGCTGAGGCAGGTCGGCATGCCCGGTCACTCCCGGGTCGGCACCATCGGTGCCCGGCTCACGCGGACCGTCAAACGCCTGCACCCGCAGGTCATCGACCAGCCCACGCAGGACCTTTGCCAGTTCAAGGACGTGAACGCCAGCGCCTCCGTAGACGTGGGGCGGGTATTCGCGGGTAAGCAGATCGACGCGCATGATGGGGTCCTTCCGACAGTAGCGACGCGTAGCACACATCGTATCCGATCTCACGTCAGTGCTGATAGAAAACGAGACGATGTAGCAATCGATAGACATTTGTAATACAGTGTGACCACTCCCACGGATTCGCGCCGATGCGAGTCCACTCGACCAACGAAGAGGTGCCACATGGCAAAGAACCACGTCCTGGCAATCGTTCTCGCGGGCGGTGAGGGTAAGCGACTGATGCCCCTGACGGAGGACCGCGCAAAGCCGGCCGTCCCGTTCGGTGGGCACTTCCGTCTCATCGATTTCGCGCTGTCGAACATCGTGAATTCCGGATACCTCAAGATTGTTGTCTTGACGCAGTACAAGTCCCATTCCCTTGACCGCCACGTCACGAAGACCTGGTACACATCTCCCCTACTCGGCAACTTCATTGCCCCCGTGCCGGCCCAGCAGCGTCGCGGACCGCACTGGTACCTGGGTAGCGCGGATGCTATCTACCAGTCCCTCAACATCGTTGATGACGAGGCACCGGAATACATCGTCATCATCGGCGCCGACAACATCTACCGCATGGACTTCTCGCAGATGGTCCAGCACCACATCGATTCGGGTCTGCCCGCCACGGTCGCCGGCATCCGTCAGCCGATCGAGCTGGCTCCCGCGCTCGGCGTCATCGACGGCGAGGGCGGCGTCGTCAAGAACTTCCTCGAGAAGCCTCAGAACGCCGTGGGCCTGCCCGACGACCCGACCAAGGTGCTCGCCTCGATGGGCAACTACGTGTTCACCACGAAGGACCTGGTCAACGCCCTGCGCGAGGACGCCAACAACCCCGACTCGAAGCACGACATGGGCGGCAACATCATCCCGTGGTTCGTCGAGCGCGGCGAGTGCGGCGTCTACGACTTCCAGGACAACGACGTGCCGGGTTCGACCGACCGCGACCGCGACTACTGGCGTGACGTCGGTACGCTGGACGCCTACTACGAGGCGAACATGGACCTGATCTCGGTGCACCCGGTGTTCAACCTGTACAACCGCGAGTGGCCGACGATGACGATGATCGACGGCTCGCTGCCGCCGGCCAAGTTCGTCTACGGCGATGCGGATCGCCTGGGTCACGCGATCGACTCGTTCGTCTCCCCCGGCGTCATCGTCTCCGGCGGCGAGATCGTGCGCTCGGTCATTTCCCCGAACACCTACGTCCACTCGTGGGCGAAGATCGAGGATTCGGTCGTCATGCACGGCTGCCGCATCGGCCGCTCGTCGCGGGTCGTGAAGACGATTCTGGATAAGAACGTCGTCGTTGAGGAAGGCGCCGTCGTCGGCGTCGATCTTGACCACGATCGCGAGCGCGGCTTCACCGTCACCGAGTCCGGCATTACGGTCGTTCCCAAGGGTGCGGTCGTCCGCAAGTGAGCATGACTCACCGTCTCGACGAGCCGGGTGCTCCGCTGCTGTGTGCCAGCGGGGCACCCGGCCTCGTCGTCACCGACGTCGATTCGACGCTCATCAGCCAGGAGGTCATCGAGGAGCTGGCCGAGGCCGCGGGCACGCGCCAGCGGGTCGCCGAGATTACCTCGCGCGCGATGAATGGCGAGCTTGATTTCGCCGAGTCACTGCGTGAGAGGGTCGCAACTCTCGCCGGAGTGCCCGCCTCCGTCTTCGCCGACGTCCTCGCGTCGATTACGCCGACGCCTGGCGCGCGCGAGCTAATCGACGCCGTGCACGCGGCCGGAGGGCGATTCGGGGTCGTCTCCGGGGGCTTCGAGGAGGTCGTCGCCCCCCTGGCGGCCTCCCTGGGCATCGACTATTACGCGGCCAACCGCCTGGAGGTGGTCGACGGCGCGCTCACGGGCCGAGTCCTCGGGCGCATCGTGACCTCCCAGGTCAAGGTCGAGTGCCTGCGCCAGTGGGCCTCGTCCCTGGGGGTGCCGCTGGAACGCACGGTCGCGATCGGTGACGGAGCCAACGACATCCCCATGATGAACGAGGCCGGGGTCGGTATCGCTTTCTGCGCGAAGCCCGCGGTGCGCGAGCAGGTGGCCGTCCAACTCAACGTGCCGGACCTGTCCCTGGCGATCGCGCCGCTGGGCCTGTCCCCGGCCTAGCGTTTTACGGTTCGCGGGTGTCGGTCAGCTCGATGAGCTTTCCGTCCCAGCCGTCTTTCCACGCCCTGGCGTACTCGAGGATTTGCGCGGGGTAGATTTCTCCGTCGATGGTTGCCGAGGCCTCGTCGATGTCCCACCAGCGTTGGGTGTCGATGACGGAGCGTTCGAGCTCGGTCCACCCGTCCCTGCTCAGCGCGGTCGAGGGAGCCCGCGCGATGAAGAACCACTCGTCCTGGCGCGCGGTGACGGCCAGGAAATCGAATTCGGCGGTGCGATACAGGACGGGACCGACCAGGTCGTCGGGGCTCAGGCGCAGGCCCGTCTCCTCGTAGACCTCGCGCACGGCGGCCGCGCGAGGGTCCTCCCCCGCCTCGATGCCGCCTCCGATCGTGAACCACCAGGACCGTTCCGGCTGGTCCTCGTCGTGCCCCATTGCCAGGAGCACCCTGCCTGTGTCGTCGAACAGGAGGACGCGGGCGGCCTCCCGGTGGGGGTAGCCGTCCGCGTCCAGCGGCCAGTCGAGTGCGCTCATGCCTCCAGGGTAGCCCGGCGGCGGCGCATCCCCCACACGAGGAGTGCGACGCTGACGAGCAGAACGGGAACCTCAATCGCACCGTAGGTGAGGTTCCACGAGTCCTCTGGCGCCAGGAAGCCGACGCCGTTGGCCTGCGCGTGCAGGAGCACGGCTCCCGCGAAACCGCCGAGGCCCGCGGCGATCCCGACGAAGACATTCTTCGCGCGCAGCAGTGCCCATGCGAGCGCGTATCCGAAGACACCCGTGAAGATTGCGTGCCCGTAGCCGCCCAGGAGCGCGCGGGCCAGGAACGATTCCCACAGGCCGCCCATGCCCTCGTCGAGGGCGCTCACGTAGTAGCCGATGTCCTCGCCCCACGCGAAGCCGAGTCCCACGAGGCCGCCCAGGACCGCGCCTTGGGCGGGGCGCTGCAACACCTTGCGAGCTGCAAGGATGAGGATGAGCGCGCCGATCCCCTTCGCGGTCTCCTCGATAAGCGGTCCTGTCACGACCGACGTTACGACATCGGCCGTCTGGGCACCTGAGATGCTCGTCTCCATGGCCGCATCGGTCACGCCATTACCGATGCCCGCGATGAGGAGCGCACCACCGGTGCCCCACGTGAATGCGGCGATCCACGAGAGGACCGACGGGGTGAATCGCGCCAACCACGCCAAGAAAACGAGACCGACAAGGGCGCTCACGCTCGAGGCGCCCACGGCGAGTGCCGCCGTTGAGCTGGTGGCACCGTCGATCGCGCCAATCAATTCGTGGGCAAGTGCCGGGATACCGATGACGATCAATACGATCGAGCTCACGGTGAGAGCCGTCGTTGATCGACGGGCAGAGTGTGTGTGAGTCACGTCTATGTCCTTTCTGTCGGTAGCATCATGGCCCGCTTTCCTGTGTCCGCCCTGTGAGGAGGCGTTGAGTGGGCCATGAGCACCGATGATTCAGACGACACGTGCGCCCGTGAGTCGCATGAAGATGGCGCGCTGCTCGGTTGCTTCCTTCGTGGCCTCGCGTGTGGCCTCCAGGCGCTTGGGTTCGGGGCCCCGCACGTTCATGACGACCTGGTCGAGGCCGAGGGTGGCCAGCGCGTAGATGAATTGCTTCATCGCCTTCTTCGAGGCCGGGCCACCGCGCGCTGCCCAGTTCAGGGCGGTGCGACGCGAGGCGGGATGGCACACCATCTGGACCTCGCTGGGGATGATCCAGCCCTGTTGGACGTAGGGCATGAGGCCCGCGGCGGCGTCTCGGCGCTCGCGTTTCATGGCGAAGCCGACGAAGCACAGCCAGCCGATGAAGAGGGGGATCTGCAGGCAGGCGTACAGGAGGTACCAGGCTTCCTCTGAGGAGACGATGTAGCCGGAGCCGTTCCACACGCCGTGGAGCGTGACGCCCAGGAGGTATCCGAGCGTGATCGCGCCGCATCCGAGGCCGATCGAGTTCGTCCGGGTGACGGCCCAGCCGATCGCCCAGCCCGTCAGGGACGTGTACATGACGTGACCGAACACGCCCATGAAGACGCGCACGAAGAAGGTGGTCCAGAAGGTACCGTCGACCGCCGCGTCCACGAAGTACCCGAAGTCTTCGACGACGAGGAAGCCGGCAGCGGACAGGCCGCCGTAGAGCAGGCCATCGAGGGGGGATGAGATGTTGTTTCGGCGCAGGAGAACGATGGCGATGACGCCGAGCGCCTTGAGGAATTCCTCGCCGAGGGGGGCCCCGACGACGACCGCGAAGACCTCGCCGGCTGCGGGGTTATCCGTTGCTGCGGAAAAAACAAGCTTCGCGAAGTCGTTGGACATTCCAGCGAAGAAGATGGCGACGCCCCCGCCCCACAGGAATGCGGCGATCTTCGTCCACCAGGGCTCGGGCTCGAAGCGGTCCACGAAGAGCAGGAAGGAGATGACGATCGACAGCGGAAAGAGGCACATGAACGCGAAGAACATGCCGTACAAAGGCCCAGCGACAAGAATCGCTCCGAGGATGCCGAGGAGCATCATCGCGGCGCCCGCGCCGATGGTGACCCCTTCGAAGACGGGGAGAGGCTTCCTCTCAGGCTCGGGCATGACCCACACCTGGGCTGCCTGCGGTGCGGCCTGCGGGTATTGGGCCGTGCCGGGGCCGGGCATGGAGGGACCCGAGCGCACGAAGGAGCGGAATCCGGGGGTGAACTGACCGGGTGCAGGGGCGCCCGGCGCAGATGCGCGGGAGGCCGACGAGGCCTGAGGGGTGCCAGGCTCAGACGCGGACTGTCCCGGGGGCGCGAAAGGGTTGCCCGCGGCGCGGGGCGCCTGGTCGGGCGCGCTCGGTGCTCCGAACTGCGCCGAGGCCCGGGTGCGCGCGCCCTGTCCAAACTGGGGCGACGCCTGCTGTCCCATGGGAACGCGCGCGGGAGGCGTCGCGCCCTGCATCGGCTGCGGGACCTGGCCCTGCGTCGGGGCGGGCACGCCCTGGCCACCGTATCGCGACGTGGACTGAGCCGGCGCGCTCGGGGCCGGAACCGGAGCCTGAGGCACCCTGGAGCCCTGAGCGGGAGGGGTCGCGCCCGCCATCGGCTGCGGGACTTGGCCTGCCCCGGGGGCGGGCACAGCGGTGGCTCCTGCGTTGCCCTGCGGGGGAATCGCGCGCCCCGTGGGGGCCGGACCGGGGAACTGGGGATTGTAGGTCACTGTTGTTCTTTCTGCTCTCAGGCTGCCCGGGCGCGCGAGGAGACGGCCTTCGAGACGTCGTGCTGCTGCTCGGCGATGGAGGTCAGGCGCAGGAATTCACGCCTGTTGTCGGTGAGCATCTGTCGATCGTTCTCGATGCGGGCGGGATCGGGCCCGTGCTTGGCCATGAGGCGCTGGTCGAGGCCGAGGGAGGCGAGGTTGGCCAGGAAGGAACGCATCGCTTTCTTGGCGTCGCGACCGCCACGGGCCGCCCACTTCAGGGCCGCCTTACGGGAACGCTTGTCGGTGGCCATCGTAACCTCGCCGGGCAGGACCCAGCCGGTACGGACGTAGGGAACCAGGCCGGTGCGGATCTTCTCCGCTTCTTTGCGTGTCGCGCGCAGCAGCAGGACGGACCACACGATGAACGCGGGCACCTGAACAACGGCGTAGAGGATCAGGAACCAGCCGCCCCCGTAGGAGGCGCTGCCGTTCCACAGGAAGTGGATCCCCATGGCGCACACCCAGAACACGGCGACGATTCCCGCCTTGGACCATCCGCGCTTGAACTTGAGAAGTGCCAGCGCCAGCCCGATGCCCGTCATGGACGTGGCCATGACGTGCAGGAAGGGGCTGAAGATACCGCGCATGACGACGAGGACGATGAGGTTGGTCGTGCCCTCGGCCTCGCCGCGCAGGAAGTAGAGGATATCCTCGGTGAACATGAATCCAGCGGCCGAGAATCCGGCGTACACGACGCCGTCCAGGACGGAGTTAATGCTGGTGCGCCGCACGAGGACCACGATGAGCACGACGACGCCCTTGAGCGTCTCTTCGACGAGCGGGGCGACGAAGGTCGCGGACAGGGCGGAGGCTCCCTGCGCGTCGCCCGTCGAGTAGGCGATGTTGTGATGCAGCGCGGTGTTGAGGATGCCGGCCGACAGGGTCGCGACGCCGGCGCCCCACAGGAACACCGAGATCTTCGTCTTCCAGGGCTCGGGTTCCCAGCGGTCAATGCGGATGAGGAATCCGACGACGATCACCAGCGGGATGAGAGCCAGCAGGGTCGTCTTGACGAGCGCGAAGTATCCCGTGGCCTCGGGGGTCAGCATGTACAGGGTCAGGCCGATGATGCCGAGGACACCGATGACGGTCATGACCATCTCGAACCATGGGAACGAGTGAATCGCCTTGGGCGGCTGCCACACGGGGGCGGCGTCGTCGGGGGCGGGCGCGCCGATGCCGTTGTCCTCGCTGATGGCAGCAGCGCTGATCTTGCTCAGGCGGTAGTCTTCGCCCGGCCCTCCCCAGTGGGTCGTCTCCATATCAGTATCCCCGTCCGCCAGTGTGTGTGTCGTCATCAAAGTCAATCGGCTCCGGAATCGGGGCGCGCCCCGCGAGCCGAAGCAATTTTACCATTCGTGCGGAACGAAGGGCACGCACGCCCGCGACGTCCACGTTATGCACGTTACGTGTCAGTTGGATCCGATAGCACGTCGCGTCGAGCGCCTCGAGCCGCGCCGCGGCCAGCGGGTCCGCGCCAATCGACTCGCGAACCGGCGGGGTCAGCGTGTCCCGGATGGCGCGCGACAGGGCGGAGGCGCGCTCGAGCCGAGCGGCGACCTCCACGCGATCGGCTTGACGTCCGGCGGTCGTGCGCCGATCGAGGCCATCGGTCGTGAGCTGATCGCCGCCGTCGTGAATGTAGGCGCGCGCGAGGTCACGCATCGCGTCGGCGCTGCCCTCCTCGAAAGCCGCGCACTGCGTCAGGAGCGAGGCCTCCGAGGCCCGGCGCAAGAGCAGCCGCGAAAGCGCGTCGCGCGAGGCGATGATCCTCTGATGCAGGCGATCGAGGCGACGGGCTCGGCTGATCGCCACGAAGGCGACGATCCCGAGCGCGACGATGAGGACGGCGAGGCCGACCAACACCCACGGGGACAACAAGATCACGATGACTCCCCTCGGTCTTCACGTCCGCGAATCAGGTCCCGCGTGCTGCGCGAACCCGATTCCGCGGGGCTTCCCATGTCGATGGCGAGCTTATAGACCTCGAACACCTTGTCCGCCACAACCTCCCAGTCATACTGGGCGGAGGCTCGCTGGCCCGCCTCCGACAGCTCGTCGAGCCTGCCGGGATCGCCCAGGAGGTCGATCAGCGTGGCCGCCAAGGACTCGGAGCTGCCTGTCTCGAAGAGCGCTCCCGCACGCCCGTCCTCGAGGACGGCGCGGAAAGCCGGAATGTCGGATGCGACGACGGCGGTGCGGGCGGCCATCGCCTCGACGAGGACGATGCCGAAGGATTCGCCTCCCGTTTGAGGCGCCACGTAGATGCTCGCGCCCGCGAGCAGCGACTCCTTCTCCTCGTCGCTGATGCCACCCAGGAAGGACACCGACTCGCCAAAGCGCGCCACGGCCTCGCGAATGTCGGGGGCCTCCCCCCTGCCCGCGATGAGGAAGCGCGCGCCTGGGAAACTCTCCAGGACGGAGCCGATTGCCCCGGCGAAAATGCTCAGGCCCTTGCGTGGCTCGTCAAGGCGCCCCAGGAACACGATGACCGGGCGATCGGCGCCGGCCTCCCAGCGCTCCAACGGCGAAGCCGAGCGGAACGAGGCCGTCTCAACCCCGTTGGGGATGATGACGGCGTCCCCGCCGTGATGCTCGATGAGGGTCCGGCGCGCCTCCTCGGAGACCGCGATGCGCACGCCGATGCGCTCCATGTACAGCCTCATCGGAGCCGAGGCGATGGCGCGCGACACCGAACGACCGAGGGCCGCGTGGAAGGTGCCCACCAGGGGCGCCCGCGACAGCATCGCGGCGGCCATAGAGACCGAGGGAACGACCGGCTCGTGTACGTGGACGACGTCGAAGTCGTTGTCGGCGAGCCAGCGGCGTGTCCGTTTGAGAATCGTGGGCTTGACGGAGATGTTGGCGACCGACCCGTTGAAGGGAATCGACACCGAGGAACCGGCCGACGTGATCCACTCGGGCAGGTCATCGGAGGTCGAGGGGGTCAGGACGCGCACGTCGTGACCGCGCGAGCGCAGCTTGAGCGCCAGGTCTCGGATATGGAAGCCCACTCCCCCGGGCACGTCCCAGGAATAGGGGTTGACGATCCCGATCTTCACCGGTTCTTCCTCTCATGCTCCGCCCGGGCGCGGGCGAGGCGCTCGGGGTCTAAGTCCTCGACGAACACGCGCTGCATCATGTGCCAGTCCTGCGGCTTATCCGCCATCATCGCGGCGAACTCACTCACCCACGCCTGCGTCAGCGCCTCCACGCGGTTCGCGCCCGGCGCCAGGTCCTCGGGAACGCTCACCGGACCGACGCAGCGCACGCGCACGTCCGCGCCCGTGGGAGTCTCATTCTCATAGGTGATGCACGCGACGAAAAGAGGGCAATCCAGTTTGGTCGCGAGCGCCGCGGGTCCCGCCGCGACGAGGGCTCGCGCGCTCCCCAGATCCACCTCGATGCCCGATCCCGAGATGTCGCGGTCAGCCAGCAGGGGCACGATCACGCTGCGGCCGCGCACCCGCTCGACGAGAGTGCCAAACACAGACTCTCCCTTGGCGACGCCGATGATCTCCATCCCGACACCCTCGCGCAAGGCCACGAAACGATCGAACAGCGAGGGGGGCTCGACCTTCTCGGCCACCGTGACGATCGCCCGACCGTTGGCGCACACCCACGCACCCGCGCGATCCCAGCTGCCCGAGTGACCCAGGGCCAGGACGACCGGGCCGTCCTCACTGGCCGCAGCCAGGGCCTCGAAGCCGTCAAAGGAAACACCCTCGAGCAGGGGCGCTCCCCTGCTCGAGCCCAGCATCAGCTCCTCGGCATAGTTGCGAATATGAGAGCGGACGGCGGCAACCAGCAGGTCGCGCGAGGGCTGCTCGCCCGTCAATCGCGCCATGTTGGCGCGCAGGCGTTCGATGGGCGCTCCCCCGCGCCGCGCGAGGACGCCGGCGCCGACGTGAGCCGCACGCATCACGACGCCCAGGGGCAGGCGTGGGGCCAGCGCGAAGGCTGCCGACAGGGGCGAAAAGGTCACTGCGCTCCCTCGTCGATGGTGCGCGCGGTGAACCAGATGCGCTGGCACACGGTCACGAAAGACGCGACAGACACCCAGGTCAGGCCAGCCGCGAACACCCATTCGGGCAACCCCAGGCTCATGAGCATCGCCGTGCCCATGCCGACAATGAGGCGGTCGGTGCGCTCGGCGATACCGAGCTTGGCGACCACGCCCACGGACTCCGCTCGGGCGCGGGCGTAGGGCACCGCCGCCGCGCCGATGATCGAGCAGATACCGACGATGATCGTCCAGGTGCGCACGGGGGAATCCGCCATCCGGAAGACCGCGTAGGCGGTGAGCGAACCGAAGACCGCGCCGTCGGCGAGGCGGTCGAGCGTCGAATCCAGGAAGGCACCGAAGCGCGTTCCGCCGGTCGTCATGCGGGCCAGCGTTCCGTCGACCGAATCGCCGAACATCACGACCGCCAGGGCGATGCCCCCCTGCCAGATCCACCCCCGCGGGATACAGACGACCGCGACGGCCACGGACGCGACTGTCCCAGCCACCGTCACCATGTTCGGGGTCACGCCCATGCGCGCGAGCACGCGAGCCAGGGGCGTGAACACGGCCTTGGTGATCGATCGTCCGTGGTTGCCGAGCATCAGCCCTCCTTCGGCCAGGCGGCGGCGAGCCGGGCGCGCGCGTCCTCAAGTAGTTCAGGCACGGCCTTCGTGCGCGCGATGATGGGGAGGAAGTTCGCATCTCCCGCCCACCGGGGCACGACGTGCTGGTGAAGGTGAGCGGCAATGCCTGCACCCGCGACCTCGCCCTGGTTCATGCCCAGGTTGAAGCCGTGCGGTCCGGCCACCTCGCGGCTGACCCGCATGGCGGTAGCCGTCAGTTCTCCCAGCTCCACGCGCTCGGCGTCGGTCAGCTCCGTGTAGTCGGACACGTGACGGTACGGGCACACCAGCAGGTGGCCTGAGTTGTAGGGGAACAGGTTCATGAGCACAAAGCAGGTGGCCCCTCGGTGAACGATGAGTCCCTCGTCGTCAGCCTTGCCCGGCGCACTGCAGAACGGGCAGGTCCTGTCGCTCGCATCGGCTGGTTTGCCTTCTCCGTGGATGTAGGCCATCCGGTACGGGGTCCAGAAACGACCGAAGCCGTCCGGGACGCCCGCAAGCTCGCGGGCGTCCTCGGTGGGCAACGGTTCG
>ERZ772953.690-NODE-690-length-10861-cov-9.385712_pt1 | contig 10861 bp, 16 predicted proteins | sample MGYA00580685_ERZ772953 | MGnify/ENA primary metagenome ERZ772953 (study PRJEB29015, sample SAMEA2738080) | human oral metagenome | biome: human oral; feature: human-associated habitat; material: saliva | place: China | collected 2209 ...
AATTGAAGAAATACTCACCAAAACTTCGCAAACACGTTGTGTTTACAGAAGTTAAGTAAGCATTCAATACGAATCAATACAGAAGAAAAACGCTGATTCAAGCGTTTTTTCTTTTTGTTAATTTCACTATATTGCAAGGGAAATCGTTCGAATGACTACCTTTTTCACTACCTTTTTTTGAAATAAGAATATTGATTCGGACAATTAAAAACAAGAGGAGCTTCATTACGAGGCTCCTCTTTTTTATCTTTATACCGTTGCCTATCCCCCTTAATAAACTCTAGCATTTACTTGTTTTAAGTTTAATTCCTCATCTTCAAACAATAATCTGATTTGAATTTGAGTAGGAGTAGCCACATTATTTAGAACACAAACAAGTCTTGTTTCAATATTTGGTTTAAATTGCACCCCATCGATTGAATCTTGTAACAGTGGATGTTGTAGGATAAGATTGCGTATTTCCTCATGAGGAATTGAACCCCAGCAAATAATTGGTTCAGCTCTTTCGATAATCATTCTAGGAATATATTCAGGTGCAAATTGTTCTGGTAAAATACATAATCCTCCATTCCTAAAAAAAGACTCTAATATCCTATCAAAAATAGCACTTGGTGTTTCATCTCTTCTTAGTCCATTAAATCCAATCAAATCACCAACTTTTCTAGCAATATCTTGTTTATAATCTTCTATGAATTGATAAAGCTCCATATTCTCAGGGAGACCATTTCCTCTTTGATAAATACCCTGCCAATTATTTTGGTTTCCTGCATAATTTGCACAATTATTTTTTCTTTCTATGTCGTATAACAGTCCTTCTATAGGATTTCTTGTATGTGCCGCATAATATGTTCCAGCTCTATTTTGCATATTATTATTTTCCCCCCCGATAAGTTGAATCGAAGAACCACAAGTTGGACACAATGCGTACCTACTGCCATTTTGATAATATGGTAATTCTCTATTTGTTTTATCTTCAAACTCATCAATATGATAAGTTCCACCGTTGATTAATTTAAAATATTTCATCGCTATTACCTCAATGAATAATCCATCTAATTTCATTTCGTCTTTACCAAATTGACAAGATTGACGACCTCTTCATAATGTCCTACCGCATTAGCAACATCTTGTAAGTTCGTGCTAGCTTTTGATAAGGCTTTGTCAATCTCTGGATTAACACTTTCATTTTGTGTCACAAACTCCATGCCGTAAGACGCTGCCACTCTTCAACTTCACGTTGGATTTTTACTTCTTTATTCTGTTTCGTTGCTATTACCAAAGCCTTTCAAAATGTTCTTTAAATTAGCTCTTTTAATTGCCCAGTGAGTCCTACTTAATTCCCAATCTTCTATTTTTAATTCTGATTGATGAAGTTCGACCTGATTTAAATCAATTTCACATTCTTTCCGAAAAACAAATTGTATATCTCTAGCTCTTTTATCTATATCCTCTAACTTTCCGAAAAAACCAATTTTTATGTCTTGGTTCGCATCGCTATACTCTGGTAGAAATAAAGCTGGTAAATTCATTATTTCATCAATATCTTCTAGTGTAAATTGATTGAATCTTTGTCTAATTGCTGTATTCGTGTATTCAAAAATTCTATCATTATTTAGACTAAAAGAATTCTCTTCATACTTTTCACCGTAAATTATAAATAGGTTGTAGTACTCATCGGAAGAGAGTGACTCGCGTACAGGTGTAACATTAACGATATGATTCACATTGTTTGCTTGCTCAATGTTATAAATCCTATCTGCGTTTTGTTGTAGTGGTTGTTGGGGAACTTCTGACGGCAATTTATCCTGCCTTTTTAGTAAGTTTGTCAATGTATTCTCCTTAATTTAGATTTTCTACATGTTCTATGTTATATATCTTATTGGCATACTGGTTGATAACTTTAGGATTATTCAACACTTGTTTTGTTATTGAGTCATCACTTTCAACATCAGAATGAAACTCTTCTTCAATCTCAACATCTGATTCTTCGATATACTCTTGTTCCTCAACATCTTCCATACTTGGATTATAACGAGTTATTTTTAAGCCGTTCATATGTTGTCCAAGTTCTGCATTATTGAATTTCCAAGGAGTTCGCTCTCCGCTTTGAGAATACCAAGCTTCAAATGTTTGTTTACCGAGAGTATTATCTAATTTACTGACAAAAATATATCTCATTACATCTAATAAGAATGACTCAATTTCAATTACTTCAACTCTTAATAAATCTTGCTTACATATCGACTCATTAGAAGAAATTTTAAAATCCTCCGAATCATTAACCGTTTCATCAGTACAAATACTTTCAACAACCGCCGAAACAAGCCACTTCAATTTTCGTTCCGAAAACTTCTCATTTATAAATACAGACATACTTTCCAGTGTGTCTTTTTTATTCTGTTCAACAGAATCTTTAAATAAATTAATGAACTTCGAATCATCAAAAGGTAAATACTCTGTTTTAGAAATAATACATTTTTTATAATCAGAAACATTCTTTTTAAATGTGTTCTCGTAAGGCATTTGCTGAGTTTCTCCTGTAAAAATATCAACAAGAGACTTCATAATATCAGTTTCGGATAATCCATCAGTTCGTTCTTCTGAGAATCCACTCCGAACCTTACTTTTGAGTTTTCTAGCTTCAAGCATCAGTCCAAATAGAATTCCTCCTGTGAGGCGTGGGACATTATCAGACATTTTTTCTCCCCATATTAAAATTGGTAACTTTATCTACTCTAGTAACGTTGCAAATAACACTATCTACTTCATAATGAATAGTGAAGATAAGCCATAGTATTTTTAATAATAATTATACCAAAATTACATGTCTTTTTCTTCAAATAAATAAAAAAATAGTCCTAATTGGTGGCCACCAAATGGACGGATTGAAACGAATATGAAAACTCAGACGATAACGGTCGAGTTCTGCATATATCTGTTTATCCGTTTCTTTGGTGTGCCCTTTTCACATCTATCGGTATTCAGTATGGCTCATTAAAGTTTCTTTCCGTCCTAGAAATGGACTTAGAAAGAGGCTCTTATGCCAACAAAAAATTTTAATGACCGTCTTACTCCAGAGGACAAAAAAGAAATAGAACTCTGGGATAAATTCCTACGTGATGATAATAAAGCATTTGCGAATGCAAATCGTCGCAATCGTTATCATAAACTTGAGAGTCTTGATGAAAATATTGCTCTTGATGGACGCGAAACAAACAAATACGAAGTAACCAAGGGAAATTCGCCATCTGGTGAAGAAGTTTATCTAGCTAATGAATTAAGAGATATTGTGAATAATTTCATTGAATGTCTGAAAGAAGAAGACCAAATTATCATGAATAACAAACTGATTGATAAACCAATGTCTTCAACTAAACTAGCAAAAATTACAGGGCTGAGCGACAAAACTGTAACTGCCCGCTTCAAAAAACACCAAAAGGCATTGCAAGAACTTTTAAAAGATTATATTTAATCCTTTGAACTGGTAATCAACCTGATTATCAGTTTTTTTTTTAAAGGATAGGAAGAAAAATAAAAAGATTTATTTTCAAAAACTCCGAATTCCTCTACTTGAATCTCCTATAAGATAGAAAGGAAAAAAATCAAGTCCAGCTCATGACCTCAAACTGAGCATATCAATTATACTACAAAACAAATACAATATAGGAAGGATTCCAAAATGAAAATGATGCCACAATACCGCAAAGGCGGTTACTCAAACCAAACAGCAAAACAATATGTTGACCTTCAAGCTCCTATTTACTTACTTAGTGAAGAAATTGAGCCCCAACAAAAATTTGAAGATGGCAAACCAACCGGTGAGATTATTGCTTATAAAACATGGTTCGGACAAAAAGGACTTCCACCATTTCAAGTAAAATTCCTTGAAGAACCTGCACTTCCTGAATATCTTTCTCTTGTTACCTTTGATAATTTGCAGGCATGCGAAGTAAATTATAATGTTTATTTCAAAGCAGACGGATTGAAAGAGGTGAAATAATGGTTCACTCTCTTGCAAAAAGAGAATTGGAACAATACCTGTTACAGAGCCTAAATATGGCTTTAGGCTCTGTATTGCAGGGCGAAACATCGTATACCAATTCTTTTAATATTTCTGTTCAAGAAGATGGCTTTATCTTCGTTCCACGTCTTCCATCTGGATTTATCATTGATGACGACTTATATCAAAAGATTTTCCTAATTGCTAATGCGTCACTCTATCCACAGTACACATTATTAAAGCAAAATTCTGCTTTCTTTGTCGCATTGAAAACAGACGACATTCATGTTCAACGTGGGCTGTTCTTTCCATGGAAAAAAGGTATTTCTGAACGCCTTATCATTTCTAACCTTGAGCAATTCACCTCATCTCTAAAAGGTAATAATATTCCCATCATGAAAAATCTAGTTATTAACTATGATAAAGTAACTTCTATCGCCATTGCTGGTAACTCAGGAAGCGGGAAAAGCTATGCTCTGACGTATATGCTAAGTGTCCTTAAAAACATTTCTGACTTAGTTATCGTTGACCCTAAGTTCGATACTCCCTCACGCTGGGCAAGGCAACATCAAATTGCTGTCATTCACCCTCAAGAGAACCGCTCCAAGTCTGATTTTGTATCAGAAATTAACGAAAGTTTGAGTCAATGTCTGTCTATTATTCATAAGCGTCAAGGGATTCTCTTTGAAAATCCACGTCATGAGTTTAAACATCTAACTATTGTCATTGACGAGGTACTTGCTTTGTCTGAGGGAGTTAATAAAAATATCAAGGATTCCTTCTTTTCCTTACTCTCTCAAATTGCATTGTTAGGACGAGCAACAAAGGTTCACTTGCTTCTTGTGAGCCAACGATTTGACCACAATACAGTACCTGTATCCGTACGAGAGCAACTCAATGTGCTCATTCAGATTGGGAATATCAATCAGAAAACCACGCAGTTCTTGTTTCCAGACCTTAACCCAGAAGGCATTGTTATTCCGATAGGAAAAGGTACAGGGCTTATTCAGATTATTGATAATGAGCATCCTTATCATGTTCTGCCCCTGCTTTGTCCTACTTACTACACAACGAAAGGTATTTTTTAACTTATGAGAACAACATATTTTCAAAAATTTTTCAATCTCTGTGCCCTATTCTTCCTTACAGCAATTCTAAGCATCATGTGTACAATCTTTTTAAGTTTTATCGTGAATTCTTTACAAGAAGTTATCTACCTAGAATTCGTTTATCGCTTTATTAGTATGATTTTTGGGGCTAGCCTGTCAACTTCACTTATCAGTTCTATTGTTTTCATTTTACTCTTAAGCATTGAAATCAAGAGCCGAAAAAGGAAAGATAGGCTATCAAATTTGTGGAAATCCATTTGGCAAACTCTTACTATGCGTTCGTTCTTAGCACAAAGCGAGCGTTCAGAGATTGTAACTACTGTAGAACAAGGAAGAGTGACACATTACAATCCTATCATTCAGACTTTCAACAAAGCTGTTGGCAAAGCAGTTGTAGATATTCGTAATGATAAGACTGTCTTATTAATCCGAGTTCCCACGACTCAGCAAGCAACTAAAATTCTAAAAGAAATGGAAACACTTATCAGTGAAGAAATTTCAAATCGCAATCCTGATTACTACTTTTCCCAGCCTGAACGCAATGGGAAATGGCTATATTTTGTGGGTACTAAACGAAAATAACAAAAGGAATGGCGCTGTGGCTCACGGAGTGAGAGCCAAACAGCGCCGTTTTGGATTACTGTAATTCTAGGATTAAGTGGGGCTACTACGACCCCCACTTAATCCAATAATCAATAATCAAAAAATCTCTTCTCGAAAACTCCGATTTTTACCCTACCAATCTCCTAGTAGATAGAAATAAAAATTGAAAGCGAGAAATTTTGTCCATGGCAAAAGAACAACGTTCCAACAAGTGGGCTTTCCTTTTCTATAAAGAAAGTGCGCCAAACAACTATTTAGAAGTCCTTGAAGGAATTCATGTTCCCTTTGTTCTCTCTCCTTGGCACGACAAAGATGTAAACAAAGAGACAGGCGAGTTTAAAAAAGCACATAAACATGGCGCATTTTACTTTGATTCTCTTAAAAGCCATGCTCAAGTGTCGGAGCTCATCAAAGATAAATTAAACGGACCTGCTCATGTTGAACCTGTCATTTCACCAAAAGGAATGTATGACTATTTTACTCATGCAGAAAACCCTGACAAAACTCTTTACAATATTAAAGATATTGAAAGTGGTTGTGGGTTTAATCTTGACCAATTCTTAGTGCAGCATAATTCTGATGATTTCATGACAGAAGTTATTGATACGATTGAACAAAATGATTTTACAGAATTTGAAGAATTGGTCTGGTATGCACGAGATAATAACACAGCTCTACTGGGATTAATCATCGAACGGACTTACTTTTTCGCCCGTTATCTGGATTCTCGTCGGCACAACCCCAAACGCTTACTAAAAGCAATTGAAGAACAAGGAGAAAATACTGATGGACACGATTAAATTAAATCAAATTGAAGAACTACTAAATACGCTCATTACCATCATTCAACAGAAATTACAAAACAATGATTCCTATGGAATCGTAACACAAAAAGAACTACTAAAAATTTTACATATTTCTCCCAACACATTGAAAGCATGGGAAAACAAAGGTTTAAAACGTCTTGAACCCCCAATTGAGGGAACTCGTACTGTTTATTACAAAATGGAAGATGTCATTGAATTTTTAACTATCTAACTTCCAAATATGCTAGAATAGAGTTATCAAACAAAGAATGTGAGGGTTCTATTCTAGCCTTTTGATTGTCCGAAGAAAGAGGCTCTATGAGTAAAGAAATCATTCAACACAATAACAAAAAGATAACAAAAATCACCAAACAAAATGGTAATGTGAGCTATTCAATCAAAGGGGTTTACATTGGAACTGATGTAAAAACTGGAAAGCGAATCACAAAAACCATTACTGCTAAAACATTGAAAGCTTTAGACAGGAAAATCGTTGAAGCTAAAATCGAGTTTGAAAAAACAGGCTCTACTATCAAAGAGACTATCCAAATTGATAACTTTGAAAGTCTAGCTGAGACATGGTTTAGTAACTTCAAAACATGGGTATCCTCACAAAATACTATCAACAGGGTTAGAGGATATCTTGATACCTATATAATTCCTCATTTTGGAGACTACAAACCTGAGCAGATTGAGCCTGCTGACGTTCAACTTTGGGTCAACAAGCTAGCTAGAAAAGCAAAGAAAGCAATTGATTCTGGCGTAAAACGTGCTCCAAAAGGTAGTGCAAAGGATTTTGGAGCTATGGCTCACAAGATTAGTGATATTTTCGATTTTGGCATTACAAACTGTGGGCTGACCACTAATCCAGCTAAATCAATCAAGATTCCACCTAAACCAAAAGCAAACAAAGAGCGTATCATGGTACTCCATGATGATAACCTGAAACATTGGTTATCTTACCTTGAGACCTTGCCCAATACCAGAGCAAATAGACGCTTTAAGGTCATTTGTAACACGCTATTAGCGTCTGCATTACGAATCAATGAGTTGCTAGCGTTAGAAATTACTGACCTTGATTTTGAAACTAATGAAATTCTTATCAGTAAAACATTAATGTGGAAAAGTGCAAATAAAAAACTAGGTATCAAAGGGGAAATGGTTTGTAAGAAAACTCCTAAAACGGATTCTGGGAATCGTAGGGTTGCAGTTCCACTTTCAATCATGGAAAGTCTCAAAGAGTTTCATGAGGAAATGACTAGCTATTTTGAAAAGCATAGTCTACCAAAATCTTCACTTATCTTCCCAACTATCTATGGCAACTATATGTGTGATAGAAACGAACGTGCAACCCTTAAAAAGCGATTAATGGCTCTTGGTTTACCTGACTATGGTTTCCATCTTTTCCGCCATACACACGCTTCTATGATGTTAAATGCTGGTATGAACTGGAAAGAGCTACAACATAGAATGGGACACAAGTCCATATCAACAACTATGGATACCTATGCTGAATTAGCTCCTAAAAAGAAGTTTGAAGCAGTGGATATTTTCCTAAATAAAATGGAAGAGCTGGCAAGTTGATTCCATCACTACCTTTATCACTACCTTTTTACTTCAAAAGCATATAACCCTTGATACAATAAGGTTTATAGGCCAATTATTTAATCCTTACAGAGGTTAAGTAAGGGTTTCAGTACACGTCAATAGATGTCAAAATATTGATTTTAAGCGATTTTTGATTTTTGGAAACTCATTATATCGCACTACAAATCAATAAAAACTCTACCTTTTACTCTACCTTTTTTAGATAAATATATCATCTGGATATTGAAGTTAAGCCCTGCTATCATTTCGATGGCAGGGCTTTTTAATATTTGGTACACTAACTTCTTATCTATATTTTGGTGGATTTTAAGTTGACATCTACAAAGTTTAATGTTAGAATACATTCAAAAATATATTTGAATGAGGTGTTTTATGATTCAAAATGTTGTTACTTCAATAATCCTGTATTCTGGGACAGCCGTAGACTTACTTATTATCCTAATGTTATTTTTTGCCAAAAGAAAAAGCAGAAAAGACATCATTAACATCTATTTAGGACAATTTCTAGGCTCTGTTAGTCTAATATTGCTAAGTTTACTTTTTGCATTTGTCTTAAATTATATTCCTAGTAAAGAGATTTTAGGTTTGCTCGGTTTGATTCCAATTTTCCTAGGACTCAAAGTTTTGCTTTTAGGAGATTCTGATGGAGAAGCTATTGCAAAAGATGGTTTGCGCAAAGATGATAAAAACCTGATTTTTCTAGTCGCTATGATTACTTTTGCAAGTTGTGGTGCTGACAATATTGGTGTTTTTGTCCCATATTTTATTACCTTAAATTTAGCGAATTTGATAGTGGCTTTACTTACTTTTCTAGTCATGATTTATCTCTTGGTTTTTTCTGCCCAAAAATTGGCACAAGTCCCTTCTGTTGGAGAAACTTTGGAAAAATATAGCAGATGGTTTATTGCCGTTGTTTATTTAGGATTGGGGATGTATATCCTGATTGAAAACAACAGCTTTGACATGCTAAGGACTGTGTTCGGCTAGGAGAAAAAATTATGAAAAAAGATAGTATCTGCCAAGTGAATATTATAAATCAACAAAATGTTACAACCGCAACGAACTACCTTGAAAAGGAAAAAGTCCAAAAATCACTTCGTATTTTATCAAAGTTTACCGATAATAAACAGATAAATATCATCTTTTATCTCCTTGCTGTTGAAGAACTCTGTGTCTGTGATATAGCCTGTTTACTAAATCTCAGTATGGCATCTGCCTCCCACCATCTTCGTAAACTAGCCAATCAAAACATCTTGGACACTAGAAGAGAGGGGAAAATTATATATTATTTTATAAAAGATGAGGAAATCAGAGATTTTTTTAATCAACTAGGATAACAACTATTTTTACTACTCTACCATTCACTCTACCTTTTATTATGTAGCATTCTAAAAACATTGATGTACCAATAATTAAAGCATATATTCGTGGGCATAAAATTTGTGTACGCTCTCATATTATGATATACTGAATGTAATCAAAAGATATTTTGTGAACACAGAATAACAGAATATAGTTTTTGATTAAAAGAAAGGAGGCGCATATCATATTATGTTGTGGTCCATTATTGTAGGAGGCTTTATCGGCCTTGCAGCAGGCTCAATCACAAAAAAAGGTGGCTCAATGGGAGTAATTGCTAATATTTTTGCCGGTTTAATTGGGTCATCTGTTGGTCAATCGCTTTTTGGGACATGGGGACCTTCTCTAGCAGGAATGTCACTTATTCCATCGATTGCTGGTGCAGTGATTGTTGTCGCTGTAGTATCATTCTTTTTGGGTAAAAAAGGTTAACTTTTTACTCAATCATAAACTATAGATTTAAATTTAGTATTGACGGGTAAACCTATAGTTTAGTGCTTTAATTGAAAGGATTTTATATGTCAAAATCAAAGAAAATAGTATTACTTATTTTCTGTATTCTAGTCTTGACAATTTTCCTTCCTATTTTGATAGATTACCAACAAGTTAGTGATTTAGGAATTCAATTAGCTAGCTGGAGACAGACTGCTATTGAATATTATCTTGCTAGATATATCTTTTGGGGGCTTCTAGTCCTATCTATCTTCGTTTTATTATGGATGTTAGTAATCCTGTTTTATCCTAGACAATATCTAGAAATAAAACTTGGAACTAAAGACGATAAATTGAAGTTAAAAAATTCAGCTATCGAAGGTTTTGTTCGATGCTTACTGAATGAACATCGAATAATTAAAGAACCAAAAATCAAAGTACATACTCGAAAAAAGAAATGTTTCGTTTATGTAGAAGGTACAGCTGTTCTTTCAGATAACATTGCTAACAAATTTGAAGTAGTCCAAAATGAAATAACTCGAGGCTTAAAAGAGTTCTTTGGTATGGATCGAGAGGTTAAACTGGAAGTTTCAGTAAAAGAATATGACCCTCAAAAAGCAACCAAGAAGATTGTTAGTCGTGTAAAGTAAGGAAGTAAAAAATGGAATTGTTTAAAAAATACCAATATCCAATTCTATGTGGTATAGCAGGTATTCTTCTAGCTTGCTTCATCCTGTCCTTTGGATTTTTTAAAACACTATTTGTTTTAATTTGTGGGACATTAGGGATTGGATTCGGATACTATGTTCAGAAAAATTATTTAAATAAATAAAGGAGTTTTATATGTCAAACGTAGAAAAAAATGTAACTGAAAAAAAAGATGTTGTTGTTTCTAAAGATGTTCGTGGAGAATTAACTTACGAAGATAAAGTTATTCAAAAAAT
>ERZ772953.700-NODE-700-length-10805-cov-2.304186_pt1 | contig 10805 bp, 14 predicted proteins | sample MGYA00580685_ERZ772953 | MGnify/ENA primary metagenome ERZ772953 (study PRJEB29015, sample SAMEA2738080) | human oral metagenome | biome: human oral; feature: human-associated habitat; material: saliva | place: China | collected 2209 ...
ATACCCTATGTAACCACAAATCATGCACTACTTGTGATTTTCTATATACAGGCACACCATATAAATCAATTAAACTTCCCACCTGCTTATTTATGTAATGAGTCATAAAAGCATTACTTATAAAGCCACTATCCCTTAAACCTACCATCAACTTACGTAGCTGGTACTTATTCATATACTGCGCCTTAAACGTATCCTCGTCTATTAACCCCCTAGCAAATATTATAGCTATTTTAGAACTGCATATAGAAATGAACCAGATTTTACAACATCTAGTCTTTCAAGGCAAAATGACCCTAAAGAAGTTACTAAATATAATTCTTTTCCTTCTACACTTCTACCTTGCAATAAACCCCTATGTATAGCGTTTAATACCGACATTCTCGGTAACTTACTATCTTCAAGTAAATACCTTAAAGCATCTACCTCATCATAATAATTTTTACCCTCTATCTCCACTAAAACCTTGTCACGTACCACTTCATCACGCCCTCTATTACTTAAATACTGCCTTACTGCATTCTCTACAAATACCCCAACACCCTTTATTCTATGATATGGGAGTTTTGATTCCTTCAAATACCCAACAGTAGCCTTGTCTTCAACTAATGTGTAATTAGATAAAAAGGCAACTAACGTAGCATACTGTAAAGGTGTCATAGTCTTCATACCATCCTCGTTACCATACATTAAGTTCATTCGCATTGATAATGTATATAACTGCACCTCCGGTAAACCAAAGCGTTCCTCTAACACCTTATAAGGTTTTTGCTGCGCATCTTCTACATACTTCAAATAATCATGAAATACATCGAAAAATTTAGGAGTTACCCATAGGTCTTTTGTAAATGGCTCTACTACAACACCCGTTAAATACCCTAAGTTTAACTTTACAAAGTCTTTTAATAACACTATCTTCTTGTCGTATACCCTCAAATTAGAACTGTACTTTACTAAATAATCATCATACAACATTACTGGACTTTTTCCTTCAGTACCATAAGCCTCTAATACCCTATCCCGTATTAACATATACTCCGACTTAGATATTAACTTATCGCTTACATAAGTCTCAGCCTTGCGTAACACCTCGTCCACACCTTCATCTGTTAAACATAAAAACGACAACACTTGCTCCACAGGCACATACAATTCTATCCCTGCACCTACAACTTCTTCTGTTCTATCTGCCACAACAAACCTACTCTCCTTTCTTCACTAATACCATTTCGCCATCATCATCTATTACAAAACCTTGACCTCTAAGTTCAGTCAAGTTATCTACTACTTTGTTAGTCCTCACATCTATATCAGGAAAACCACCAAAAGTCCTAGACGGCAAAGCTATCATCCTAGCTACGTTATGCTTCGCCATATCGTCATTTACATATAACATTAAGTTGACATCTGCCGACTTCGTTATATCCGTTGACTCAGCTACCACATTTCTTAATTCCCTCTTCTTACCAGACGCCATAGTTTGTATTGCATCTGTTGACATCTGCGCAGGCAACCATATATGTATATCATACTTACCTTTTAACGATTCTATTCGACCTACCGCCGATTTTATTAATAATCGCGGATCCTTTATAGTCCTACTTTCCATTATCTGTATATAATCTATTACATGAAACTTACAACCAACCGCTACAGCAGACTTAATTACAGTCTCTAATTGCTCATATTCAAAAGGATGCTCCGGCGTAAATAACTTACCATACCTACCTGACTTAAATAAATCATTAAAAGATATTTCCTCCAACTGCCTAAATTCTTCACTTGGAAAGTTGTCCTCCATTATCTGCTGCCCACTTATTTGAGCATAATTCTTACCTCGCTTTTTATTGTAGTAATAGTCAAAGTGTATCGCCCTTAATTCACATACTATCTTCAAAGAGCCACCCTCTTTACCCCAAAAACTACAATTATGCCCATTTAACATTACTAAATGCGTCATCATACATGCCGTCTTCGTCTTCATACCCTTTTCAGGAGCTACAAATACTGTAAATGTATTAGTTTTTAAACCACCTATTGCTGCATCCAACGTAGGTATACTTGGTATCCTAGCTAATTGCGTATACTTACGCTCCCTTAACGTACCTATATCAAGCTCTGACGTATCTGTTAATTCAAAAGACTCATCTTCTTCAAACATACCCCTTAACTTGTTTAACTTCGTTAATGAATAATCTAAAGCTCCCTCAGACCCTTTATAATAACGTTTATTGTATAATACAGGACTGTTTAACGCCTGCCCTGCCTCAACAAAGATATCTTGCAATTCTAAACGTGTATACACGTTCCTATACTTCATAAAAGCACTTTGAATGTTGTCCTCTGTTATATACCCCGCTTGTGAATATTCCCTAAATCGCTCTACTACAGCTATCATGAAACTATCCGTTGCACTTATATCACCATTAGTTGCAAATAAATTAAAAGTTATCCTATCCGTATCCATCTCTATATCATACTTGTGAGCTTTTAAATAAAGCTTCAAGTAATCCTCGTCCATACGAATACCCTCTAACTTCATTGCACTATACATCTTGTACAACACATAATTCTCATTCCTAAAATAATCCCTACTTAATGAACTTAAAAATGACCTAGAACCCTCAAAGTCCTGCACCAAAAAAGCCACCATCTGTGACTCAAAATACTCCAACTGCTCTAAACTACCCATTTCTATTATTTCATCTTGTACTACTTCATTACCATCAATTAAAGACATTTAAGTTATACCTCCTACCACCAAGAGCTTAAATACCAACTATTCAAGTCCCAGCTCTACTCTTTTTTGTTTTAATCGTCTTTCTAATGTACCTCTATCTATTAAACCTTGCCTATATATCGTGTTTAATTGAGCCTCCGCTACTTCATATTCTCGTAAGGCTTCTTCGTCTACATAAGGCTCGTCTTCATACTGGCTATCTTTATAACCATAATCATCATTACTATTTCCATACTGCCCATCTAGATTTCCTTGATAACCATAGAAATCATTGTAAGCACCACTTGGTTCTCTATTCTGCCCGTAATACCCATAATCATTTAAGTTATCTGGGTTGTTAAAGTTGTAACCACGATCTACAAACCCCACATTACCAGCAAAACCACGCTTCACATTCTCATAATTAAACCTAGCTTCTTCCAAAGCACTTACAAATTGTTCAGTATCTTTCAACCAAAAACCATACAAAGTAAAGGGTTGCTCGTTGCCCATCATATTTACTATGACACTTCCAAAGACTAAACCACGTCCTCGCTGCGTACTACTTACCCTATCTAAAAACACAGAATGCTGATACCTATTTCCTACCCAACCTTTATTTAAGATAAGTAACCTTGAATCTGTTACACACACCAACACTTTCTTTCCAGCATCAGACTCCATCTTGCAAGCTGTTATGTAAATTATACGCTCCATTGGTTGTAATATTCTACCTAATTCCTTCAACTCTAACTTAGTACCTAAATAAGAATCTACAAATAAATTATTCACTTTATGCGTCTCTATAAAAGGTACTACCTTATCTAAATAGCCATCATAACCCATTTCCTACTTCACCACCTTATACTTTTGTCAATCTTACCTACTATAATAACACAATTATATCTTTTTTCTTTTTTAACTCTCAAAAACCATTAGAAAAAGAGGTTTATATAAACCTCTCTAATAAAAACTATAAACCTCGTACAAAAAATAACTTCAAGAAAGCTGCTTTAACCTCACGCCTCTTTATCTTCTTAATAACTTCTAAATAATGAATATCAGTTATTTCAGGTACTGTTAATTTAACTACATCTATACCTTCCCGTTTACCACGCACATAAGGTATACTAGACAATTTATATTTTAAAGAACCTTTACTTATAGGCACTCCCAAACAGATCTCATGCAAAGCATAACACATCTTATTTGAGTAAATAGTAGCTACAAGCACATAATACCCTGTTGACTCATTTACTCCTAATCTAATCCTGCCAAAAAAGTTACTATCCAACTTTTCAACACTACTTTCTAAAGAACTTACACCTAAAACACCATCTTCTAATCTTATAACTGTCGATTTTAAGACGTCACATAAACCACTTTCTAACTTCGTTACCATGAATTTTACCACTTCCTTATAAAAACTAACTTTTACTAAAAAGGTAAAGATTTAAACCACCTTTACCCCTTAACTAGCACCTTCTAACATTTCAATCATAACCACCTTATGACTCACTAAACGTATTGATTTTAACAACCCTTCTAAAATAGCAGCGTTATACTGTACATCAAAATCAACAGACCTCAATTTTACACGAAAGAAATCCCCATAAACCTCACCTTGCTTATAAGACTGACTTTCCAAATACCAATTTCCAAGTACCTCTACTTTAAGTTCATGCACACACATACCATCTTGTTTAGACCAAACCCCTAAATACAAACCGTCCTCATCCATCCAAAACTTACCAACATAGTTAGAGTTGTCTAAATCATAATCACAAGTAATACCCTTAGCACCTTTTATCAACTGCCTTATTTTAGATGCCATTAAATCTAAAAAGTGTTTATCTAAATCATTAACCCCTTTACTTCCAAAGGTTACATTCTCAAGTAACTTCACTAAAGCCTCTTTTTGTGCTACAGATTGAATAGTCTTAATTACCTCAAGTACCAACCATTCAGTAGAATCACTAACATCTTCTAAATAAAAAGTCGTTCTATACCTATCATCATCTCGTAAATTACCTTTATAATAAGGACTACTATAAAGTACCCAAGCTTGACCTCTTAATACCCCAATACCATGTAGCTTCATACCCGTCTTTTTAGAGTATAAACCTATATGCAATCCAGCACTATCTAAGTCATACTTACCATAATAATTACCCAAATCAAGCTCTTTAGTTTGATTTTCACTTACACCACTAAATAAATTTTCTAAACTTAAACCTAAATAGTTAATCAACTGCCTATTTAACTCATAATCTTTCATACTTTACTTACTAACCTCCAAACATATCTCATGAAAAACATAACACACCTTACTTGAATAAACAGTACCTATCTTATTACAGCATCTCTTAAATACCCTGTTGGACTTAACTCCATAGGAACACCCACTACAGTAGTACCACTTGCTTCTAAATAAAGCCTAGTCGCTTCCTCTTGCCATTCCTTCAGTAACCTTTGTAAAGACCTTAATTGAGCATCCTTCGATACTACACGTAACATTAAATCAAAACTTGATTCCGTTAATTCTGGTATACGCATACTATTCTCTAAAAACCTATATGGTCTACCTCTCTTATAAGGCATACTACTAAAATACCAACCAAAAGCATCTAACGTATACATGTAATCGTAACGTATACTTATTGTATGTACTAATATTTTACTCTTTTTAGCCCTTAATGTAATAAAAACCTTATCATGAGAAATCAATACTGCACACCTATAAGTACCGTCTTCTTTAGCCGGTATATTCTCTAAAACCTTAAAGACCTCATGTTTGTCCATACAATATACAAAAAATCTTAGTAAACCCCTTAGTTCCTGCATTATTTCTTTTCTATCCATTACCATAATCACACACCCTATTACTTAAATCATATACTAAATACCAAACTTCTCTAATAACTTAATAAAAGCAAGTTTTTCCTCATGACGTTGTATTGCTTGAACACATTTATCTAAATCAGAACTTTGTAGTTTACCCTGTTTCATCACCCCAACCGACTTATACATCAAATACACACCCCTTGAATATGGAGTACTCCTATAAGTATGTACCCCATCTAAATCACCTATAGGTTTTGTTACAACTATCTCATGAGCCATTAACCCAGATGACCTACGATATAATGAAATACTACAAGCAACAGCCTCCATCTCAATATTTGGTGTAATTACTACACTACCACTATATTTACTTGATAAGCCTACATCAAATGTACGTTCACCAGACATATAACCTATATTCTCTAAACTCTCAAGTAAAATACCTAATTTCTCTACTAATAAAATATCTTCTTTCACTTTAATACACCCCCTTAAACACCAAATTTATCTAACAACTTAACCATAGCAAGTTTCTCTGATTCTACCTGCATTACATTTATTCCACGCATAAAATCACCTTTTTCTAAAGTACCCCTTTGAGTTACACCTCTAGACTTTCCACTTATAAGTTTACCCCTTGCATAAGGTTTACTACCAATATAGTGTAAATCATCATCAAATTCTCTAGGTTTTATTACTAAAATTATCTCATGTGCTAACAAGCCAGAGGGTTTTCGATATAAAGAAATCTTACAACCTAGAGTCAAATCTTCTTCGACTTCTTTTACCTCAACTGTCCCAGAATATTTACTACCTAAACTATAGGAAATATTACAACCCGTACTTATAAACATCCCATTATTTAAAGCACTCATTAAAGCACTTAATTTATCATACAAAACTCCTTCTACACTTACATTCATCTAATAACAACCTCCTAAACTCCTACTTATATATCTAAAGTAATCGTACAAACAGCTACCACCACATCAACATCATAAGTATTATAAAACCTATTCCAACAATAAAAAATAAGATAGGTAATATTACTGTAAGAACACCAAATACCATAGATATTAAAGCTATTTTAGATATATTCTTTACATTATTACCTACCTTCTTATTCATTATGCCTCCACTACTTCTAAATCATCTTCGTCTTCTTCTACTTTGATAGCTACTTTAGTTACTTTTGCATCATCTACCAATACCGCAAGCTCTTCTTTATAATATTTTACAAACTTATCCATAGTTACTACTTCACTATCATGCTTATCTAACATACTATGTAAAACATACTCCTTAACAAATTCAGTTACCCACCTGCAGTAACCTAACTTACGTAGAGCATGCTTTGGCTCTTCGGTCATCGTAGCTATATCCATCTCATAAATAGGATTGCCCTCAGCATCAAATAACTTCTTACCAAAAGACAATACCCTATTGTTAGGTGTATATGTAGCCACAAATAAACCTAAATCAATTTCAACTAACTTATCGTCATATATTAAATTATTCTCAACTTTATCAAAGTATTTAGACACAACTTTTACCGTATCTTCTTCAACCCCTAAAAGCTCTTGTAAAGGTTCTACATACTCCAATAAGTACTCCTTACCACTACCACGTAAAGCATTTATTAAAGAACTTAAAGTGTAATAGTACTTTCTATCTTTAACTATAACTTTGTCATCACCTTTTACATCCTCACGCTGTAAAGCATAAGGGTTTAATGTATCTACATCTACCACATAACCATATTTTAAACTAATTTTCATAGTAATTCTTACCTCGTTTATTTCTAATTTTTAACACTAATTATTTTACCACAAAAATTAATTTCTAGTTTGCTACCTCACAACTTTCATTTCCTACTTTTAGTTTTATTAAAGTACCACAAACCCAATCACTTCTACATAACGTTCTTTTAACCATGAATTTATACCTCTTTTCGTTCTTTAACTAACAACCATTAGCTGCTAACCACCTAGTTTTATCAAACAAACCTGAATACCCATCTCGTATATATTCAAATTTCTCAACTTCTGTAAGTTTTTCATCTTTCAAGACCTTAACAAGCTTCATAAATAAATGCTCCGACACTTCAACAGCAAGTACTGTGTTTGACAAGTCACCCTCTTCTAAACTATAAAGCACATAATTACCCAATTCGTCATCATAATATATTGCTTGCTTACCACAAACTAACACACCTTGTATATCATAAGCACTTACATCTCTATTCTTAATAACATTGCTACCTAACAATTTATCAAAATAAGGTTTTACCACATCTACATAAAATTCTTCATCAAAATATGGTTTGTAAGCTTCATGCTTTTTCATATCTTCAAGATTTTTAACTAAATTAGTTATATAACCCTCATTTACTACATAAACTTCAAAAGCACGCGCAAATATCTCCGTTGGCACACCATAATACCCCAACTTAAATATCTTACTTGCTTGATAATCCTTAAATACTTTAGTTCTTATATCTACAAAATCTACCTGCATAGATAAAGGTACTCTACTATCATTAGTCCGTAAGTAATCTATAGCATGACCATACTCATGAATAAAACTTGATACATCCCTTATATCTACACATAAATTGTTTATGTAAGGAAACCACAACCCAGTTGCTTGATAATTACCCAATTTTCTAAAGCGTAGCTCTACTACTCCCGCAGGTAATAAAAACGGCACCTTACTTATAGCTGATTCTATAAACTTATAAGTATCATTATCTATATCATTATCTATTTCAACAAAAGAAAATCTATCCAATAACTTACTTGTAGCCATCAACTCTAACTTCTCTTTTGTTATATGCTTTTTAGTCTGAAAGACCTTCGCCTGTGTCTCACCAAGTTCTTTTAAATACTCCACCTGATAAGCCATCATTATTCTATCTGTATACATACTATGTAATAACTTCAACATCCTCTGAAATGCTGGGTGTAACCCTAAACACATAGCTACAAAACCCTTTATCTTTGAAGAATACCCTCCAACAAACATTCTTAATAACTTATCGTAAGCCAAACTAGACTCTGGAGCTGCATAATAACCTAACTTATACCTACCATACTTATCAGGTTCTCCTAAATCAACACCCTCCATACAATCATCTAATAATTGAGCAAATTTATAAGCTAACCATAAAGCACGTCCATCAACCAAGATAACCACATAAGCACCTTTTTCAAACTGTATACTTGTAGCTTCTTTAAAAAGAGTAGTTCTATTCTTCTTAAGACCTAATGGACTAACCCCATCTAATGTTGAGTAATCAACCAACACCGCCATTTTTTCATAACTAGCAAGAATACCCCCAGAACCCCTCTTTACAAAGTAAATACCTACTCCACCATCTTCCACAGGGTTTTTATTATCTCGTATACTTCCTAAACAATTATTCACTTTTGTACCACTTATACGACCATAATAACCCAAACTCCGTACTTTACCAAAAGTCTTTTCATCACCCTCGTTTAAAAGTTTATGAACATCTTTACCTTCGTAACTACATTCAATATCCCCAAAAAACAACCTTAAAGCAACTTGTATATCATCCAGAACATCAACATCCATCCCCGCATCAACATCCATTCTAATATCCGTACTTTTATACATATAAGTCCAAAACTTATTAAACTGCTTTTCTACATCGTCATCAATATTTATTACCACTTTAGGTACTTTCTGTAACTTAAATTCTCTTGTTAAATCAGTTATCACTTGCAACCCACCCTTCTTATTTTCACTTCCTAAATTTTAAAAACAACTCATACAAATAAAAGTCGAAGTAAGACTACTTCGACCCCCATATATCATCTATTGTTACCTTTGGTACACTTTCTTTTTCTACTACTCTCTTAACGTCTGTTTTACTTAAATCATCAACAGTTATAGTTGGTGTCTTTACATTCAATATAGCATTAGAGTTCTCTATTGCTTTGTTTATTCTACTTACTTTTTTCTCGTCAGTATCTTCTCTAACCATACTAGGAATACCCACATATAAACAAGTATCTAACCTATATTCTTCATAACTACATAACCTTTGTATAGCACCATTTATACCATAGCCTGACGTTACTATACATACAGTTGGTTTGCCATTTAACGCCCTATCACGTAAGAAATCTTCTACAATAGCAAGGTCATCTAATATGTTAGGACTAAATACCAATACCACAAAGTCATATCGAGTATATTCACTATACTCCGACACTTTTCCTCGCAGTTCTCTTATTCTCATTGGGGTTAATAAACTTCCAACAGTTAAACCACCTTTATAAGCTCCTGCCAATAAAGTAAAGCCTAACATTTCAAAATCAGCTTTTGCACCTAAATAATAAAGCATAGATGTTACTGGAACACGTCCCTTCGATACCGTTGATATTACACTTTGTATATTATCTACCATAGGTTTTAAAACGTCTTTATCCAACTGATTAAAAGTATATCTACCAAACAACTTTATAGGCTCAAGCTCAACACTTAAAAATCTACGCTTAAACCCCAATTTTTCAGCTAAAGATACTTTTAAACCATTATCGTCAACACCCTCAATTAAGTGTTTTTCTTTTTCCTCCAAACACCACGGACATGGTACTAAACAACTTTCTATTTCGTCAAACACATACCCATTGTTACATTTACTATTTTTACATAATTTCATAATCTACCACCATTTTAATCTACCAAACTACTACATACAAAGAAAACCAAGAGTCCGCAAAAGTTTTAAACCTCTCAACCCAAGTATCAAACGGAGCCACCCCCGTATAATGTAAAATCAATAGAATACAAATTATCCACATAACTAGCTGTAGCCTTACAGCCCACAATATCTTTCTTCGTCCTTGCATTTCTAAATCCTTTTCGTATGAATACTCCTCTGACATAAGTACCACTTCCTTACTAATAATTTAAGGTTTTGTAATATTACAAAACCTTATCATATAAACTATTATAACATCATTAAGAAACAAATTTTTATAACTCTGCTTCCTTACGAATGTACTTCAAAAATACACCTTTGCTAAAATCCCCCGCAACTGAATGGAAATTACAAGTAGTTAGTAAGTACTCTATAGCTTCCTTTACATCATCACTATATGCATCTTTATAAATCAAAGCTAATTCTTTAATATCATCATCTGTAAAAGCATAGTCTAAAACGTAAGCCACTCGTCTACCTTCATCTTCATCACCTACCACACGTTTTACT
>ERZ772953.704-NODE-704-length-10786-cov-3.236138_pt1 | contig 10786 bp, 4 predicted proteins | sample MGYA00580685_ERZ772953 | MGnify/ENA primary metagenome ERZ772953 (study PRJEB29015, sample SAMEA2738080) | human oral metagenome | biome: human oral; feature: human-associated habitat; material: saliva | place: China | collected 2209 ...
CATCTGCAGAGTCATCAGCTAATACTTCGACGGCCCAAGCAAGTCAAGAAGCCAGTGCTGTTTTGACGAATGCCAATCAGGTGACACCGGCAGTGCCAGTACAGGCTGAAACTGTTACAGAGCCTGCTCATGAGGGGCAGACCGTTGATATGCAGATTTTGTCAACAACAGACCTTCATACCAACTTGGTTAACTATGATTATTATCAAGATAAGCCGTCTCAAACAGTTGGTCTGTCTAAAACTGCTGTTCTTATCAAAAAAGCCCGTGAAACTAATCCCAATACGGTCTTAGTGGACAGTGGGGATACGATTCAGGGAACTCCTTTTGGGACTTATAAGGCTTTGATTGATCCTGTTGCCCAAGGTGAGACTCACCCTATGTACAAGGCCTTTGAGATGCTGGGCTACGATGCCGAAACACTTGGAAACCACGAGTTTAACTATGGTCTAGAATTTTTGGATCGTATGGTTAAGGCTGCTAAGATTAACATTATCAATGCCAATGTGCGTAATGCTCAGACAGGTGACTACTATTACAACCCTTATAAGATTGTTAACAAGACCTTTACTGATACAGATGGCAAACAGGTAACGCTAAAAATCGGTATTACAGGTGTCCTTCCAACACAGATTTTGGTTTGGGATAAGGCCAATCTTGAAGGTAAGGTAACTGTTGACGATCCAATGGAGGCTGTTAAGGCTATCGTTCCTAAGATGAAGGCTGCAGGAGCTGACTTTATCCTTGTTGCTGCTCACTCTGGTATTGGTGACAATGAATACACTAAGAATGAGGAAAATGAAGGTTACCAAATTGCTGGTATCGAAGGTGTTGATGCTGTTGCGACAGGGCATTCTCATGCGGATTTCCCAAATGGAGATGGTACAAGTTTTTATGCGAAATACCCTGGTGTAGATGATGTCAATGGTCTCATCAATGGGAAACCTGTGGTTATGGCTGGTAAATTCGGAGATCATCTAGGCATCATGGATGTCAAATTGACTTACACGGATGGTAAATGGAAAGTTGTTAACAGTAAGGCCAAGCTTGAAAAGATTGATACTAAGTCAGATGTTGCGGACAAGGACTTAATTGACATGGCAGCTCATGACCATAATGGAACAATCAACTATGTTCGTAAGGAAGTTGGTGAGACTACTGCACCAATTACTAGCTATTTTGCTCAGGTTCAGGACGATCCATCTATTCAAATCGTTAATAATGCACAACTATGGTATGCTAAAAAACAAGTAGCGGGAACAGCAGATGAGAATCTTCCACTCCTCTCAGCTGCAGCACCTTTCAAGGCGGGGACTCGTGGGGATGCGACCTACTATACCGATATTCCAGCAGGACCATTAGCCATTAAGAATGTCGCGGACCTCTACCTCTACGACAATGTTACTGCCCTACTCAAGGTGACTGGTGCACAAATAAAAGAATGGTTGGAAATGTCTGCAGGACAGTTCAATCAAATTGATCCTAATAGCAAAGAGCCACAACAACTCATTAATAGTAGCTATCGCTCATACAATTACGATGTGATTGATGGGTTGACTTATAAGTTTGATTTGACACAACCTAACAAATACGATCGTGAAGGTAAGTTGGTTAACCCAGATGCTAGTCGTGTTCGTGACTTGACTTATCAAGGTAAACCCATTGATTTGAATCAGACTTTCCTTGTCGTGACTAACAACTATCGTGCGACTGGTAACTTCCCTGGTGTTAAGGATGCTGCAGAAAAACGTCTCCTCAATCTTGAGAATCGTCAGGCAATCATTGATTATATCGTTAGTGAGAAAACGATTAACCCAACTGCTGATGGAAATTGGAGTTTCGTTCCTAATATTACGAATGCAGATATCCGTTTTGCCTCATCTGACAATGCACGTGCCCACCTTGCTGGTCAGGATGCCATTAGTTATGTAGGACCATCAACACAAGCAGGATTTGCAGAGTACCGCTTGGTTGTTAAGGAAAAGGCAAATCAAGTTGAGGATACGACTAAGAAAGAATCTGAGAAGTCACCAAAAGGTGTTGAGATGGCAGATCAAACTAAGCATGTAAAACCAAATGCTACTGCAGTCACCAGCGTGGCTAAACCTGCTTCAGCTATCCAATTGTCAAACGCTCAAGTCGTTATCTTACCTCAAGCTCAAGTGCAAGAAACTCAAGGTTCAAGTTCAGTTAAGACCTTGCCAAACACTGGTTCAGACGAATCTATGTCAGCAACTTTAGCTGGTATGGTTCTTATGACCTTGGCTGGATTCTTTGGAATCAAAAAACACGAAAAAAATTAAGCAAAGGAAAAAGCCCTGACAGGGGCTTTTTTGCTGTAGTTTTAGCGTTGGTTAAAGTTCTTTTGTGCTTCTAGAATGATAGGTGCCAGACGCTCGATATCAGACTGTGTGCCACGAAGCTCAAAGTCTCCCAACATAGGGAAGCCAAAACGTTGACTGTATTGTTTGGCAGTTAGGCAGTACTGGTTATTGAAGTTACGGTTACCAGAACCGATGATACCAAAGCAACGTTTGTGGTTATCATGGGCTGCGATAAAATCTCCCAGTGGATTGGTTAGGATTTCGACATCTCCATTGTCCACGCCATTTCCACCTTCAAGGTAGGTTGGCAAGAGTGCGACAAAGGGTTCATCTACTTGGAAGGTTTCATGATTAAGCTCTTTAATATTGATTTGGCGACATTCAATCCCGTGGTTGAGGGATAGGTAGTCAGACATACGTTTGACAAAGCTTTGGGTATTGCCACTTAGACTAATATAAACGAGGGTAAGTTGAGACATAAGCGTCCTCTTTCTATCTATATCTTGTGTTTGCTCAATCATTCTAACACAAGATATTGTGCTTTTCAAGTTGGCTCCTTTTAGCTCCTTGCAGTTAAGAATTGCCTATCTAGCTCTTTTTCTTTACTTGTAAAAGTGATAAAATAAAGGTTATTAAAAGAAGCGAAGGAAGAAATCATGGCTAAAGATAAAAATGTAACAGGAGAAGAAATTTTAGACATTTGCTCGGCCTACATGTCAGCAGATGATTTGAAATTAGTTGAAAAAGCCTGGCATTATGCGACAGATGCTCATAGTGGGCAATCTCGTCAGTCAGGAGAACCTTATATTATTCACCCTATTCAAGTGGCAGGGATCCTGGCAGACCTTCATCTTGATGCAGTGACAGTAGCCTGTGGTTTCTTACACGATGTCGTTGAAGACACCGAAAAAACGCTCGATGATTTGGAAACGGATTTTGGTACGGATGTACGAAATATTGTAGACGGTGTTACTAAGCTTGGTAAGGTTGAGTACAAGTCCCACGAGGAGCAGTTGGCTGAAAATCACCGTAAGATGCTTATGGCCATGTCTAAGGATATCCGTGTCATCTTGGTTAAATTGGCCGACCGTTTACACAATATGCGTACCCTAAAGCATCTTCGTAAGGATAAGCAAGAGCGCATTTCTCGTGAAACCATGGAAATCTATGCTCCTTTGGCTCACCGTCTGGGTATCAGTCGTATCAAATGGGAATTGGAAGATATGTCCTTCCGTTACCTTAATGAGGTGGAATTCTACAAGATTTCTCACATGATGAAGGAAAAACGTCGTGAGCGTGAGGAACTTGTGGACGAGATTGTCGATAAAATTAAGACCTACACAGCTGAACAAGGACTTGTTGGTGATGTTTATGGTCGTCCAAAGCATATCTACTCTATTTATCGTAAGATGCGCGACAAGAAAAAGCGCTTCGATCAAATTTATGATTTGATTGCCATCCGTTGTGTCATGGAGACGCACAGTGATGTTTATGCCATGTTGGGATACATTCATGAGCTCTGGCGTCCGATGCCTGGCCGTTTCAAAGACTATATTGCCAATCCTAAATCCAATGGTTACCAGTCTATCCATACAACGGTTTATGGGCCAAAAGGACCTATTGAAATCCAAATCCGTACCAAGGAAATGCACCAAGTTGCCGAATACGGGGTTGCAGCTCACTGGGCTTACAAGAAAGGGATCAAGGGCAAGGTAGATTCGAAAGAGTCCGCTTTGGGAATGAACTGGATTAAAGATCTTGTTGAACTTCAAGATGCCTCAAATGGTGATGCTATGGGATTTGTAGACTCTGTTAAAGAGGATATCTTCTCAGAGCGTATTTATGTCTTTACGCCAAATGGTGCTGTTCAGGAACTGCCTAAAGATTCAGGACCTATTGACTTTGCCTATGCTATCCATACCCAAGTTGGAGAGAAGGCTACAGGTGCTAAGGTTAATGGCCGTATGGTTCCCTTGACTGCCAAACTTAAGACAGGTGATGTGGTTGAGATTGTCACTAATGCCAATTCTTTTGGTCCTAGTCGTGACTGGATTAAGATGGTCAAGACAACTAAGGCCAGAAATAAAATTCGACAATTCTTTAAGAATCAGGATAAGGAAGCTTCTATCACCAAAGGTCGTGAGCTTTTGATTGCCTACTTCCAAGAGCATGGCTATATTGCCAATAAGTACCTAGACAAGAAACATATTGAGGAAATTCTCCCTCGTATGAGTGTGCGTAGTGAAGAAGCTCTCTATGCCGCTGTTGGCTTTGGCGAAATTAGTGCTGCTGCTGTTTTCAATCGTCTGACAGAAAAAGAACGCCGTGAGGAAGAGCGTGCTAAGGCAAAAGCTGAAGCTGAAGAGCTAATGAACGGTGGCGAGGTTAAGACTGAGAAGAAAGAAGTTCTCAAGGTTAAGAGTGAAAATGGAGTCATCATTCAAGGTGCCTCTGGTCTCCTCATGCGTATCGCTAAGTGCTGTAACCCAGTACCTGGAGATGAGATTGAAGGTTACATCACCAAGGGCCGTGGAATTGCTATTCACCGTTCAGATTGTAATAATATCAAGAGTCAAGAAGGTTATGAACAACGTTTAATCGAAGTAGAGTGGGATGAACGTAATGCTAATAAATCTTACTTGGCTGAGATTGACATCTATGGCCTTAACCGTTCTGGTCTGTTGAATGATGTTCTTCAAATCTTGTCAAATACGACCAAGAGCATTGCTACGGTCAATGCGCAACCGACTAAGGACATGAAGTTTGCCAATATTCATGTTAGCTTTGAAATTGCAAACCTTATTGAATTGACTGGTCTAGTGGATAAGATTAAAATTATCCCTGACGTTTACAGTGTTAAACGTACAAATGGTTAAGGAGTTACTGCGATGAAGATTGTGATTCAGCGCGTGCAAAGTGCCTCTGTGGTTATTGAGGATTCTACGGTTGGTGCTATTAAACAGGGGCTCTTACTCTTGGTCGGAGTTGGTCCAGAGGACACCAAAGAGGACCTAGAGTATGCAGTTCGTAAGATTGTCAATATGCGCATTTTTTCAGATGAAGATGGTAAGATGAATCTTTCTGTTAAGGATATTGATGGCCAGATTTTGTCGATTTCTCAATTTACGCTTTTTGCAGATACGAAAAAAGGAAATCGACCGGCATTTACGGGTGCTGCAAAGCCTGACATGGCTAGCCAGCTCTATGACGATTTCAACCAATCCTTGTCAGCTCATGTTCCTGTAGAAAGAGGACGCTTTGGTGCAGATATGCAGGTTAGTCTGGTCAATGACGGACCTGTGACCATTATTTTAGATACTAAAAATCGATAAACAAACCATTTCTCGCCTTGTGTGAGAGGTGTTTTTTTTACTCTCATCGTATGGGCAATTTAGGTGCTCGATTTTCATTATTTGGGATTTATTTTTGTCATTTTATATAGAATTAAATAATTGAATATCTAATGAAATTAGAAAATACACTTCTCAAATTTCTGAAAAAATCTGACCATTCATGATGAAAAAATTACCGTTTACGAGGATTGCCGGAAATTCCCTTGTCTTACAAAAAAGATTAAGTTAACATTAGTTTCATAAGAAACACCAAGCGATTTTTATGAAACTAAAAAATAACTCGAGTTTACAGCATGCAAATACAAATAGTGATAATTTGAAACGCCGAGGTGATTTAAACTTTTTTAGAGGGATAGAGAGATGTTAAAGAAAGTAGCGTCAACTAAATTATTATCAGGTTTGTTTGTAGCCGGTGGTGTCCTAGGGATGAATCAGGTTGCCAAGGCAGATAACGTGGTCAGTTCAGAAGCAACAAAACCAGTTATTACAACTGAAGCAGATAACTTGGTGGTGGTACCAACGGAGGCAGTTGCTCCAGTTGCGACAACAGAAGTAGGTCCATCATCTGCCGCTGTTGCGACAGATACTGCAACAACAGCAACAGCTTCTACAATATTTTCACAAGCTGTGCCAGCAGAGAGTGCTAGCTCAGAAACGCTTGTAGCCAGTGAAGCACTAGCTCCTGAGTCAGCTGCTGTGGAAACCATCACATCATCATCTGATAATGCTACTGAAGCAGGACGCCATTCAACTGCTCAAGTGACACCAGTTACAGAAGTGACAGAGCAAAACTTAAATGGTGATGCTTACTTGACAGATCCAGAAACAACAAAAGCTGCTTATAGCAAGACAGATGGTGATATTAACTATTCTGTTGTTGTGTCTAATCCAACAGCAGAAACTAAGACGATGACTGTCAACTTGACACTTCAACATGCTTCAGAGATCATCGGTCAAGATAACGTTGACCTTACGCTAGCGGCAGGAACCTCAGCTAAGGTTTCAAACTTGACAGTAGCGTCAGAGTGGTTGACAAACAATACGGGTTACTTGGTGACAATCAGTGTCAATGATAAATCAGGCAATGTCTTGTCAAGCAAACGTGCTGGCTTGTCTGTTGAAGATGATTGGACAGTCTTCCCACGTTACGGTATCGTAGCAGGTTCGCCAACTGATCAAAATAGTATTCTTGTTAAAAATCTTGAAGTTTACCGTAAAGAGCTTGAGCTCATGAAGTCTATGAATATCAACTCATATTTCTTCTATGATGCTTATAGTGAAGCTACAGATCCTTTCCCAGAGGGTGTTGATAGCTTTGTTCAAAAATGGAATACCTGGAGTCATACTCAGGTTGACACTAAGGCTGTTAAAGAATTGGTTGACCAAGTTCATAAGTCAGGTGCTGTTGCCATGCTTTATAACATGATTTCAGCAGATTCAAATCCAAAGAATCCAGCCCTTCCACTTGCTGCTTTGGCTTATAACTTCTACGATAGCTTTGGTAAGAAGGGTGAGCCGATGACTTACACTATCGGTGATAACCCAACTCAAGTTTACTATGATCCGGCTAATCCAGATTGGCAAAAATACATTGCGGGTGTCATGAAATCAGCTATGGATCGTATGGGCTTCGATGGTTGGCAAGGTGATACAATTGGTGACAACCGTGTGACTGATTATGAGCACCGTAACAGCTCAGACGAGGCTGACTCACACATGATGTCTGATTCATATGCGTCATTTATTAATGCTATGAAAGACCTCATTGGTGAAAAGTACTACATCACAATCAATGATGTCAATGGTGGTAATGATGATAAATTAGCCAAGGCACGTCAAGATGTTGTTTATAATGAGCTTTGGACAAACGGTGGTTCAGTTATTCCAGGACGTATGCAGGTTGCCTATGGTGATTTGAAAGCACGTATCGATATGGTACGCAATAAAACTGGTAAATCACTTATCGTTGGTGCCTACATGGAAGAACCAGGTATTGATTATACTGTTCCTGGTGGAAAAGCAACTAACGGTGCTGGTAAAGATGCCCTTGCTGGTAAGCCATTGCAAGCTGACGCGACTCTTCTCGTAGATGCGACAGTAGCTGCAGCCGGTGGCTATCACATGTCCATTGCAGCCCTTGCCAATGCTAATGCATCCCTAAACGTCCTTCAAAGTGCTTATTACCCAACTCAATACCTCAGTGTGGCTAAGGACACTATTCGTAAGCTTTACAATTACCAACAGTTTATCACTGCTTATGAAAATCTTCTCCGTGGTGAGGGTGTGACTAACAGCACTCAGGCTGTATCTACCAAGAATGCTGCTGGTGAAATCCTTTCTAAGGATGCTCTAGGTGTGACAGGAGATCAAGTTTGGACATTTGCTAAATCAGGAAAAGGTTTCTCAACTGTTCAAATGATTAACATGATGGGCATCAATGCGGGCTGGCATAATGAAGAAGGTTATGCGGATAATAAAACACCGGACGCTCAAGAAAATCTCACAGTTCGTCTTAGTCTAGCAGGTAAAACAGCCCAAGAAGCAGCTAAAATTGCTGATCAAGTCTATGTAACGTCACCAGATGATTGGGCAACTTCAAGCATGAAGAAGGCACAAGCAAGCCTTGAAACAGATGAAAATGGTCAACCAGTACTTGTCATTTCAGTTCCTAAACTAACGCTTTGGAACATGCTCTATATCAAGGAAGACACAACAGCAACACCGGTAGAACCAGTTATCTTGAAACCAGTTACTAACCAAGCTGGTAAGAAAGCAGACAATACCGTAACATCTGAAGCAAGCTCAGAAACAGCTAAATCCGAAAATACAACAGTAAACAAAGGTTCAGAGTCTCCAACTGATACGAAACCATCTGTTGAAGCTCCTAAACTAGATGAAACAACGAAACCAGCACCATCAGTACCAGCACCAACAGTTGACGAGTTAGTAAACTCAGCAGCTGTTCCAGTGGCAATAGCTGTATCAGAGACCGCACATGATAAGAAAGATGACAACTCAGTATCTAATACGGATCAAGGTGCAGTAGCGTCAGATTCAATCACTACACCAGCTTCAGAGGCCACAAGCACAGCTGACTCACCAGCCTCATCAGAAGTATCATCGGAAGCATCAGAAACTGAAATTAGTTCAGAAGCATCAACTTCAGAGACTTCAGCATCTGAATCAGAGAATTCAATCAGCACAGTCGTTTCAGAATCAGAAGTAGTTGAAGAAGCAGTTGTTTCATTGACAGAATCAGAAAGTCAAGTGAGCATTTCAGAAGTGACTTCGGCGGTTTCAAAAACAGTAAGCACATCTGAGGAAGTCATCCTTGATGGACTATCAGAAAACATCAATAGTTGGAATAGACTCTCTGCAGCTCCTCGCGTCTCAGAAAACTTACCAAGTACTTCTGAAACGATTACAGAAGCAGCATCACTCTTTAGCAATTATGCAAGATATTCAGAAACAGCAAGCTCAGAATCTCACTCTATGGTAGCAGCTTCTTCAGAAGCTTCTATTGAAAAATTAGCAGTATCTATCTTGAAAGATACTGAGGGTGGCTTGTACGATGCAACAACAATCAGAAATATTGTTGAGATGATTGATAGCATTACAACAAATGTTAGCTATACTCGCAGTAGCCGTCAAGACCTTATCAATACAGCTTCGTCAGATAACACTTACAGGGGTAGTCAAGATCTTAACCTTGCAAGTAAGACAACGACGCAAGCAGGTGAAAAAGGAACAACTGAAGATCTTAAGGCTACAATTGCTAAAACAGCAAAATCTCACAAGTGGGGAGAACATGCTGTAGCTATCCTTACAGCTATTGTCCTTGCAGGTGCGGCAACCCTTGCAGCTCTTCGTAACTTCTTGATGTCAAAAAAAGTTGATAAATAATAAGTAGAACTCTTTGTGTAAACAAGGAGTTTTCTTTATACTGGCTGCTATTTTTTCTGAAAATTGTGATACAATAGAAATAGTTTGAATATTGTGTCAAAGGAGAGCCAATGATTACTGCAAATGATATCGTAAAGGCTAATGAAGTCTTAAAAAACGTGGTGGAACGCACACCACTAGATTTTGATCGCTACTTATCTGAAAAATACGGGGCGACCATTTATATTAAAAAAGAAAATATGCAAAAGGTACGCTCTTTCAAATTGCGAGGAGCCTACTATGCTATTCATCAATTGAGTGATGAGGATAAGGCGCGTGGTGTGGTTTGTGCATCAGCCGGAAACCATGCTCAGGGGGTTGCCTACACTTGTAACGAGATGAAGATTCCGGCAACCATCTTTATGCCAGTAACAACGCCTCTCCAAAAAATTGGTCAAGTCCGTTTCTTTGGTGGCAAGTTTGTAACAATCAAATTGGTGGGAGATACCTTTGATGCTTCTGCTCAAGCAGCGCAGGAATATACCAAGTCTGAAGGGATGACTTTCATTGATCCATTCGACGATTATAATGTCCAAGCGGGTCAAGGAACTGTTGCTTATGAAATTTATGAGCAGGCTCAAGAGGAAGGTGTTTCCTTTGATAGTATCTTGGTTCCAGTCGGAGGCGGTGGCCTTATCTCTGGTGTGGCTACTTATATCAAGGATGTGGCACCATCTATGGAAGTTATTGGTGTTGAGGCTAGTGGTGCTCGTAGTATGCGTGCTGCCTTTGACCGTGGTTATCCTATAAAACTCGAAGAAATTGATAAGTTTGCGGATGGGATTGCTGTTCAAAAGGTAGGTGTCAAGACCTATGAAGTTGCACGTAAATATGTTGATCGTCTCTTGGGAGTTGATGAAGGCTTGATTTCAGAAACCCTAATTGATATGTACTCTAAGGTTGGTACCATTGCAGAACCCGCAGGTGCAGCATCAGTAGCAGCTTTGGAAGTGATTAAAGATGAGATTAAAGGAAAAACCATCGTCTGCATCATTTCAGGTGGTAACAATGATATCAACCGTATGCCAGAGATGGAAGAACGTGCGCTTATCTACGATGGTATCAAGCATTACTTTGTGGTTAACTTCCCACAACGTCCTGGTGCCCTTCGTGAATTTGTAAATGATATCTTGGGACCAAATGATGATATCACTCGTTTTGAGTACA
>ERZ772953.706-NODE-706-length-10769-cov-4.512787_pt1 | contig 10769 bp, 9 predicted proteins | sample MGYA00580685_ERZ772953 | MGnify/ENA primary metagenome ERZ772953 (study PRJEB29015, sample SAMEA2738080) | human oral metagenome | biome: human oral; feature: human-associated habitat; material: saliva | place: China | collected 2209 ...
GCATGATTTTCTTGCACAAGTCATTACCCCAGAGGATATTGTTGTGGATGCGACCATGGGAAATGGCTACGATACACTTTTTCTTGCCAAATTGGCTAAACAAGTCTATGCTTTTGACATCCAAGAACAAGCTCTGGAAAAAACAAGTCAACGTATCCAAGAAGCAGGTTTGACCAATGTAGACTTAATCCTGCAGGGCCACGAAACTGTGGATCAATTTGTGACAGAAGTCAAGGCAGCCATCTTCAATCTAGGTTATCTGCCTTCTGCTGATAAAAGCATTATCACTCAACCTCAGACAACCCTTGAGGCACTAGAAAAACTCTGTCAGGTGCTCGTTAAGGGCGGACGGATAGCCATTATGATATACTACGGGCATGAAGGCGGAGATATAGAGCGAGATGCTGTCTTAGATTTTGTCAGTCAGTTGCCACAACAAGAATATACCGCTACGATCTATCGTACCCTCAACCAAATCAACAATCCACCATTTTTAGTTATGATTGAAAAATTAGAAAGGTATCGCCATGGATAAACAATACCTACGAGATAAAATAGAAGGGCTTCGCCACAAATTCGTTGAATCAACCCAACATGAACGGGCAGTTGGTATGTTAGATGAAGCTCATATGAGCAAAAAGATGCTGAAAATCAAGAAAAAAATGATTACACTTGAAATGGAGCGTTGTCAAAAGAAAATTGAGCACAAGGATTGCTCGAAGATTGATCAAAAAATCCAAGAACAAAAGGAACTTTTTGAAGCTTGTCGAAAACAAAAATAAGGAGGTAGAAGATGGATTTACTTTTTTATCTCTTGATATTTTTACTTGTTCTAATTGTTTCTAGTACGACCAATAAACTGCTTCCCTTTTTACCCATGCCCCTGATTCAGATTTTGCTGGGTATCGGGATTGGTCTGTGCTTACCGAATAACCAGTATCACTTAGACACTGAATTGTTTCTAGCTTTAGTGATTGGTCCTCTCCTCTTTCGCGAGGCTCAAGGGGCAGATGTAACCTCTATTCTAAAGCACTGGAAAATTGTTCTCTACCTTATTTTCCCTGTTATCTTTGTATCAACATTGAGTATGGGAGGCCTTGCCCATGTCCTTTGGATTGGCTTGCCATTAGCTGCCTGCGTCGCAGTCGGTGCTGCACTTGGTCCTACAGATCTCGTTGCTTTTGCTTCCCTTTCTGAACGTTTTACCTTTCCAAAACGCATTTCAAATATCTTAAAAGGAGAAGGCCTGTTAAATGACGCTTCTGGGCTAATTGCTTTTCGTGTAGCCCTCATCGCTTGGACAACGGGAACTTTTTCAATAACTCAAGCAGGGATATCTCTGGCTATCTCTATCGTTGGAGGGCTTGCAGTTGGTCTTATGACGGCTTTAATCAACCGATTCCTCCACTCCTTTCTTCTAAGTGTCCGTGCTACTGACATAGCCAGTGAATTGCTGCTAGATCTTAGTTTACCACTTCTAACCTTCTTCATCGCTGAAGGAATTCATGTTTCTGGAATTATCGCAGTCGTTGTTGCTGGTATTTTAAAAGCGAGTCGTTTTAAAAAGATAAATCTTCTTGAAGCCCAGGTTGATACTGTGACTGAAACCGTCTGGCACACTGTAACCTTTATGCTCAATGGTTCTGTCTTCGTTCTGTTGGGAATGGAACTGGAGATGATTGCGGAGCCGATTCTGAAGAGTGATTTTTATAACAATGTGCTTCTTCTGGTCACAGTCTTTCTTTTAACCTTCCTACTCTTTGCCATCCGCTTTGTAATGATTTATGGGTTTTACGCTTTGCGTATTAAGAAACTTCAAAAAAGTCTCCACAAGTATGTCAAAGATATGCTTCTTCTAACATTTTCTGGAGTTAAGGGAACAGTTTCTATTGCTACTATCCTCTTGATACCGTCAAATCTAGAGCAAGAATATCCTCTCCTTCTTTTTCTCGTCGCAGGTGTAACCCTGGTCAGTTTTCTTACTGGTTTAGTAGTTTTGCCACACCTTTCGGAAGAGCAAGAACCATCTAAAGATCAGCTCATGCACATCGCTATCTTAAACGATGTTGCCATGGAGTTAGAGAAAGATTTGGACAATACCAAAAATAAGGTTCCCCTCTATGCGGCGATCGATAATTATCATGGACGGATTGAAAACCTCATCCTCAGCTTGGAAAATAAGGAAATTCAGGAGGACTGGGAAGCTCTCAAACTACTGATTCTCAGTATCGAGAGCGATGGTTTGGAGCAGGCTTACGAAGAAGGAAAAATCGGCGAAAGAGGATATCGTGTCTACCAACGTTATCTGAAAAGCATGGAGAAAAATATTAAGCGCAACTTCGCTTCTCGACTAACCTACTACTTCCTTGTTTCTATTCGAATTGTACGTTTTCTCCTACATGAGTTGCTTACATTTGGCAAAACCCTCCGTTCCTTGAAGAACAAAGAAACTCAAAGACTTCTGGCCATTGACTATGACCAGATTGCTGAACTCTACCTAGCCAACACTGAAATCATCATCGAAAGTTTGGAAAACCTCAAAGGGATTTATAAGAGTCCTTTAATTAGCTTTATGCAGGAATCTCGTCTCCGTGAAACCAGTCATATTACCAGTGGAGCCTTTGTGGAGCGCGTTATCAATCGTATTAAACCCAATAATATCGACGAAATGTTGAGAGGTTATTATCTAGAACGTAAATGCATCTTTGAGTACGAGAAACAAAAACTCATCTCAGCCCAGTATGCTAAAAAACTACGACAAAATGTAAACAACCTAGAAACTTATTCCCTAAAAGAATCAGCCAACACGCTACCTTATGATATGATGGAGTTGGTTCGACGAAATTAAGATTAAGCTTAAAAGAGAGATTTTATTGTGGAGGATTATGCAATGAAAGAGTTGTGGAAACAACTAACTAATAGGCCCTTATTAAAAGCTTTTTTACACTACTATCGTGTTTCAGATATTGAATTAACCAGTGTAGCTGTGGCCTATTATTGGTTGATTTCAATCTTTCCACTTCTCATGATAGTGGTCAATATCCTTCCCTATTTTCAGATTCCAATCTCTGATTTTCTGATTTCACTGAAGGAATTTTTACCAGATACAATCTATGACGTAGTAGCAAAGATTGCCCGCGAAGTACTGACACAACCATCTGCTGGACTCTTGAGTTTTGCGGTGATATCAGCCCTTTGGACCTTCTCAAAATCCATGAATTTCCTCCAAAAGGCTTTTAACAAAGCTTATGGAATCGCTAAGAACAGAGGTCTTATTTCTCATCAACTGATGAGTATCCTGGTAAGTTTGGGTCTACAGATTCTCTTTGCCATCATTCTCTTCTTTAGTATGTTTGGTCATATGTTACTAGACTTTCTTAAGAACTACTGGAAATCTGAGAGTTCCCTATTTAGTTACTTACAAAATTTTACAGGGCCTTTAGTTTATGTATTCCTCTTTGCAATCCTCATCATGATTTATTACTTACTTCCAAACGTGAAAATCGGTCGTCTTCGCTTCGTACTTCCTGGAAGTCTATTCGTATTCGTCACTCTTATTTCATTGTTAACTATCTTTTCAGCTTATTTCAATAACTATGTCAACTATCTCGTTGATGTTCGCTTTTTCAGTTCCATCATCGTTGTTGTCATGATGTTCTGGTTTATTATCATTGCCAAGTTATTGATTGTCGGTGCAGTGATCAATGCCAGTGTTCAAAGTCTTAAAGATCCAGACTTCAAGGTCAATCAATAATTTTTTATCGATTAATACTCAATGAAAATCAAAGAGCAAACTAGGAAGCGAGCCGCAGGCTGTACTTGAGTACGGCAAGGCGAAGCTGACGTTGTTTGAAGAGATTTTCGAAGAGTATAAACAAATCAATCCCCCAGTCATTGATACTGGGGGATTTTCTTTAATACTTTATTGTCCACTCGTTAGGGCTTGCAACTCTGATTTTAGATATTGAGCCAAATGTTGGTGAGCAAAAATATTGGCATTTTTTTCTGCGGTAGGATTGTAGTTTGTGTTGGTATTTACATCATAAACATAAATATCACCACTCTCTGACTGAACCCATTCAATAGCAGCAACTTCAATCTGAGCATTCTTAAGGAAGTTCTCATAAGCTTCTCTTCGAGAATCTGGTAAAGGTTCTGTAATCTGGAATTTTTCAGACGTTTCTAGTTGTTCTGATCTCTTGCCAATTTGACAACCATCTGCTGGACAAAGTTGGAATCCATCTGAAGAATCGATTGAAACAGTATAGAGAAACTTCTGATTGATAAACTCTGAACGACGGATGCGTCCATCACTTGGTTTGATGTAGGCTTGTAACAAGGTAATCCCGTCCACTGATGGTTCAAAGAGAGGACTATTGACATAAGCTTCAAGTTCTTCTTCATTTTGGAAGAGTTGAACTCCTAATCCCTTACCTGCTCGATTGTGCTTGGTAATCAATGGATAGATGTTCAATTTTCTGGCTGCTTCAATAATATTTTCTCGGCCTAAAACTGCAACTGTCGCAGGAGTCTTAATACCAGACTCGTGTAGCTTCAAATATTGTTTGACTTTACTGATTTCTAGGTTGATGGCCCCAGTTCCATTTACAACCTTGCGTCCGTGGGCTTCTAACCAAGTAATCACCTGCTCTGTAAATTCTGGCGCATAGCGATGTCCTCTTGTGTGAGAAGACGCAGACATACGATTGTAGAAGATACCCTGTGGCGGTGGACTTTGCAGATCCAAAATTCCACTAGACAAATCCCACAGTTCATAAGGGACTTCTAGTTCTTCCAACCATTTGACCAAATGCTGGGTCCATTCTAGATTCTCATGAATCACATAAACTTTTGCTTCACTCATTACTCATATCTCCTTAAGAAAAGCTGACTGATAATTGGCTTTCCTTTTCTTCTTCTAAAATATATCCTTCTGTTTTTTCGATAACGCTAACTGTTAAGATTTGACCCAAAACATTAATCATAGTACGGCCAGCATTGACAAAGAAATCAACTGCAAAAATCAAGGCTACTCCTTCTACTGGCAAGCCTAACTGAGGTGCTGCAGCTAGTAGAACCACGATAGCTCCTGATGGTACGGTTGCCGCAGTTTTTCCAATCAAAGTCAACAATAAAACAGTAAACAAGAGACTTGATAAAGAAAATTGAATACCATAGGCATGGGCGATAAAAATTGTCGCTACTGAGAAATAAACTGCTGCTCCCTCTAAGTTAAAAGTATATCCTAAAGGAACAACTAAATCAATCGTGTGCTCGTCATGCCCCTGTTTTTTCAAATCTTTAAGAAGTGATGGCAAGACAACACTAGAACTACCAGTAACAAAGGCCAGAGTCAAGAGACTCCAATTTTCACGAAAGGCTGACAAATATGGTACTTTAAAGAAGACAGCAATCAAAGGGAAAATAAGGAGAACCAAAACAGCATAAGCCAAATAAGTTCCGATTACAAATTGACCAAGCCCAATCAACTTGTCAACACCAGTCGTTGCAACATCTTTGGCGATAAATCCAAAAATCCCAATCGGTGATAGTTTAACAATCACTGCAACAATCTTATAGATGGCTTCAATCCAGATTTGGAAACCTTCGATAATTTTCTGAGATTTCTCAGACTTAAGGTTACCAATTCCGTAACCAAGAAAGATAGCAAAAACGATAATCGGCAATAGGGCGCCGTCTGAAAGAGATTTGACAATATTTGATGGAATAAAACCAAGGAGAAATTCGCTAAATTTTACATTGTTGGCGATACCATCAAGGTTCCCACCAGTTTGACCAATATTCACACCTTGTCCAAATCCTAAATAGTAACTAGCAAATACAAACAAGAGCGTAATAGCAGTTGTTACTGCGAAAAAGTAAACCAAGCTCTTGGTCAAGATTTTCCCGAAAGATTTTTTTCCGATAACTCCAGCTACTGCAACAACAATAGTTGGGAAAATTAATGGGATGATGACCATGTTGATCAATTTAATAAAGGCTTGTCCTAAAAATTGATAAAAGCCTGCAAATTGTGGCCAGATGACCGCAGCGATCACACCCAAGACCAAAGCCACCAATAATTGGATTCCTAGTGAGAGTTTTGACCATAACGTAACTAATTTCATAAGAAACTCCTTTGTTTTATTTGCTACTCATTCTACTACTATTCTTGCTTTCTGACTAATATATATTTTCTATGGTCACCATAAAAAAGATTTATATTGAAGACTCAAACTATTACCATTTTTGTATCCAACATACACTGAATTTGTATAAAGTATAAAAAATCAATTTCTAAACAAAAATTTTTAGAAAAACACTGTTAAATCAAGGAATATGCTTTCCTATTATTCAAGTTTTATGATACAATATTGTTATGATTTTAATGAAACTCGCTTCCGTCTTGCTTTTGGTATTAACCTTGGCTTTAGCAATTATTCTGAGCAGATTCTTTAAGTTAAAGAAAAGGGGCATCAACTTTGCTGATTTGGCTTTTCCTTTTCTAATTTTTGAATATTATTTTATCAGTGCTAAGGTTTTTACACACAATCAACTTCCCGTTTTGGGAGCAGCATTATCCTTGCTAGCTATCATTTTAGCCTTTTTCTTCTTGAGCAAAAAACGTAGTTTTTATTATCCAAAATTCCTGAAATTCTTTTGGAGAGCTGGATTTCTACTTACATTGCTCATCTACATCATCATGATTGTTCAAATCTTCATGATGAAATAAATGGCAACAAATTTTGCCAGCACCTCAACAAAGTTGGCAACCCAACGTTCCATTTGAGGTGCTTTTCTAATGACATTTCAAAAAGAGATTATTAAAAAATAAATAGGAGATGAAACAAGTGAAAAAAACGTTCTTTGCAAGTGCCATCATGCTTACTTACCTAGGATTTGCAACAAACCCAGCTTTAGCTGAAGAAAATAAAGTCCAAACTACTTCAGCTGAGACGATGCAACAAACTACAACAGCTAACAAGGTTGAAACAAAGGAACCAGTTCCTTCTACTGAAGCAAGTTCAAGCATACCAACAACTTCTACAACAAACCCAAGTAAAACTTCAGCTAAGAAAGAAGAAAGCCAGGTTCCAAAAGATAAAAAAGATGGTTGGATATTTGAAGAAAATATCTGGCGCTTCTATGAAGCTAACAAGGCTACCGTCAATTGGAAAAAAATTCACGGAAAATGGTACTACTTTGATAAGGATGGTATCATGCTCAGCGATACGATCTATGATGGGTACATTCTGACTAGCAGCGGGTCTATGGTTGATAGCGGCTGGGGTAAAATCAAAGATAACTGGTATTATGCTAATCCATCTGGAAAAATCGTTAAACAAGATTGGAAAAAGATTGGCGGTGTATGGTACTACTTTGATAAAGACGGTATCATGCTCAGCAACACCATTTTTGATGATTATCTCTTTACCAATAGTGGGGCTATGGCTGAGAGGGCTTGGGTCAAACAAGATGGACAATGGTACTATGCTCAAGCTTCTGGTAGCTTAATCAAAAACAAGTGGGATAAAATCGGTGGAGTTTGGTACTACTTTAACAAAGATGCCACAATGGCAAGCAACCAATGGCAAGGTAGCTTCTACCTAAAATCTAGCGGTGCCATGGCTGAAAAAGAATGGATTTTCGATAAAAACTACAATAGTTGGTTCTATTTGAAATCAGGTGGTACTTATGCAGCGCGTGAATGGATTGGCTCATACTACCTCAAGGCCGGTGGTTACATGGCTAAGAATGAATGGATTTTTGATAACTACTATAATGCTTGGTATTACCTAGAAGATAGCGGGGTCTATGTCACAGGAACTCGTAAAATCGATGGAAAAGCACATCAGTTCCAAAGTAATGGAAAATGGATTGGTGAAGTTCCAGTAAGTCGTGGATTTGAAAAAGGGAAATACACATATACCGTTTTCTTAGACCCAGGACATGGCGGTAAAGATCCTGGTGCTGTTTATTATAACACTAATGAAAAAGACCTCACCATGCAAGTTTATCAAAAACTACGCAAGGAACTCCAAGGTCTTGGTTATACAGTTCTTTCTTCGAGAGATAGTGATGTCTATGTCGACTTTGTCACCGAACGTTCAAAAATAGCCAATAATACGAACTCCGATATCTTCATTAGCATCCACTTCAATGCTAGCGGAAGCCCTGCTTCTAACCGTTCTGGTATTCAGACTTATTCTTACGAAGAAGCTGCTGGCTATCCTTCTCGGATTAATTCATACTGGCATAATCACCCTGATCGTATCAGTGAAAGCAATCGCCTTGCTGCTGATATCCACTCTTCACTCCTAGCTGAAACTGGCGCTAAGGATGCTGGCCTCCTCCAAAGTAGCTTTGCTGTCCTTCGAGAAACTGATAAACCAGCAGTTCTATTGGAGCTTGGTTACATTGACAATTTCAACGAAAACCAACAAATTCGTAGCGATGCTTATCAAAACAGATTGGTCGCTGGGATTGTCAAAGGTATTCAAAAATATTACGCAGGTAAATAAAGTAAAAGTCTCGAGAAAACTCGAGACTTTTTTTGCTTAAGAATTTTGAATGAAAAAATTTTCTTAAAAATTATAAATACTTGACAATATATCTATATATGATACAATCAAAATAATAAGGTTCGCCTTAGAAATAAAATGAAAAATTAAAGAGGAGATAAAACAATGAAAAAAGTTTTATTAACAAGTGCATTAGCATTGTCAGCAATCGCTAGCGTTTCTTATGCAGCTACTGAAGTTCCTTCTATCCCAGGAGTAACTGCTTCAACTGCTGGGACAGTTACAAAGGCAAATGCTGCTAATAACCATAACAACCGTTTTGGTTTCGCAGTTTCTCCATTAAACAAGAGAGCTTTCAGTTTTGCAGGTGCTAAGACTTATCCAGCTAAGCCAGTTGCAGGTACTGATGGCAAACCATTGGATGATTCAACTCGTGAGTTTGGACACAACACTCGTTTTGGTGCAGGATTTAACGCTGCTAAATCAGCTACTCCAGCTCCAGCTAAACCAGCTACTCCAGCTAAGCCAGCTCCAGCTAAGCCAGCTACTCCAGCTCCAGAAATTGTTACAGAAGCAGGTGCTGCAAATAACCCCAACAACCGTTTTGGTTATGCTGTTTCAAAACAATATGACAAAGCTTACAGTGTATCAGGTGCTGAAACCTATCCAGCTAAACCAGTTGCAGGTACTGACGGTAAACCTTTGGATGATGCAACTCGTGAGTTTGGTAACAACACTCGCTTTGGTGCAGGATTCAATAAATAATCTTAGTAATTTACCTATTCTAGTTAATTTTTAACAAGTTAATTATAGGAGAAAATCATATTTGATTTTCTCCTTTTTCTTTTTCCAGAAATAAAATTTATATATTTATGTGTATACTTTAGCGTTATTATTTTTTTATGTACTTTAAATTACTTTACTTTCATATTTTTATCTGGAAAGAGAAATCCAATTCCCACGCAAGCCAGCACTCCAGCACCGATAACCAAACCACTTGAAAGTGGCAAGATATCAAGAATAGCATTTGCAATGATAAAGGCAATAATCAAGCTCATGAGACTGGCCTTATAATCTTTTTTAACCAAATTCTCAAGAGTAAAGAATAAGAATAGACCTACTGGAAAAAGTGCCCAGATGTTCACATCCAAACTTGGCCATCCAACTAATTCAAAATACAAGACTGCTGTTGCAACGACTAAAAATCCGATACCTACTACTTTTTTCATGATATAACCTCATTTTCTATTTTGTTAGGAAGCTTTATCTCCCCTTGACAATTACTACTATAACAGAAATAAAAATAGTCAACAATAGCTTTTGCTTATGTGGCAGACATGATAGACTATGTGGTCAGAATTTTTCTAAAAAAGAAGCCTTAGCTGGCTTCTCTTCATTCATTATTCATTTTTCTTTAGACTCTAAAGCTGATTTAATGGCATCACGATCAGTTTTCAATTTCGTTAAATTTTTCTCTTCTGATTCTAATTGACTCGTATCTGGTTTAACTCGATAGTAAACATTTTCTGGATGCATTAACATTCCTTCATATTGTTGTCCTGCAAAGAGTCTATCTTCAATGTGATTGGAATTGTCTGTTATTTTACCATCATCACCAGGTTCCATGACAACCCCACTTGGTACAACGACTACCACAAACCCTCCCGCCTGAGAACCTTTTGCCCAAGCGCCAAGGGCTACTGTTTCTGGGTTACGATCATTCTGACTTTTTGATACTTTCAATTCAACAATAGACTCATGCTTTTGATCATTGTATATCCAAGAAGATTGGACTTCCCCTGAATCATTAATGACATATTCATTACCAGACTGTGTCCGCCAAGTACCCTCTAAACTTGATAAATCATTACTTCTGAGGGCTTCAAGATCTAATTTTGGAACAGAAGCTTCTTTTTTAAATTGATTAACGAGCTGCTCTGATTCTGAAATCTTGGTATCCAAATTAGCCAATTGTTCCTTTAGTTTTTGAATTTCCTCATCTTTATCCTTATCGTTCTCTTTTGTCTCCTGGCTTTTTGTTGTCTCTTCAGTTGTAACTGAGGTAGAAGTTTGATTTGCTTCTTGCTTGAGATTAGGTGAATTTAAAAAGATACTAGCAACAATTATTATAACTACGGCTGTTAAGGCAATACCGATATACATTTTTATATTTTTAGTTGTAGAAGAAGCTTTTGACAATTTCGATGCAGTTTGTTTTCGACCGTGAGTCTTCTCAACATGTTTCGT
>ERZ772953.711-NODE-711-length-10739-cov-5.014695_pt1 | contig 10739 bp, 10 predicted proteins | sample MGYA00580685_ERZ772953 | MGnify/ENA primary metagenome ERZ772953 (study PRJEB29015, sample SAMEA2738080) | human oral metagenome | biome: human oral; feature: human-associated habitat; material: saliva | place: China | collected 2209 ...
GAGAGCGTAGTACTCGGCCTGCATCGGAATGAGAACCTCGTCAGCAGCGACGAAGGCGTTGATCGTCATAATGCCGAGGCTCGGCGGGCAGTCGATGATGACGTAGTCGAGCGGCTCCAGACCATCCGTTTCACGTGAAACCAGGTAGTCCACCAGCGCACGCCGCAGACGTGACTCACGCTCAGCAGTGGAGATGAGCTCTATCTCAACCGCAGCCACGTCAATAGTCGCAGGCACACACCACAGGGACTCGCAGAATCGCGTCTTGGCGACGACATCCTTGATCGGCATGGCGTCAACGAGGACGTCGTAGATGGAGGCGCTGTCCTCATCATGCTCCACCCCCAGTGCAGTGGAGGCATTACCTTGAGAGTCGGCATCGATGAGCAGAACGTGCAGCCCGCCTTCAGCTAAAGCCGCCGCAAGATTGACCGCGGTCGATGTCTTTCCGACGCCGCCTTTCTGATTGGCGACTGCGATGACACGAGTCCGCTCGGGATGTGGGAACTCTCCACCCGCTACCTCGTCTAACGCGAGGTGCTCGGCCTGGAGCTGATCGAAGATAGACGATCCGGACAAACCTGCTTCTCCTCGGACGGCGACCCAACAGCCCGAGCCAGTCGGGCAGTTACGAGTCTACGCGAGCAGGTCGATCCTTACGCGTTACACCGAACGCGCGCCGTATCTCAACGGTTCTTCGGGCGGCGAATCTCAACGACAGCCGTCGTTTCCTCGCCGGCAGTGACAACCTCATGAACAACGGCAACTGATAACTTCGCCTTCTTAATGACATACTTGGCGTCGTCGACCTCATCCTGCGCCCGCATCCCCTTGAGGGCGAGCAGGGCACCCCCCGGTCGGAGCAAGGGCGCCGTCAGCCGCACGAGCTTGGACAGGTTCGCCACCGCGCGAGCCGTCACCACGTCATAGCGGTCCTTGACCTCCTCGGCCCGGGCCCTCCGGATGGTCACATTGTCCAGGTCCAGCTCCTCGACGACGTCGGAGAGCCACTGAGTGCGCCGCTCCATCGTCTCAATGAGCGTGACGTCGAGGTCGGGGCGCAGCAGCGCGACGACGATGCCGGGGAAGCCGGCCCCGGATCCCACGTCGGCCACGCTTCCCCGGGCCGGCAGGAAGGGGACCACGGCCGCCGAGTTGACGATGTGCCGGGTCCACAGGCGGGGAAGCTCGCGCGGCCCCACGAGACCGCGCAGCTCACCCTCCTCAGCGAGCATCTGCGCGAAGTGCTCCGCCGCGGAGAAGGAGACCCCGAAGATCTCCCGCATCTCCGCCGTCGGCTCCTCCACCTGGGCCCGCTGCTCCTCACTCATGCTCAGGCCTGCTCCGAAGCGGAGTCGTCGGCCGCGTCCTCGGCGGCGTCGTCCACGCCCTCCTCATCGGCGGGCAGGACCACGACGTAGCGGTGCGGCTCGGCGCCCTCGGACTCGGAGATCAGTCCGGCGGCGGCGACGACGTCGTGGCACACCTTGCGCTCGAAGGGGTTCATCGGCTCGAGGCTGACGGCCTCTCCCGAGGTGAGGACCTTGGTGACCGCCTCCTGGGCGACCTTGGTCAGCTCGGTACGTCGATCGGCGCGGTAGCCGTTGATGTCGAGCATGAGCCGGGAGCGGTTGCCGGTACGCGCCTGCACCGCGAGGCGAGTCAGCTCCTGAACGGCCTCGAGAACCTCACCGTCGCGTCCAACGAGGTCGGCGAGCTCGCGCTCGTCACCCTCCTCGGAGGCGACCACGGCAATCGAGGCGCGCCCGTGATCGATGTCGATGTCGATGTCACCGCCCAGGTCGGCGATGTCGAGGAGCTCCTCGAGGTAGTCGGCACCGATCTCGCCCTCCTCCTCGAGGCGCGAGACGGTGTTGCTCACGGGGCTGCTCACGGCCTCATCCGCCGCCTGGTGGGAGGAGTCGTTACTGTGCTGCTCACTCATCATGTCATCCGTATCTGTGATGGGAACCGGGTTATCTGGCCGCTGAACACGTCTCAGCGGTTGCGCTTCTTCTTGGCCTGGGCCTTGCGTCGGGCCGCCGCCTCGCGCCGCTGACGGGCACGGCGCTCATAACGACGTCGAGCGATCTCCTCATCGCTGAGGCCACCACTCTTGGACGAGGTCGAGTCCTTGTCCTCATCGGTGTCCTCGAGCTGCTCGACATCGGAGTCGTCGGCGAAGGCCTCACTGCGGGACTCGCCCTGACCGCCTGACTTCTTCTGCCGGTTCTTGCGCACCGGCTGCACCCGCTGGCCGCCGGTACGTCCCTCGGCCTCGGCCTTGGCGATCGCCTCGGCTCGCTCCTCCTCCTCCAGGGAGGGCAGTCCCTTGCGGGCCCGCTTGGCGTTGATGCGGGCGCGGTACTTCTTCTCGGCCTCGCTGCCGGGGGCGGGCATGTTGCGGATGGTGAAGAACTGCTGGCCCATGGTCCACAGGTTGGAGACGACCCAGTAGACGAGCACACCGATCTGGAAGTTGACGCCGGAGACGGCGAAGATCACCGGCATCACGTACAGCATCATCCGCTGGGAACGGATCATGGGGTTGTCGGAGTTGAGGGAGTCCGTCGACATGTTCTTCATCGACAGCTGCGCCATGGTGTACCACTGCGTCACCGACATGATGATGATCATGGCGACCGTGACGATCTTGACCTGCGTGTCGGAGCTGCCCAGGAAGGAGGAGGACAGACTGGCGCCGAAGACGCTGGAGGCCTGGACCTGTTCGGCCAGCTGCTGCGTGAGCGGACCGATCGAGGGACGTCCGTAGGTGCCACCGGCGACGGCGCCCAGGGAGGCCAGGACCCGGAACAGGGCGAAGAAGATGGGCATCTGCACCAGAATCGGCAGGCAGGAGGCCATGGGGTTGGTCCCGTGCTTGCGGTAGAGCGCCATCATCTCTTCGTTCATGCGCTGGCGCGACTCGGGATCCTTCTTGCCCTTGTACTTGGCCTGAAGGGCCTGCAGCTCGGGCTGGAGGAGCTGCATCCCGCGGGAGGCTCGGATCTGCTTGACGAACAGCGGCATGATGAGCAGCCGCACCACGATCGTCAGACCGATGATGGACAGCACCCAGGCAATACCCGGTCCGTCGGGGAACCCGATGAGGACCAGGGCCTTGTGGATCGTGACCATGACCCAGGCCACGGCCACCTTGAGCGGCCACAGCAACGTGTCCATCCGTACTCCTTGTATGAGGGTTCTCGTGCGAGAGGTATCAGTGTGGGCTCAGGGCTCGAGCCGGCGTCGTGTCCGCCGGTTCAGCGGGTTCGGTCAGGGGTCCTCGACCGTGAACCTCGGAACGTCACGGGGATGGTGGTATCGCCACTGCCCCTTGTCCGGAACATGGTCGACTCCACCGCGGGTCAACGGGTTGCATCGCAGCAGACGCCACAGGGCCAGCAGCAGGCCCTTGAGCGGACCGTGCACCTTGAGCGCCGTGACGGCGTAGGCCGAGCACGTGGGGTAGTAGCGACAGGAGGCCGGCAGGGCGGGCGAGATGAAGCGCTGATAGAAACGCACCGGAGCCACAAGGACTCGTGTCAACCATCCGCCCATCGCTGCGCCCGCAACCGGCCGGCTCACCGCCGACGCCCTTCGTCCTGACGCTCCCGGCACCGGCTCAGCAGCCGGTCCAGGTCCCGTCCCAGGGTGCTGCTGTCGGCGCCGTCGGCACCTGCCAGTCCGCGCACGACGACGCGGGCTCCCGGTTCGAGGGAACCGACCCGCTGCGCCATGAGGGCTCTGACCCGGCGCTTGACGCGGTTGCGGCGAGTGGCCAGCGGGACCTGCTTCTTGGGCACGACGACGCCGACGAGAGCCGGGGAGTCATCCCCTCTCCCGCCGGCGTGGTAGTGCACGACCAGCCTGCGGTTCCCGCAGCGCGTACCCCGACGAATCGCGGTAGTGAAGTCCTCACCCCGCGCTAATCGGTGCGCCGCGCCGAGCACCTCAGGCGGCGAGGCGAACGCGGCCCTTGCGGCGCCGCGAAGCGAGGACGGCGCGGCCTGCGCGGGTGGACATGCGCTTACGGAAGCCGTGCACCTTGGCACGACGACGGTTGTTCGGCTGGTAGGTCCGCTTGCTCACGGGCTTAACTCCTGCTTGAGGTGATCGGAACAGTGCATCGCGAGGTTCGCGGCACTGTCGCTCGTGCGGCTGCCCCATGGATCGGGACCTGACTCCGCGCGAACGTCTGCAACAGCCTACGTTTGGCCCTCTTGCCGGTCAAACGAATGTGGCCGACTGTGACCACTGTGACCGGTGGCGTCATCCACACCCTCTCCACACTCCGTCCACAACCAGGGTCGTCCGTGTCCACGACTGTGGGAAGTCCTGCGTCCACACCCTTGCGGATATGTGGATAACTCCTGGACCTGCTCACACCTCCTCGAAAGCCCCGTCAATGACAACACTTCTGTCATTCCGCGGGCTCGCAGCAGATCATCCGGGCCATCCATACCTACTGTTTTCAGAGTTTATTCTGAACGTTATCTGTGAGTCATCGCTCGGTGTGTCCCCAGGTGTGGACAAGGCTGTGGAGAACCAGCATGATGGGACGCCCGGTCAAGACCTTCCGGTTCGCCAGTTCCACACAACCCTGTCATCATCGACACAGGGCCCCGGCCGGCGTCGGTCGGGCTGCAGTCACCGGGTTCACCAACCATGCCGATCAGGAGTCCGTCGTGCCCGACGCCGCCAATACCAAATGGCTCTCAGCCCTTGAGGTGCTCTCCAGCTCCGGAGAGCTGGGGCAGGGCAAGATGTCCATGATCCGCATGACCCACCTCATCGACGTCGACGGCACGCTCGTCCTCGTCGTCGGATCGGCCTTCGCCAAGGACATCGTCGAGCAGGCACGTGCCCCCATCAGCGCCGCCATCACCCAGGTCTGGGGCCGCCCCATGCCCATGGAGGTCACGGTCGACACCTCCTCGGAGGCCTCGCGCGCACCCATGCCCCCGGTGGCTCCCGAACCGGTCAACCTGACGACCGTCGCCCCCGCACCGGCATCCTCCCCGTCCCCCTCCGTCCCACCCCAGCCGTCGGGGCCCTCCGCCGTGCCTGCTGCACCCGCTCCACCGACGGTGCCCACCTACGGCGAGCAGCTCGCCGAGCCCTCGCCCTACTCGGCGAGCGCAGCCTCACCGATGCCTCACGCCCAGGCCTCCGCGTCCTCAGCACCGTCGACGATGTCGGGTTCCCTTCCCGGCAGGTCAGGACTTCCCGGCACCTACAGCCCCGGGGGCACCGGCCCCCAGAACCCCACCGGGCTGCTGACCCCCACGGCGGCCCACGACGTCTCCCAGCTCAATCCGAGATACACCTTCGACACCTACGTCACCGGCTCCTCCAATCGCTTCGCCCACGCCACCGCGCTGGCCGTGGCCGAGGCCCCGGCCCGCGCCTACAACCCCCTGTTCATCTACGGCGGCTCCGGCCTGGGCAAGACGCACCTCCTGCACGCCATCGGCCACTACGCCCAGACCCTCAACCCGGGGATCCGCGTCAAGTACGTCAACTCCGAGGTCTTCGTCTCCGACTTCATCGCCTGCGTGCGCGACGGCAACCAGGACGACGGCCGCATGGAGGGCTTCAAGCGCCGCTACCGCGAGGTCGACATCCTCCTGGTCGACGACATCCAGTTCCTCCAGGGCAAGGAGTCGACCCTCGAGGAGTTCTTCCACACCTTCAACTCCCTGCACTCCTCGGGCAAGCAGGTGGTCCTCACCTCCGACCAGCCCCCCAAGGCCCTCGGTGGGCTCGACGAGCGCCTGCGCTCCCGCTTCGAGTGGGGCCTGCTGGCCGACGTCCAGCCCCCGGACCTGGAGACCCGCATCGCGATCCTCTCCCGCAAGGGCACCGCCGAGGGCCTCGACCTGCCCTTCGACGTCCTGGAGTACATCGCCTCACGCATCACCACCAACATCCGCGAGCTCGAGGGCGCCCTCATCCGGGTGACGGCCTTCGCCTCCCTCAACAAGCAGCCCGTCGACCAGACCCTGGCCGAGATGGTCCTCAAGGACATCATCTCCGACCCCGAGGGCCAGGAGATCACGACCTCCCTCATCATGGCGCAGACCGCCGACTACTTCGGCATCACCATCGATGACCTGTGCTCGGCCAACCGCTCACGCACCATGGTCTCGGCCCGCCACATCGCCATGTACCTGTGCCGTGAGCTCACCGACCTCTCCCTGCCCAAGATCGGGCGGGAGTTCGGCGGGCGCGACCACACCACCGTCATGAGCGCCGACAAGAAGATCCGCACCCTCATGGCCGAGCGGCGCTCCACCTTCAACCAGGTCACCGAGCTGACCAGCCGCATCAAGCAGGCCGCCCAGTCACCCGCCTGAGCCGACGAGGGGACGCATCATTCACGTGACTGACAGATGTGGTCCGGTAAAGGTGCTCGAAGGCGTGGACGGGACTGGCGGGAGCGCCGCGAGGAACGAGCGGCGCGGATGGTTGCCAAGAGTGCCTTCACCGGACCACGTCAACCGCAGCTGTGGACGGTGCTGAGGAGGGCACGTGGAGGAGCGAGCGTGTCGCTGTGGAGGTAGCGCATCCCCGCTGTGGAATGACATGGATGTCATTCGCTCTCTCCACCGAGACGTTGCCTGACTCACCAGAACCACCCACGTGTCATTCCCCAGCACCACTGGCGTCATGACGGCGAAAAATCCTGTTATCCCCAGCATCCACACGTGCTACTACCCCTACAGATCTAGATGACAAGAAATCGCGAAGCACGATCGGCCAACGAGACCGGACCAGGCCCCGGGCGCTTGTCATTTGGAAAGGCTCATGGGATGAGCATGGGTGATCGCTGGTGACAGGGTGGCTCCCACGGACTACCGTCTACACTCTCGACCCAGGACTGCGTTCCCAGCGACGCCGTTCCCATGACGACTGTCCGCCGGCGACCTGCCGGCACCACGTATTTTTCTCGGCTCAGTAGTGCCACGACGCCTACCGGCCGACCGACCACGATTGACGGAGGCACCTACCGTGAAGCTCAGGGTTGACCGAGACATCCTCGCTGAAGCCGTCACCTGGACTGCACGATCCGTGCCCGCCCGCCCGCCGGTGCCCGTGCTCGCCGGAGTCAGGCTGGAGGCCAAGGGCTCCAGCCTCGTCCTGGCCTCCTTCGACTACGAGGTCTCCGCCCACTGCGAGGTGGCCGCCGACGTCGAGGAGGACGGCGTCGTCCTCGTCTCCGGACGCCTCCTGGCCGATATCGCCAAGGCACTGCCGAACAAGCCCGTCGACCTGGAGGTCGAGGGCAACAAGGTCGCCGTCTCCTGCGGATCGGCCCGCTTCTCCCTGGCGGCCATGGCCGCCGACGACTACCCGGCGCTGCCGGTCATGCCCGCCGTCGCCGGCACGATCGACGCCCACGACCTGGCCCGCGCCGTCGGACAGGTCTCCATCGCCGCCTCCCGCGACGACACCCTGCCGCTGCTCACCAGCGTCCAGATCGAGGTCGAGGGCAGCTCGCTGGTCCTCATGGCCACCGACCGCTACCGCCTGGCCATGCGGGAGCTGACCTGGTCGCCGTCCAACACCGAGCTGTCCACCACGGCCCTGCTCAAGGCCCGCACTCTGTCCGACGTCGCCAAGTCCCTGACCTCCTCCGGAGACGTGACCGTGGCCCTCAGCAGCGAGTCGGCCGCCTCCAGCCTCATCGGCTTCGAGGCCGGCGGCCGGCGCACCACCTCCCTGCTCACCGACGGCGACTACCCGCCGGTGCGCCGGCTCTTCCCGGAGTCCACCTCGATCCACGCCACCGTGGGCACCGACGAGCTCATGGCCGCCGTGCGCCGCGTCAGCCTCGTCGCCGACCGCTCCACCCCCATCCACATGTCCTTCACCCAGGGCAACCTGGAGCTCGACGCCGGACAGGGCGACGACGCCCAGGCCACCGAGCAGCTCGTCGCCCACCTCGAGGGCGACGACATCTCCACCGCCTTCAACCCCGGCTACCTCCTGGACGGCCTGGGCGCCCTCAACCAGCCCTACGTCCGCCTCGACTTCACCCACGCCTCGAAGCCCGCGGTGCTCACCGGCATGGACTCCATCGGGGGCACCGAGGACTCCTCCTTCCGCTACCTGCTCATGCCGATCCGCTTCGGGGCCTGAGACCCGACGGGGCATGTACGTCTCTGACCTCTCCCTGGACGACTTCCGCTCCTACCGCAGCCTGGTGCTGTCCCTGGAGCCGGGCCCCAGCGCCTTCGTCGGTTCCAACGGGCAGGGCAAGACCAACCTGGTCGAGGCCATCGTCTACCTGGCGACCCTCTCCTCCCACCGGATCGGCGCGGACACCGCCCTCGTCCGACGGGCGGCACCGGGGCAGGCCCAGCCGGCCGGCGCCGTCGTGCGCGCCCGGGCCGTCCACGGGGAAAGACCCAGCGTCCTGGAGATCGAGATCATCGCCGGCAAGGCGAACCGGGCCCGCCTCAACCGGGGCGGCTGCCGGCCCCGCGACCTGCTCGGGGTGCTGCGCGCGGTCGTCTTCGCCCCCGAGGATCTCTCCCTGGTGCGCGCCGAGCCCGGGGTCCGCCGGGGCTTCCTCGACGACCTGGCGGTCACGCTGCGCCCGGGCCTGGCCGGGGTGCGCGCCGAGCACGACAAGATCCTCGCCCAGCGCGCCAGCCTCCTGAAGTCCGCGCGCGCGGCCCGCTCCTCGACCTCCTCCATGCTCTCCACCCTGGAGGTCTGGGACGCCCAGCTCGCCGCGGCGGCCGCCCGGCTCATCGCCGCCCGGGTCGACGTCGTGCGGCGCCTGCGCCCCTGGGTGGCCTCCGCCTACGAGACCGTCTCCGGGACCTCCGGGCAGCGCTCCCGCGCCCAGATCGCCTACCGCTCGAGCCTGCTGACTCACGAGGGACACCCGGAGCCCGACCCCCATGACGAGACGGCCTGGCTCGCCGGCGAGGAGACGCTCCTCGATGAGACCGCCCTGGCCGCGCGCCTGGAGAGCGCCATGGGTGAGCTCCACGCCCGCGAGATCGACCGCGGCGCCAACCTCGTCGGGGCGCACCGCGACGACCTGAGCCTGTTCCTCACCGGTCTGCCCGCCCGCGGATTCGCCTCCCACGGCGAGCAGTGGTCCTTGGCCCTGGCACTGCGCCTGGCCTCCTACGACATGCTGCGCACCGACATCGACGCCTACGGCGGGGACGGCGAGCCGGTCCTCATCCTCGACGACGTCTTCGCCTCCCTCGACGAGCAGCGCCGCCGCGCCCTGGCCCAGATGGTCGCCGGCGCCCAGCAGGTCCTGCTGACCGCCGCCGTCGACGACGACGTCCCCGCCGAGCTCGCCGGCGCCCGGTACCGCGTGGCCGACGGTGAGGTCACCCGTGGCTGAGCCCTCCGCGCCCACCGGAGACGGTCCGCTGCCCGACGTCCTGGCCCAGCGGGCCCTGACCCGCCAGCGCGCCCAGGCCTGGGAGAAGGGCGACAGCCGCGTGCCGGCCCGCCGGCTGCGTGAGCCCGGCGGCTCCGGAGGCAAGGACGCGCAGCAGGCGGCGCCCTGGGACCAGCGCCGCGAGCTGGCCCGGGCCCTGGGACAGAACCCCGACGACCCGGCCGACCGCGGCCCCGGACTGGCGCGGGGACGCGACCGGCCCGGCCCCACCCCCTTCGACCCCCGCACCGGGCAGCGCGAGCTGCGCCGCATGGTGGCCGACAACGGCTGGGTGGGAAAGCTCGCGGTGGCCGGCGTCGTCGCCCGGTGGCGGGCCATCGTGGGCGATCAGGTCGCCGAGCACTGCACCATCGAGTCCTTCGACGCCGGGCGCATCACCCTGCGCGCCTCGTCCTCGAGCTGGGCCCAGCAGCTGCGGCTCCTCCAGCCCACCATCGAGGCCAGGATCGTCGAGGCCCTGCGCTCGGGTCCCGGCGGCCGCCAGGCCGGAGGGATCAGCACCGGCGACGCGGTGGAGCTGCGGATCCTGGGGCCGGCCGGCCCGACCTGGAAGCGCCGCGGAGTCGGCCTGCGCGGCACCCGTGGTCCGCGCGATACCTACGGATAGTGGGAGTGCGGGTATCATTGGCAACGCACCGGCCGCGGCCGTCGTCGTCGCAAAGACACGGAGCTGGAGCCAGGCGCCGGGCGATGCGGTGATCCACGCGAGACAGAGGTGACCACGGGCACGCCCCCAGCTGCTCACGGTGCCGCGGTTCACGGGCCCATCTACGCTAGAATGCGGTGAAACCGCCCAAGGTGCGCCCAGGACCGTCCTGATGTACCCACCTACGTGTGCGCACGATCCTCCTCAGGATCGTCGTGTGAAGGGGCCGGACGGAGACATCGGACCACTGAGGTCCCGATGCGCACAGATTGAGGAGCAACTGACACGTGTCTGACCAGGACGCCACTGTGAATCACGATTACGGAGCCTCGGACATCACCGTCCTCGAAGGGCTCGAAGCGGTCCGGAAGCGCCCCGGCATGTACATCGGTTCCACCGGTGAGCGGGGTCTGCACCACCTCGTCTACGAGGTCGTCGACAACTCCGTCGACGAGGCCCTGGCCGGCTACTGCGACCACATCGAGGTCACCATCCTGGCCGACGGCGGCGTGCGCGTCAGCGACAACGGCCGCGGCATCCCGGTCGATGAGCACCCCACCGAGCACAAGCCCACCGTCGAGGTCGTCATGACGATCCTGCACGCCGGAGGCAAGTTCGGGGGCGGTGGCTACGCCGTCTCCGGCGGTCTGCACGGCG
>ERZ772953.712-NODE-712-length-10728-cov-3.893844_pt1 | contig 10728 bp, 9 predicted proteins | sample MGYA00580685_ERZ772953 | MGnify/ENA primary metagenome ERZ772953 (study PRJEB29015, sample SAMEA2738080) | human oral metagenome | biome: human oral; feature: human-associated habitat; material: saliva | place: China | collected 2209 ...
ATTGTTGTTCAATTGCATCAATTTTTTTATTAGTAGATAGTTGGTGTGCTATTGGAATTAATAAAAGAAATACGGACAAGATAACAAAAATACTTCCTGAGATTAAAATAACTTTTTTCTTATTCATCAATCATTCCTCCCTTATAAGCAAATTATATCAATACTGAAATAAAGTAAGCAACAAAAGTTACGCTCTTAGTGTACGCCCACCTTAACCTATGCTATAATCAAGCAAAAAGTATTGGAATAAATTAGGAGACAGAATGTTGAAATTATTAAAAATTGATCGATTACTATTGGAAACGACAAAACTTCCCATGGTAAAAATTGATAGAGAATTATTTTTAAGAAAAGAATTAAGGGATCGATATCGTTCAGAAGTAGTTGAATTAGCGATTCAATATAATCCAGCATATGCAGGGATTTCAGTAGAAGAGATTAATCAAATTGCAAAAAGTTGTATTAAAGGAGAGGCTACTCAAGTAAGTACGATTTCTGCAGCAGCGGGACTTCCAGGCGGCTTTGCGATTCTTGGATCACTTCCAGCAGATTTGGCGCAATATTTTGCTCATATTTTACGAGTGTTGCAAAAGTTAATTTATTTATATGGCTGGAGTGAACTGAATTTTGATACCAAAGAAATGAATGACGAAACGAAAAATTTACTCATTTTATTCATCGGAATCATGTTTGGGGTTAATAGTGCAGTAAACACGGTTCATGCTTTGTCAGCCCAAATTGCGAAACAAGTTGCAAAAAAATTACCTCAACATGCATTTACAAAAGGATTCGTTTATCCAATCGTTAAAAAAATTGCATCTATTCTTGGAGTTCAAATGTCTAAAAAAATGTTTGCTAATGGAGTGTCCAAAGTTGTTCCAGTTGTCGGCGCGGTAACCTCTGGTGCATTAACATACATTACTTTTAATGCAATGGCAGAAAAATTAAGAAAACACTTAGCAAAAGATGATTTGGCAAATATTGAAATTTATAAAGAAAAATCTGATTCTCTAGTAATTGATGCTGAATTTATAGAAAAATAATTGGAAATTTTATCCCTCTATCAATTGATGGAGGGATTTTTTGTTGTGTAAATACCAATTTTTCCATCTAAAAGTACAGTTTATAATTCTTGCAATGATAGCGTTTAAATGATATGATGGAATACCTGTTGTTAATGGGATTAGAACGTTTTTTAGTTTGAAAATTTTTAAGAAAATAGTTCATATAAAATACTATCTAACACCCTAGCAAAGGTCTTTAAAAATTGTATCATTCCACTAAAGAAATTTGTAGCCAAACAGTCAAATAAAAGTGGTTATGAACGTTTTCAAAACTCAAAATGATAACTGTTTTTTCGGAATAAATCCTAAAATGTTTAGAAAATAGTATAAAATAATGATTGATTTTTAAAATTTTCTTGACAAGTAAAAAAAGATATGTTAAATACTTGACGGTTATTTTTTGAAGGATTTTTGAAACGCCATTTTTCAAATTTTCTTTGGAAGAGAAAACTAGAAGGGAAGAATTATAAATGACACAATTTGATACACCAGAATACTTAGCAAAAGTGGATGCGTGGTGGCGCGCAGCTAACTATATTTCAGTAGCACAAATGTACTTGAAAGATAATCCACTATTACGTCGTCCTGTACAAAAAGAAGACGTTAAATTACATCCAATCGGACACTGGGGAACAATCGCAGGACAAAACTTTATTTATGCACATTTAAATCGTGCTATTAACAAATATGACTTAGATATGTTCTACATTGAAGGTCCTGGACACGGTGGACAAGTAATGGTATCTAACTCTTACTTAGACGGTTCTTATACTGAATTATATCCAAATATTACGCAAGATGAAGCTGGCTTCAAACAATTGTGTAAAATTTTCTCATTCCCAGGAGGAATTGCATCACATGCTGCTCCTGAAACTCCTGGTTCTATTCACGAAGGTGGAGAATTAGGTTACTCATTATCTCACGCAACAGGTGCTATCTTAGATAACCCTAACGTAATTGCTGCTGCAGTTATCGGAGATGGAGAAGCAGAAACAGGCCCATTAGCAGCTGGTTGGTTCTCAAACACATTCATCAACCCTGTAAATGATGGTGCTGTACTTCCAATTCTTTACTTAAACGGTGGTAAAATCCACAATCCAACAATTTTAGCTCGTCGTACTGATGAAGAATTAACTCAATTCTTTAACGGTTTAGGATGGGATCCAATTTTTGTTGAAGGAACTGATCCTGAAAAAGTTCACCCATTAATGGCTGAAAAATTAGACGAAGCAATTGAAAAAATTCAAGCAATCCAAAAAGAAGCTCGTGCTAAAAAAGCTGAAGAAGCAACAATGCCTCATTGGCCAGTATTAGTAGTACGTACACCAAAAGGATGGACTGGTCCAAAAGAATGGAACAGCGAACCAATCGAAGGTGGATTCCGTGCTCACCAAGTTCCAATTCCAGTATCAGGTGAATCAATGGAACACATCGATGCATTATTAGACTGGTTGAAATCATACCGTCCAGAAGAATTATTCGATGAAAACGGAAAATTAGTAGAAGAAATTGCTGCTATTTCACCAAAAGGTGACCGTCGTATGAGCATGAACCCAATCACTAATGCAGGGGTTGTAAAACCAATGGAAATTACTGATTGGACGAAACATGCAGTTGATACTTCAACTCCAGGTGCTATCCAAAAACAAGATATGATTGAATTTGGTAAATTTGCAGCTGACTTAGTAAAAGCTAACCCTGAAAACTTCCGTATTTTCGGACCAGATGAAACTAAATCTAACCGTCTAAACGAAGTATTTAAAGCAACGAACCGTCAATGGGTTGGTCGTCGTGATGAAAGCTATGATGAATGGATTTCACCAGTTGGTCGTGTTATCGATTCACAATTATCAGAACACCAAGCAGAAGGATTCTTAGAAGGATATGTATTAACAGGTCGTCACGGATTCTTCGCTTCATACGAATCATTCTTACGTGTAGTAGACTCAATGATTACTCAACACTTCAAATGGTTACGTAAATCTAAAACTCACGCTCCATGGCGTAAAAACTATCCATCATTAAACTTGATTGCAACATCAACAGTGTTCCAACAAGACCACAATGGATATACTCACCAAGATCCAGGTTTATTAACACACTTAGCTGAGAAAAAACCTGAATTCGTTCGTGAATACTTACCAGCGGATACAAACAGCTTGATGGCTGTTATGGCTGAAGCTTTAAGTTCAGAAGATAAAATTAACTTAATCGTTTCATCTAAACACCCACGTCCTCAATTCTACTCAGTAGAAGAAGCTAAAGAATTAGTAAGCGAAGGATACAAAGTAATTGACTGGGCTTCAACTGTTAAAGATGGCGAAGAGCCAGATGTAGTGATTGCTGCTGCAGGTACTGAACCAAACTTAGAAGCATTAGCAGGTATTTCAATCTTGCATAAACAATTCCCAGAATTGAAAATCCGCTTCATCAACGTTGTAGATATCTTAAAATTACGTTCTCCAAAAGTTGACCCTCGTGGTTTATCTGATGAAGAATTCGATAAATTATTTACAGCTGACAAACCAGTAGTATTCTGCTTCCACGGATATGAAGGTATGATTCGTGATTTATTCTTCGATCGTAACAACCACAATGTTCATATCCACGGTTACCGTGAAAACGGAGATATTACAACTCCATTCGATATGCGTGTTCTTTCTGAAATGGACCGCTTCCACGTTGCAAAAGATGCTGCAGTTGCTGTATATGGTGACAAAGCTAGCGAATTTGCTGCGAAAATGGATGAAACAGTGGAATTCCACCACAGCTATATCCGTGAACACGGTGAAGATATTCCAGAAGTAGTAAGCTGGAAATGGGAAAACGTTAATAAATAATAACGATTTTGATTGAATAGGGCAGTCGTCTGACGATAGATTTCTATCTGAGGGCGAGCCCTATTTTTTATAAAAATGAAACGAACTTCGAATTCGATATTTTAAAACGAAAATATATCAATCGTATATTGACAAATAAAAGGTGAGTTTGCTAAGATATTCACACAAGTAAAGGGGAGTGAAAATGATGAGTAAAATGAAGTTTTTATTAGGTGCGATGGCGTTATCAACTGTTGCGGTGACACAAAATGTGCAAGCCGCTGAAAATGAAGGGATCATTCCAAAATGTGTAGTTCAAGAGAACGCTCTTGTTAAAGGGGATGCACATGTACCTGTATCGAAGTGTGGACAACCATTTAGATATAGTACGCCTGAATGGAAAGTTGAAAAAGACGGCAGCAAAGTATTGTATCGTGATGGAAAACGTGCGTTAAAATGGCAAGCAGTCGATAATACTTGGGTATTTATTGGAGATAACTTTAAACCATTAAAAGGTTGGCAAGTATTACCAGTTGTTCAACAAGGTTTAATTAATGTTGTTGAAGGTGATGATATTCATACATCTGTACCAGATAAAGGTTATTTTTACTTTAATGAACAAGGCTATTTACAAGAAAAATGGGTGTTCGATGATGGACATTGGTACTACATTCCAGAACGTGGTGTTGTTTCAAAAGGTTGGGTAGAAGTAAAAGATAAATGGTATTATTTCGATACATCTGGAAGAATGCAAACAGGTTGGAAAATGCTGAATGGAGTTTGGTATTACTTAAATGAATCTGGTGCAATGGAAACTGGCTGGGTTCAAGTAGATGGAAAATGGTATTACTTCAACACTTCAGGTAGTATGCAAACAGGTTGGGTGCAATGGAATGATGCTTGGTATTATTTTGCACCATCAGGCGAAATGAAGACAGGCTGGGTTGAGTCATCTGGGAAATGGTATTTCCTAAAAGAAAATGGTCAAATGGCTGTTTCTGAAAAAACAGCAGATGGCTATCAAGTAGATGCAACGGGAGCTTGGATTCGCTAGGAAAAGCAGTTGACAGTTTCAAGGATTGTCAGTATACTGATAACAAATTAAATCGAGAGCAATGATCAAGCGCAGTAGAGACTAGCATCGGAGCAAAAAGAGAATTGTCGGTAGGTGAAAGACAATCCAACCTAGAAACGAAGTACACTTGAGAGCAAACTGTGACAAACAGCGTCTATCCGCGATAAGGATTTGAGAGGTAGTTTTTAACTACAATATGGGTGGTAACACGGCAAAGTCGTCCCTAATAGCTTTTGGGCTATTAGGGACTTTTTTATTTGCTAGAAAACTGTGTAAGAAAATTGCAACAATATAAGGAGGATTTGTATGAATATTATTGATGATTTAATGTGGCGTGGAGCCATTAATCAAATGACAGATGAAGAAGGGTTGCGTCAATTAACGCAAGAAAAAGCAGTCTCACTATACTGTGGTGTGGACCCAACAGGAGATAGTATGCATATTGGACATTTAATTCCATTTATGATTTTACGTCGTTTCCAATTAGCAGGGCACCGTCCAGTCATTGTTATTGGAGGAGCAACAGGTTCAATTGGAGATCCAAGTGGACGTACAAGTGAACGTGTTCTGCAAACAAAAGAACAAGTACAACATAATGTAGAAAAATTGACAGCTCAAATGAAACGTTTGTTCTTAACAAGTCAAGAAGATCAAGAAGCAGTTCGTTTAGTGAATAACTATGATTGGACAAAAGAATTATCATTATTAGATTTCTTGCGTGATTATGGGAAACATTTTAACTTAAATACAATGTTAGCAAAAGATGTTGTCGCAAGTCGTTTAGAAGTAGGGATTTCATTTACAGAGTTTTCTTACCAAATTTTACAATCCATCGACTTTTTACAATTGTTCCGTAAAGAAGATGTTCAAGTGCAAATTGGTGGAGCTGATCAATGGGGAAATATTACAGCTGGTTTAGAATTAATTCGTAAAGTGGAAGGAGCAGAAGCTCGTGCTTATGGATTAACAATTCCATTGATGCTGAAATCTGATGGTACTAAATTCGGAAAATCAGCTGGTGGTGCAGTATGGTTAGATCCAGAAAAAACAACTCCATATGAATTCTACCAATTCTGGTTAAACCAAGATGACCGTGATGTGATTAAATATATTAAATACTTTACATTCTTAGAAAAAGAAGAAATTGAAGCGTTAGAAGTTTCTGTACAAGAAGAACCTCATAAACGTCAAGCGCAAAAACGCTTAGCAGAAGAAGTGACACGTTTTGTACATGGTGAATCAGCCTTACAAGATGCCTTGAAAATTACAAATGCTTTATTCACTGGAGATGTTCAACAATTAAATGCGGATGAAATTGAACAAGGCTTCAAAAATATGCCAACATTTGAAAGTGAAAAAGTAGAACAAAACTTAGCAACATGGTTAGTAGATTTAGGAATTGAGCCAAGCCGTCGTCAATCTCGTGAGGACATTCAAAATGGAGCAATTTCAATTAATGGAGAAAAAATTACCGATTTAGAACATGTATGGACTCCAGAACAATCCTTTGAAGGACGTTTTGTATTAGTCCGTCGTGGTAAGAAAAAATATTTCTTAGTAAAATTAAAATAATGATGTAGAAAAGGTTAGAGAAATCTAGCCTTTTTTATAGAATTGTCATAAAAAATATGACAAATAAGGATGCTAAAGAAGCAATTATATCAGCTTTAAAACGAAATGTTACAGTTTTGTTACAATGAAGATACAATTCTGCGAAATTTAACATAAGACTTTAGTCGTATGGTATGATGATACCAGTCAAGATTATAAGCACTTTCAATAAGTGCCGCTTATATATAGTAACAAAAGTTTGGAGGGAATCATTTGAATAAAAGGTTATTAACATTCGTAGTAACAGGAACAGCGTTAGCATTAGGTACATTAGCACCTTCAGTAAACGCTCAAGATATTGATTCGCAAATTAGCTCAGCAAATTCTCAAATTCAAAATTTAAACAATCAAAAACAAGCAGTAGCAGGACAAGTTGAACAATTATCTCAAGATTTAACAAATGTACAATCAAGAATTAATTCAGTTCAAGCAGAACAAGAAACTGCTAAAGCAAACTTAGAAGTGCTTAAAGCAGAAATTTCAAAACTTGAAACATTAATTGCAGAACGTAATGAACGATTAAAAGATCAAGCTCGTGCGGTACAAGTAAATGGAGCTCGTTCATATGTTGATTTCTTACTAAATGCTGATTCAATTACAGATGTAGTGAATCGTATTGGAGTAATTGTTGACTTAGTTGGTGCAAACCGTCAATTAATGCAAGAACAAGCTCGTGATAAAGAGCAAGTTGAAACAAAAGAACAAGCTCAAAAAGCAAATTTAGCGCAACAAGAAGCAAATGAAGCACAATTACAAAACTTACAATCTGAGTTAAGTGCAACATTTACAAAACATAAAGCGACTTTAGCAAATCTTTCAAATGAAGAATTAGAAGCAATTGCAGCACGTGATGGCTTAGTTCAAGAAAAAGAAAGATTAGCAGCTGAAAAAGCTCGTGCAGATGCTGAAAAAGCAGCAGCACAAAAAGCAGCAGAAGCAGCTAAGGAAGCAATGTTAAAAGCAACAGAAGAAGCAGTTGCACAAGCAGCAGCAACACCTGGTGCGGCAACAGCAGCAACTCCTGTAACAGCCGCTGCTAAGAGCGAAGCAGCTGTAGCTAAATCATCAAACATTGTTGTTGGAGGATCATTTGCATCTCCAGACCCATCATTTGTAGCAGCTTTAAATGGTGGATATTTCGGACAATGTACTTATTATATGTATAATCGTTTTGCTCAGTTAGGTTCTCCAATTAGAACTACAGGACTAGGAAATGCAGCTGAATGGCCAGCAAACGCTGCAGCAGCAGGTTACGGAGTTTCTTCAACTCCTCGTGCAGGTACAGCAATTGTATTCCAACGTGGTGTAGGTGGAGCAGACCCTGTATATGGTCACGTTGGATTCGTTGAACGTGTAAATGCTGATGGATCATTATTCATCTCAGAAATGAACGTACAAGGTGTAAACGTTATTTCAACTCGTACAATTCCAGCAGGCGTTGCAGCTCAAGCAACATATATTAACTTTGGATTATAATATGAATGAAGAATGGATTCCGTTAAGGAATTCATTCTTTTTTTATAAAAAATGTTGATTTTTTTATAAAAAAAAGTTAAGATAAATTTATCGCTTTATTTAGTAAGTATTTGCTAAATAATCGACTCTCTAGACTAACGTTAACTTTCGCCGTGATTGACACCGAAGGCTAGCGTTTTTTTTATCGTTTTTTTATGGGAAATGAGTTACAATAGGTAAAGTAATTAAGGAAAGTGAAAGGAAGTGAATCGATGGATACAGCTCTTTTAAAAGAAAAAATTCAAAAGAAAAGTAAGGAACTTGGTATCGATAAAATCGGATTTGCTTCTGCTGCACCCTTTGATCATTTAGCTCAAGGAATGCAAGAATCTAAAGAGTTAGGACATACAACAGGATTTGAACATCCGATTTTAGAAGAGAGAATTTACCCAGAGAAGATTTTTGATTCTCCTAAGACGATTATTTCAATTGCCCTTGCATATCCTACTTTACCAAGTCAGAAACCTGAACGTGTAAAAGGTGAGCGACGTGGGGCTTTTGCGAGAGCTTCTTGGGGAGAAGATTACCATTTTATTTTATCTAGAAGAATGGAAGCTTTAATTGAGTATATTAAAAGTGAAGTAAATCAAGAAGATGTTGCGTTTAAACCAATGGTGGATACGGGAGAGTTAATCGATGTCCGTGTTGCTGAACGAGCTGGTATAGGTTTTGTTGGGAAAAATGGTTTATTAGTGACAAAGGAATTTGGTTCCTATGTTTATTTAGGTGAATTAATTACGAATATTGAATTTCCAGTGGATGCTCCCGTTGACTATGGCTGTGGAGATTGTACACGTTGTGTCGATTTTTGCCCGACGAATGCCTTATTAGGGAATGGTAAAATGAATGCGCAACGTTGTTTATCGTATCAAACACAAACGAAAGGTTTTATGCCGAAGGAATATCGTAAAAAAATGGGACATGTCATTTATGGTTGCGATATTTGCCAGCAAGTTTGTCCGTATAATAAAGGAAAAGATTTTCATTTACATCCTGAAATGGAACCGTCTGTGGAAGAAACACATCCATTGTTAAAACCATTAGTGACGATTTCGAATAAGGAGTTCAAAGAACGATTTGGAAAGATGGCTGGCTCGTGGCGCGGGAAGAAGCCGCTGCAGAGAAACGCTATTATTGCGCTAGCAAATTATCGTGATAAAACAGCTGTTCCTCTATTGTTGAAAGTGATGAAGGAAGATATGCGACCTGTCATGAAAGGAACCGCAGCTTGGGCTGTGAGTGAGATTATTAGTGAATCGAGTGAAGAACTGATTCATTATTTTACAGAAATGTTAGAAAAAGCTCAAAAAATTGAAGCAACAACGAAAGAAGAAGCAGACTTAGTTATTGAATTAGAAGAAGCGATTCAAACATTGCACGAAAAATTACCAAAAAATCCTGAGGAGGGATCTTATGACGATTAATCATATTGTATTATTTGAACCACAAATTCCAGCAAATACGGGAAATATTGCACGTACTTGTGCAGCAACAAATTCTCCGCTACATTTAGTAGGGCAATTAGGATTTTCAACAGATGATAAGCATTTAAAACGTGCGGGTCTAGATTATTGGAATGATGTGGATATTACGTATCATGATTCACTAGAAGCATTTATGGAGTATTTAGGCAATCGTCCTATTTATTTAATTACAAAATTTGCTAATCATACTTATGATGAAGTTGATTTGGCAAAGGATGAAGAGCAATTTTTTATTTTTGGAAAAGAAACTACAGGATTACCAGAAGAATTTATGCGTGAACATGAAGAAAGTTGTTTAAGATTACCGATGAATGACACTCATGTTCGTTCATTAAACTTGTCGAATACAGCAGCAATTGTTGTTTATGAAGCATTAAGACAACAACAGTTTAAAGGCTTAGAATTAGTTCATACATATGAACATGATAAATTAAAATAAGGAGACAGGCAGATGAAGAACATTCCTTTGTATTTATGGAATACAATTATTTATGCATTATGTACTCTTTCGTTCGCATTACTAGCGGTGGTGGATAATAAATGGTATGCATTAGTCGCAGTTTTATTTGGAATTTCTAGTGCTTTTAATGCGTATCGATATGTTAAAGATAAACAGAAAAAAGAAGAGAAGTAATGGAGGTGTGAGAATGAAAGATTTAGTTTATGCATTAATCATGTTTATAATAGCATGTGCCTTTGTTATATTAACGGTTGTACATAATAAATTATTTGCTATTTTAGTGATTTTCTATTTATATCGTACTGGCGTTTATGCTTATAGATATTATCAATATCGTAAATATAGCAAGCGTTTATAAAATAGCAACAGTTTAAAGGTTTAGAATTAGTTCATACATATGAACATGATAAATTGAAATAAGGAGACGTGAAGATGAAAAATTTAACATATGCAATTATAACGGGAGTTATTGCAGTTGTACTGATTGTTTTAACGTTTCTATATAAAAGATCACTTGTTGTTTTAGGAATTGTTTTTCTAGGTCGCAATGTAGACTACGCTTATAAATATTATCAGTATCGAAAAAAACAATAATGGATTAACTAGTAGTGATTAAGCAGTGGTGGATAATAAATGGTATGCATTAGTTGCTGCTTTATTTGGAATTTCTAGTGCTTTTAATGCGTATCGATATGTTAAA
>ERZ772953.714-NODE-714-length-10721-cov-5.060379_pt1 | contig 10721 bp, 11 predicted proteins | sample MGYA00580685_ERZ772953 | MGnify/ENA primary metagenome ERZ772953 (study PRJEB29015, sample SAMEA2738080) | human oral metagenome | biome: human oral; feature: human-associated habitat; material: saliva | place: China | collected 2209 ...
TGGTGTATTTTTCGTTGGGCAGGCCGTTGGACGCTTCGTTTTGAATCGGATCGCGGGTTTCTTTTTCGTTCATGTTCTCGTCCATGCCGCCGCCTTGAATCATGAAGCCTTTGATGACGCGGTGGAAGATTACGCCGTCGTAGAAGCCGTCTTTAACGTATTGCTCGAAGTTTTTAGCAGTAACGGGGGCTTTGTCGAAATCGAGTTCGATTTTGATGTCGCCTTTGTTGGTGTGCAGGATAATCATGGGTTTCCTTTCGTTAGAATCCGGTTTTGAATCATTCGTTAAATTGTGTCTGAACGACAAACTTCAAGGCCGTCTGAAAAATATTCTTTCAGACGGCCTTGTTGTTTGGGTCGATGGTTTACATCAGTACAACATAAGCCCACAGAGCAACCAATACCACGCAGAGGATGTTCAGCAATAAGCCGACATTCATCATTTCGCGTTGTTTAATCAAGCCTGTACCGAACACAATCGCGTTAGGCGGTGTGGCAACCGGCAGCATGAAGGCACAAGATGCGCCGACACCGATCACGAATACCAAGACTTGTTCAGGCAGGCCCATTTGCGCGGCGATGCTGGCGAAAATAGGCACAAGCAGGGCGGCGGAAGCCGTGTTACTGGTGAACTCGGTCAGGAAGATGATGAAGGTGGCAACCACGAAAATCACCAGCAATGCAGGAGAATGGGAGAACGTGGAAGCAACTTGCTGACCCAGAGCTTCAGATGCGCCGGAAGATTGCAGCAACGCGCTCAAGCTGATACCGCCACCGAAGAGCATCAATACACCCCAGTCGGTATTGCGGGCAACTTCTTTCCATTGCGCCACGCCGAATACGACGACGGCAACGGCGGCAATCAGGGCGATAACGGTATCAGGGTTGGAAATACCGAATGCAGCTTTGATTTTGGAGCTGAATACCCAAGCGATGGCGGCGGCCAAGAAAATCAACAGCGCGATAACGCGGTGCAAAGTCCAAGGGATAGATTCGGCTTTGACTTCCACGCGCTCGTTTAAATTAGGTTTGAGGATGACGTACATGGAGAACAGCATCAGCGGCAGAATCAAAAGCATCATCGGCAGGCCGAGCTTCATCCAGCCGACGAAGTCCAAGTTCAGCGCTTTGGCGGCAATCATGTTCGGAGGAGAACCGACCACGGTACCCAAGCCGCCGATACTGGCGCAGTAGGCGATACCGAGCAGGACGAAAACGTAGGTTTTGCGTTCTTTTTCTTGGTCGAGGTGGCTCATCATGCCCATTGCCAAAGGCAGCATCATCGCGGCAGTCGCAGTGTTACTGATCCACATAGACAGGAAGGCGGTAACGGCAAACAGCATCAACACGGCAACTTTCATATTGCCGCGGGATAGGCGCAACAGGCTGACGGCGATTTTACGGTCGAGACGTTGCATGTGCAGGGCGGTTGCAAGCGCAAAGCCGCCGAAGAAGATGTAAATCGTCGGGTCGGAGAAACCGGCCATTGCTTTTTTGATGTCCATATCCGGGAAGCCGAGTACAACGGCAAGGATAGGGATCATCAGCGCGGTAACGGTAATGTGTACGGCTTCGGTAAACCAAAGTGCCGCAACGAAAAGCAACAACGCGATACCTTTGTTGGCATCGGTGCTGTAGGGAAGGATGTAATAAATGCCGAAGCAGACGACAGCAGAGATAATGGTCGTCAGCAATCCTTTAAAGTCGGTAATCGGCTTCTGCGCACTGAGAAGCTCGACGTTCTCAGGATGCTGAGTCTTATCCTTGGCGTTTAAGTCCATGATGTATTCCTCTGAAACATGATTGGTTTTTCTTTTCAGCCGTATGTTCAGACGGCTAATAGGTAACAGTATATTTGTAATTTAATGTAGTGTAAACAAATTGTAAATTATTTTTTAAAAATGAAATGAAAACCGGATAAGCAGCAAGAAAACTGCTTATCCGGCGGAATGAAGGCCCATCGTGAGTTAATAAGAATCAGGACAAATTGGTAAAACTACCAAAATTACGGCCGGGTCAGTAATACCATCCTGATTTATATGGATTTAAACGTTTTGCGTCAGATTGTCTTGTTCCCTAAACAACAAACCGCAAACGGCCAAACCTGCCGCCGCCAGCAAGGCTCCGGCAATGCCGATATTGGAAAGGCCGAACCAGACGGTTACATAATGCCCCAAGAGCGCACCGCCGCCGATGCCGACATTGTACAAACCTGAATAAATCGAGTTGGCCACATCTGTTGCATCCGAGGCAAATGCCAAGACTTTCGACACCATGCCCAAGCTGACGATGACGATGGCCACGCCCCAAATAAACACCAGCGCGTACACCGCATAAGGGAAAGAGGCAAACGGCAGAAGCAGCAGGGCAGAGAGCAGGATGACCGCCACCGCGCCAAGCATAAACAGGCGTTGCGATTTGGCAAACCATTTGCCAAACAGATAAGAAGCGGCGAATCCTGCCAAACCGTACAGGCTCAAAACGATGGTAACTTGTTCAGCCTTAAATCCGCCAACTTGCAACACAAAAGGCTCGATATAGCTGTATGCCGTGAAATGTGCCGTAATAATCAACACCGTCATGGCATAAAGCAGCATCAGGTTGCGGCGTTTGAATAAACTCGGCAGGCTGCTCAAAGAGCCGGTATTTTGGCTGGGTAAAGCAGGCAGGTTTTTGGCCAACACCAGCATTACGCCGGCAGCGCAGACCCCAATCAGCAGGAAGCTGAGCTGCCAGCCGAAGTACTGCCCGACCACGCGCCCCAGCGGAATGCCCAAAACCATCGCCAAAACCGTACCCGTACTGAGCAAGCCCAGAGCCTGATTGGTTTTGCCGGTAGGCGCAAGCCGTACCGCCAAAGAAGCCGTAATCGACCAAAATACCGCGTGTGTCAGTGCAATCCCGATACGGCTGACCAAGAGGATGTTGAAGTTCCAAGAAAAAAACGACAGCGCGTGAAACAGCGCAAACAGTGCAAACAGCATCAGCAATAATTTGCGCCGTTCGATGTTTTTCGTCATCAGCATCAGCGGCAGCGATAGGAGCGCAACAATCCACGCATACACCGTAATCATCATGCCCACTTCCGTTGCCGGTTTGTCAAAGCTCTGACCGATGTCGCTCAAAAGCGCAATCGGAATGTATTCGGTGGTATTGAAAATAAACGCCCCCACCGCCAGCGCGCATACGCTAACCCATTGTTTGAATGTTGAAGTCATTATTATGTCCGTTTGATGAAGCAAAAGGCGTTATTGTACGCCTATCTGCATTTTTCAGACGGCCTTAATGAAGAATTTGCAAGCTGTTTGCGTAAGGAGTAAAGTATTTCGCAACCATATTTGTTTGAATGAAAGGAAATACAAATGCAAACAGTTACCCTCAATATCGACGGTATGACCTGCGGCGGCTGCGTGAAAAGCGTAACCCGTCTTTTGGAAGGCGTAGAAGGCGTGGAAAAAGCAGAAGTCAGCTTGGAAAACAAAAATGCAGTGATTACTTTCGATGAAAGCAAAACAGATGCCGACGCGCTGATTGATGCCGTAGAAGACGGCGGCTACGATGTGGCTTTGTAACCGATAAGCGTATTTTTGAATATAAGGCCGTCTGAAACGTTTCAGACGGCCTTTGTCTCTTGATCACTTACTTTTTGCCATTATTTGGATTACACCGCCACACGGGTAAACAAAAGTTTTCGCGCATATCTGAAGCAAAGCGGCGGCAAGTGGCTGCCGTATTACGACGAGGCCTGTACCAAACCGTTAGCGGCCGACTAAGGCTACCTGAAACTTTTCAGGTAACCTGTTTCTATTCTGCCCAAGCCGCCTAACGCTCCTCCAGCCCGGCCAAAATCGCACAATCCGGGCAGTCGTCTCCCGCGCAGGCATCGTGCCAACGTTGCAGCTCGGCCACCATGCCCTGCAAGCGTTCGATTTTGGCTTCCAGCTCGGCGATGTGCCGCGCGGTGAGCGTTTTCACTTCGCGGCTGGTACGCTGCGGGTTGTGTTGCAGGCTCAAAAGCTGCCCGATCTGCGGCAGCGAAAAGCCCACTTCCCGCGCATGGCGGATAAAGCGCAGCCGGACAAAGTCGGCCTGTCCGTAGCGGCGGTAGCCCGCTTCGCTGCGCGCGGCCGGGGCGATTAGGCCTTGCTTTTCGTAGTCGCGGATTTGTTTGGCGGAAAGGCCGCTCTCGGCCGCGGCCTGGCTGATGTTCATCATGATGCTTGACCTTTACTTCGGGTAAAGCTTTATAGTGGCGGCACTTAGCGGGAAAGCAAGAGCAGACCCATCATTTCAGGTTACCTGAAAGCTTTGGCTGCAACGGGCTTTAAAACCTCAGCCTCATTCCAACAGAAAGGAAACCCTATGCAAACCATCACATTAAACATCGAAGGCATGACCTGCGGCGGCTGCGTGAAAAGCGTTACCAGCATCCTCGAAGGCGTAAACGGCGTGGACAAGGCCGAAGTGAGCCTGGAAAACAAGAATGCCGTCGTGAAATTCGACCCCGCCCAAACCAACCCCGCCGCGCTGATAGAAGCGGTGGAAGACGGCGGCTTTGATGCGGCTTTGTAAATCGAATCGCAACAAATCGACTGCAACACCCCAAAGGCTACCTGAAAACCCTGCTCCGCTTTTTTCAGGTAGCCCAACCACATTCAGAAGGAAGAAACCATGCAACAAAAAGTCCGTTTCCAAATCGAAGGCATGACCTGTCAGGCCTGCGCTTCGCGTATTGAAAAAGTGTTGAACAAAAAAGATTTTGTCGAATCGGCAGGGGTGAACTTTGCCAGCGAGGAGGCGCAGGTTACGTTTGACGACAGCAAAACCTCCGCAGCTGACATTGCCAAAATCATTGAGAAAACCGGTTACGGCGCAAAGGAAAAAACGGAAGACGCGCTGCCGCAGCCCGAAGAAACAGCGCATGTAAGCTGGAGGCTGTGGCTTTTGCTGGCCATTAATATCCCGTTCTTAATCGGCATGGCAGGCATGATGATCGGGCGGCACGATTGGATGATTCCGCCTGTATGGCAATTTGTGCTGGCAAGCGTGGTGCAGCTTTGGCTGGCGGTGCCGTTTTACAAAAGCGCGTGGGCAAGCATTAAGGGCGGGTTGGCGAACATGGACGTGTTGGTTACCATCGGCACGGTATCGATTTACCTGTATTCCGTTTATATGCTGTTTTTCAGTCCGCACGCAGCACACGGCATGGCGCATGTGTATTTTGAAGTAGGCGTGATGGTGATTGGTTTTGTGTCGCTGGGCAAATTTTTGGAACACCGCACCAAAAAATCCAGCCTGAACAGCTTGGGTCTGCTGCTGAAACTCACGCCAACCCAAGTGAACGTGCAACGCGAAGGCGAATGGAAACAGCTTCCCATCGACCAAGTGCAAATCGGCGACCTTATCCGCGCCAACCACGGCGAACGTATTGCCGCCGACGGCATTATTGAAAGCGGTAACGGTTGGGCGGACGAGAGCCACCTCACCGGCGAATCCAACCCTGAAGAGAAAAAGGCAGGCGGCAAAGTATTGGCAGGTGCGCTGATGACCGAGGGCAGCGTGGTGTATCGCGCCACTCAGCTCGGCAGCCAAACCCTGCTTGGCGACATGATGAACGCGCTCTCTGAAGCACAAGGCAGTAAAGCACCGATTGCGCGTGTGGCCGATAAAGCGGCGGCGGTATTTGTGCCAACTGTCGTGGGCATCGCGCTTTTGACTTTTATCGTTACTTGGCTGATTAAAAGTGATTGGACGGTTGCGCTGATGCACGCCGTTGCTGTTTTGGTGATTGCTTGTCCATGCGCGCTTGGTCTGGCAACCCCTGCCGCGATTATGGTCGGCATGGGTAAAGCAGTGAAACACGGTATTTGGTTTAAAGACGCGGCAGCAATGGAAGAAGCCGCCCACGTTGATGCCGTCGTGTTGGATAAAACCGGCACGCTGACCGAAGGCAAACCGCAGGTTGCCGCCGTTTATTGTGTTCCCGACAGCGGCTTTGACGAAGAGGCTTTGTATCGTATTGCCGCCTCCATCGAACAAAACGCCGCTCATCCGCTTGCTCGAGCCATCGTCTCTGCCGCCCGAGCGCGCGGTTTGGAGATTCCTGCCGCACAAAACGCGCAAACCATTGTCGGCGCAGGCATTACCGCCGAAGTGGAAGGCGTGGGTTTGGTGAAAGCGGGCAAAGCCGAATTTGCCGAACTGACCTTGCCGAAGTTTTCAGACGGCGTTTGGGACATTGCAAGCATTGTTGCAGTCTCAGTTGACAACAAACCTATCGGCGCATTCGCACTTGCCGACGCGTTGAAAGCCGATACCGCCGAAGCCATAGGTCGTCTGAAAAAACACGGCATCGACGTTTACATCATGAGCGGCGACAACCAAGGCACGGTCGAATACGTTGCCAAACAACTGGGCATCGCACACGCCTTCGGCAACATGAGTCCGCGCGACAAAGCTGCCGAGGTACAGAAACTCAAAGCCGCCGGCAAAACCGTGGCGATGGTCGGCGACGGCATCAACGACGCGCCTGCACTCGCCGCCGCCAACGTCAGCTTCGCCATGAAAGGCGGCGCGGACGTTGCCGAACACACTGCATCCGCCACGCTGATGCAGCATTCGGTCAACCAGCTCGCCGATGCCCTGCTGGTGTCGCAAGCCACTTTGAAAAACATCAAGCAAAACCTGTTTTTCGCCTTCTTCTACAATATATTGGGTGTTCCGCTCGCCGCGCTCGGCTTCCTAAACCCTGTTATCGCAGGCGCGGCAATGGCAGCAAGCTCGGTTTCCGTGTTAAGCAACGCCTTGCGCCTGAAACGGGTGAAGATTGAGTGATAATATAAAGGCCGTCTGAAGACTGTTTCTTCAGACGGCCTTTAATCCATATTTTCTGATTTTGAGACCCAAGCGGGAGTATGTCGTATGGACATGATGTTGTTTACCAATATTGTATTGATTGTTTTATGTATTTTTACCATGTTGCTGGTGTGGTCGCGCAACTGGAAACGCAAGCAGGCTTATTTTGAGAAAATCAAAAGCAATCCGGAAAACCTCAAATGGGTTGGGCAGAATCTGACCGGTCAGGAATGGAAGGATTTGAAAGCCGTAAGCGACCGTTTTGGGCTGCCCATGTTGCAGGCCAAGCAATTAATTGATTTTTATAAAAACAGTCAGCTCTAATTGATGATTTAACGATAGAACTTGACTGAAGTTAAGGCCGTCTGAAATAGCACTCTTATAATAATATAAGTGATATTTCAGACGGCCTTGCTGTTGATTCAAATAAAGGGAGGAGAACAAAAATGACCGTTTACTTAATCGGCGACTCCGTTCGGCTTGCTTCGGAGCCTTACACGCGCGCCGCTTTGCCTGAGGTGGATATTGTTTCTCCATCGGAAAACTGCCGTTCGTCGCATGATGTGTTAGAGCATATCAGGCAATGGACAGAGGGCGCGACTGTGGGAGACATTATCCACATCAACTGCGGTTTGCACGACATCCGCCACAATCAAGGCTGTAATGAGCCGGTGGCCGATATAAAAACCTATCGCAGCAACCTGATTCAAATTTTTGATTATTTGAAACAGACAGGTGCAAAAATTATTTGGGCGTGCAGTACGCCGTTTTTGGAAAGCGTACACAATATCGTCAAACCCTCGCGCCGCTATCTGGCTGATTTGAAGGCCTATAACCGTGTGGCGGAGGATTTGGCAAGGCAATATGGCTTTGCCATCAATGATTTATACAGCCTGATGTTTGAGCAGGATTTGACTGATGTGATGCTGTGCGACGGGCTTCATTTCAATGAGTTTGGCAGTAAGATGATAGGCAAGGCAGTAGCCGAAGCGATATTGAAACAGTTGTGCTAACTTGACGTAATCCATTTTTATTATGTTTTTAATATTGAGACAGACTTTAAGTTGCAACCCAATATCTTTTGGGATATAGTGATTACTCTTATCAACATGAAACTAAGAAGGAATAAATGATGACTGGCAAATTAGATCAAATCAGCGGTGAAGTAAAAGAGAAAGCCGGCGAAGTTCTTGACGATTCCAAACTCAAAGCTGAAGGCGTAGTTCAACAAGGCGTCGGTAAGACAAAAGAAGTTGCTGCGGATGCTAAAGAAAAAGCAGAAAACTTTGCAGGTGAAGCCAAAGAAAAAGCGGCGCACTTCGCAGGCGAGGCTAAAGAAAAAGTAGAAAACTTTGCAGGTGAAGCTAAAGAAAAAGCAGCTCATTTAGCCGGTGAAGCCAAAGAGAAAGTAGCACACTTGGCTGAAGAAGCCAAAGAAAAAGCTGAAGGCTTGATTAATGATATTAAAAGCAAATTTTAATATTTAAAGAATAAAAGGCCGTCTGAAAGATTTTTCAGACGGCCTTTGTTTATGGTTTTAAAGTTTAGGCAAACTGTTTGCCAAATTCGATAAACTCGTCTTTTTTGGCTTTGGCTTTGCCGGAGTCGATGGCTTCTTGCGCGGCTTTGACACCGTCCGCCAGCGATGCGACCACATTTCCTGCGTAGAGCGCGGCGGCTGCATTGAGGACGACGATGTCGCGTGCGGCACCGACTTTGCCGTCCAACACTTCGTTCATTTTTTGCAGGGATTCTTGCGCGTTTTCGACTTTGATTTCGTCCAAATTACGGCGGACTTCCATGCCGAAGTCGGCTGGGCTGATGTCGTATTCGGTGATTTTGCCGTCTTTCAGTTCGGCAACGCGGGTTTTGCCGGTCAGCGTGATTTCATCCAAACCGCCTTCGCCGCACACGACCAAAACATGTTTAGAGCCAAGCTGTTGCAATACGCGGGAAAGAATGCCGCACAAGTCGATGTGGAACACGCCCAAGAGTTGGTTTGCCGCGCCGGCAGGATTGGTCAGCGGGCCCAAGATATTGAAGATGCTGCGGAAACCGAGCGAACGGCGGACAGGGGCAACATAGCGCATGGCGCTGTGATGGTTGGGCGCGAACATAAAGCCGATGCCGGTTTGCTGAATGCTTTGGGCAACCTGTTCGGGGTTGAGGTTGAGGTTGGCGCCCATTTGTTCCATGACATCGGCAGCGCCGCTCGATGAAGAAACGGAGCGGCCGCCGTGTTTGGCGACTTTTGCGCCTGCCGCAGCCGCGACAAACATGGAAGTCGTGGAAATATTGAAGGTTTTGGCACCGTCGCCGCCCGTGCCGACAATATCGACCAAATCATCGGCGTTTTCCAGCGGCACTTTGGTGGCAAATTCGCGCATCACGCTGGCTGCGGCGGTAATCTCGGAAACGGTTTCAACTTTAATCCGCAGGCCGGTCAGGATGGCGGCGATTTGCTCGGGCGGAACTTGGCCACTCATGATTTGGCGCATGAGGTCGGTCATTTCATCGTAGAAAAGTTCGTTGTTGCTGATGAGGCGTTCAATCGCTTGTTGAGGGGTGATCATGATTTTTCCTTTGTTCGTGTCCGATGTGATTCAGGCCGTCTGAAAATGCGGTTTGAACACTGTCAAACCCATTTCAGACGGCCTTTCATTAAGATTTTTGCGGGCGGTAGTCTTTGAATTCTTCCAAGAAGTTTTTCAGCATGTTGTGGCCGTGTTCGGTCAGCAGGGCTTCGGGGTGGAACTGTACGCCTTCGACGGCATATTCTTTGTGGCGTACGCCCATGATTTCGCCGTCTTCCGTCCATGCGGTAACTTCGAGGCAATCGGGCAGGGTGGCGCGGTCGATGGCCAGGCTGTGGTAGCGCGTGCAGTTGACCGGATTGGGCAGGTCTTTAAACATGCCTGTGCCGTGATGGAAAACGGGAGAGACTTTGCCGTGCATCATCGTTTGCGCGCGCACAACATTGCCGCCGAACGCTTCGCCCATGGTTTGATGGCCGAGGCACACGCCCATGATGGGCAGCCTGCCGGCAAAGTGCTGCATGGCCGCAACAGAAATGCCTGCTTCTTTCGGTGAGCAAGGGCCGGGGCCGATGACCAGATATTGCGGTTTCAGGGCTTCGATTTCTTCGATGGTGATTTCATCGTTGCAGCGTACCAAAACTTCCTGCCCCAATTCGGCAAAGTATTGGACGATGTTGTAGGTGAAGCTGTCGTAATTGTCGATAAATAAAAGCATTTGCAAACCTTTAATGACATTTCGGCAGACAGGGTAAGGCCTGCCAAAAGTGTAAAAATCGTTTATGTTTGCATAATATCACAATCTTTACCTAAAGGCCGTCTGAAACGGCGGATAAGACAAAACAGCTAAAAAATGCTATGCTTTACGCTTTGAACCTAATCTGTTTGAAGTGATGAAAAAGTATCTTATCCCGACTGCCGCCGTCGTTATCGCCGCTGCGCTCGGCACGCCTTACTATCTCGGTGTCAAAGCGGAAGAAAGCCTGACCGAGCAACAAAAGCTGTTGCAGGAATCCGGTTTCCTGACCGTTGAGTCCCACCAATACGATCGCGGCTGGTTCAGTTCAACCGAGACGACCGTCATCCGCCTCAAACCGACCCTGCTTCAAAATACCCAAAAATACCTGCCGGACAATTTGAAAACCGTCCTGCAAGAGCCGATTACGGTCATCAACCATGTGACACACGGCCCGTTTGCCGGCGGCTTCGGCACGCGTGCACACGTGGAAACCGAGTTCCAATACCATCCGGAAACCAAAAAAGTTTTGGACCGCTTCTTCGGCCAGCAAACGCCGTTGACCATGACCAATACGGTTTACCTTTCCGGCGACG
>ERZ772953.716-NODE-716-length-10717-cov-6.935190_pt1 | contig 10717 bp, 8 predicted proteins | sample MGYA00580685_ERZ772953 | MGnify/ENA primary metagenome ERZ772953 (study PRJEB29015, sample SAMEA2738080) | human oral metagenome | biome: human oral; feature: human-associated habitat; material: saliva | place: China | collected 2209 ...
AGGTGCGCCTGGACGACGGCACGATTCTGACCAGCGATAGCCCGTACATGCCGGGCGAGCGCATCTGGTACTTCCGTGAGCTTGCCGATGAGCCGCAGCTACCCTCTGACATGCCGGTGCTCTACGAGGATGAGCACGTGCTGGCGATTGATAAGCCGCATTTTCTGCCGACCACCCCGCGCGGCTCCTATATTGCGCAGACCGCGCTGACCAAGCTGCGGGTGCGTGAGCAGAACCCGTTGCTGATTCCGATTCACCGCCTGGATCGCCCGACCGCCGGCGTGCTGCTCTTTGCTAAGACCGTGGAGGCGCGCCGCCCTTTCCAGATGATGTTTCAGCACCGTCAGGTGTCGAAGACCTACCGCGCCGTGGCGCCGGTTCCCGCCGACCCTGCCGCCGCCGAGCAGGCGTTGAGTGCGGAGGGGCTGCAGGTGCGTTCGCATATTCAGAAGATTCGTGATCAACTGCAGGTTCAGCAACTGTCTGAGCAAGAGTGCGCGGTACAGGGTGTGGAGCCGAATACGCTGACGACCGTGAAGATTTTGCGGACTTTCACCCCGAGTGCGCAGGCTGTTGAGGGGTGGCGTGCCGAGCCTACGCTGAACGAAAAACGAGAATGGGCGCTCTATGATTTGGCGCCTCACACCGGCAAGACCCACCAGCTGCGGGCGCACCTGAACCTTTTGGGCTCCCCCATTCTGGGCGATGTTCTCTACCCGCAGGTGCTGCCCGACGCGCCCGACCGCCCGGAGTACCCGCTGCAGTTGCTGGCGTACAGCCTGCACTTTGAGCACCCCATCACCGGTGAGCGGGTGGATCTGTACAGCGGGCGTTCGCTGGTTGCCGCCGCCTAACCGGTTTTTGAGTGGCGTTCACCCCGTTCCCTGCGGTGCATCTTCTTGGCGGGCTCTCGAAAAGGAATCACACCCGAGAGCCCGCCCACAGCATCCGGGCGCTCAGAGGGCAAAAGGTGGGATAATTTCAGACGTAATACTTCACCGCAACTACAGAGGGTCCATGAATTCCCAGCCGTCTTCCCACAACGAGCAGTCTCTGGAGTCGATTAGCGAGTACGCCCAGCGCACCTCCTCGCATGCCGCTGCCGCAGCCGTCAGCGTCACCGATACCTTTGTGCATCGCATCCTCGGCGTGCCCGGCGCCCTCATCGGTTCGGTACAGGTGCCCGATCCGCGCCCGCTGAGCCAGCGTCTGAGCATTTGGCACTACTGGTGGCAGGCGCACCTGCTGGACTGCATGATTGATGCCGGTCAGCGTCACCTGCGCGAGGGCAATATTACTGCCGCCCAGGAAGAGCTGCACCGCGCCCGCGCGCTGTTGCGCGGCATTAACGTGCGTAACTACGGCCGCTTCGCAAACGATTATTTTGACGATATGGCGTGGCTGACCCTCGCGGTGGGCCGCATGAATTCCTTCTGCATTGAGCTGACCGGTGCGAATGACGTTGCCGCCCAGGATGCTGGCGCGGCTCTCTTCGAGCAGCTGGCGAAGGGTTTCTCCCCGGTGGGTGGCATGAGTTGGCGCAAGTCCAAGCGTGATTTTGTGAATGCTGCGGCGACCGCGCCGACCGCTCTGGCGTATGTGCGTGCGGGCGACCCGAAGACTGCCGCCGCGCTCATGGACTGGATGAACGAAACCCTCTGGGATGCAGAACGTTCGCTCTATATTGACGGCGTGAACGTGCGCGGCGACGAGTACGAATACGAACGCGGCGAATTCACCTACAACCAGGGAACCACCCTGGGCGCCCTGCTGAGCCTCGCCGCATCCGGTGTGCCCTGCGAGGTGGACCCCGCAGAACGCGCCGAGCGCCTCATCGTCGGCATCGTCAAGCACATGACCGAAGAGGTGGAGTTCCTCTCCGGTGCCCGCCGCCGCATCCTCATCTCGCACGGCGACGGCGACGGCGGCCTGTTCACCGGCATTCTCGTGCGCTACCTGGGCATGGCGGCGTCCTCACCGCTGCTCAGCGATGAGGCGCGAGCGCTCGCCTCGAACCTGGTGTACTCGACCGCACGCGCCCTGTGGGAGGGCCGCCGCGAGTTCGACCCCAACCTGCCGATGAACGAGTACGGCATTGACCCGAATGAGATTCGCGGTAAGGCGCTCGTGCAGTTCTCCCCGCGGTTCACCGAGCCGATGAGCAAGGTTGTGAAGCCCGGTGCGCCGGTGGAGCTGTCCACTCAGGTGCAGGCGTGGACTATTTTCGAGACGGCGGCACGCCTGGCGCATGCGCGTGACCTCGCCTCCCACGGCTTCTAGAGCACGGTTTCTAAACCCTACTCATCTTTACCCCAGCCCTTATCTTCTCCGTTCAGCGCAGAAGGTTAGGGCTAGTGCAGAAGGTTAGGACTGGGTTCATTGCAGGGGTGTGCACACGGGCGTACGGTGAGTTTTATGCTTGCTTCAGAATCACAACAGGTCACTGCCAGCCCGAACGCTAACACCATTTTCATGGTGTGGAAGTTCAAGGAAGGCATCTCTCAGGAGGCGCTCGTTGAGGGGTTCCAGAACCTCTGCGGGCTCGTCATTAACCTCAACCACACCGCCGCGAACCGCTACTCGCCCGAGAACGCCAGCATTGTGCTGGGCATCAGCCACAGCGCGTGGCTGACCCTGGATCTGCCCAAGCCGCTGCCTCAGGAGCTCGTGGAGTTCGAGGAGATTCGGGGACCCAAGCACACCGCGGTGTCCACTCCCGGTGATCTGCACTTCCACATCCGCGCAACTCAGCCGTCCGTCGCCTACGATATGGCGTCTGCTATTACTGCGGCTCTACGCGATATTGCTGAGGTGCTGGAGGAGGTGCACGGCTTCCGCTACTGGGACGGCCGCTCCATCATCGGTTTTGTGGACGGCACCGAGAACCCGCAGACCCCCGCGGCACGCGAATACTTCGGCCTCATCGGCGACGATGACCCCATGTACAAGGGCGGCAGCTACCAGTTCGTGCAGAAGTACATCCACGACATGACCGTGTGGAACGCCCTGCCCGTCTCCGAGCAGGAGAAGGTCATTGGCCGCTCCAAGCACGACGACATCGAGATGAGCGAGGATGAGAAGCCCGCCAACTCGCACTCCGCTCTTGCCAATATCGGTGACGACTTCAAGGTTATTCGCGACAACATGCCCTTCGGCACCGTGGGTAACAACGAGCTGGGCACCTACTTCATCTGCTACGCCAGCACCTTCTCGACCGTTCGGAAGATGCTCATGAACATGTTCATGGGAGTGGATGGCGCCAACTACGACCGCCTGCTGGATTTCAGCACCGCGGTGACCGGCACCCTCTTCTTCGTGCCGACCGTGGATATGCTCGGCGACTTCGCCGGCTAAGATCAGCTACCCTCAGCTAAATTCTCGCGAACCCCGCCTCCGGCAAGAGAGGCGGGGTTTTCCGGTAGGCTAGGGTGTAGACATTCAGACGGAAAGCAAACAATCGAGAGAAGAATGAGCGTTCTAGATAACTCTTTCCCCACCGAGGACTTTGGCTTCACCATCACCAGCCGCCTGGCGGACACCGCCTCCCCCAGCGCTGAACGTGTAGAAGCCAACGGCGGACAGTTCCGCGGACGCACCGGTGTCATCACCACCCCGCACGGACAGATTCAGACCCCCGCCTTCACCCCCGTGGGCACCAAGGCAACCGTCAAGGCGGTCCTGCCCGAATCCATGAAGGAGCTCGGCGCTCAGGCTCTGCTCTCCAACGCCTACCACCTGTACCTGCAGCCCGGCCCCGAAATCCTCGACGCGGCAGGCGGCCTGGGCGCCTTCATGAACTGGGACGGCCCGACCTTCACCGACTCCGGCGGCTTCCAGGTCATGAGCCTGGGCTCCGGCTTCAAGAAGGTGATCGACATGGGTACCGTCGCGGACGCTAAGGGCGCTGACGGCCGCCCCCTCGGTGACGACGACGTGGCAAAGGGCAAGGAACGCCTCGCCCACATTGACGACGACGGCGTGAACTTCAAGTCGCACATTGACGGCTCGATTCACCGCTTCACCCCCGAGGTGTCCATGCAGGTTCAGCACCAGATCGGTGCCGACGTCATGTTCGCCTTCGACGAGCTGACCACCCTCTACAACTCCCGCGGCTACCAGGAGGAGGCACTCGAACGCACCCGCCTGTGGGCGCTGCGCTGCATCGCTGAGCACCAGCGCCTGACCGCTGAGCGCGTGGGCAAGCCCTACCAGGCGCTGTTCGGCGTCATTCAGGGTGCACAGTACGAGGACCTGCGCCGCAAGGCATGCCAGGACCTCGGCTCCATGCCCTTCGACGGCTTCGGCATCGGCGGTGCGCTCGAGAAGGAAAACCTCGGCACCATCGTGCGCTGGTGCGCCGAAGAGCTGCCCGAGTCCAAGCCCCGCCACCTGCTCGGCATCTCCGAACCCGACGACATCTTCGTCGGCATCGAGAACGGTGTAGACACCTTCGACTGTGTCTCCCCCACCCGCGTGGCACGCAACGCCGCCGTCTACTCCCCCACCGGCCGCTACAACATCACCAACGCGCGCTTCAAGGCGGACTTCTCGCCCATCTACGAGGGCTGCGACTGCTACACCTGCACCCACTACACCCGCGCCTACCTGCGTCACCTGTTCAAGGCGGACGAGCGTCTGGCGGCGACCCTCGCCTCCATCCACAATGAGCGTTTCATCGTGCGCATGGTGGACGACGCCCGCGAAGCTATCAAGGACGGCACCTACTTTGAGTACCGTGACGAGTTCCTCGGCAACTACTACTCCGGCAAGAAGCCCTAAACCCGCTCTTCAACCCGTTTAAGGAGAACCCTATGAGCATCACTCATGTTCCCGATGAGGAGCTTCTCGTCTTTGACCACGAGATTGCAGCCCCGGTCGAGGACGTCTTCGGCGCCTACCTGGACCCCGAACTGCTGGTCCGTTGGTACGGCCCCGCAGGCTGGCACGTGCGCCCCACCGACGTTGTCGTGGAGCCCGTCGTCGGCGGTCTGCAGCGCCTATCCATGATCAACGAGGTGGACCCCTCGGTGTCCTGCATTCTGCAGAGCCGCTTTTTGAGCATTGAACCGTTCAAGGAGCTCGAATACGCCGAGCAGCTGCCCGACCACCTGGGCAACCCCGGTAGCGTGCTGGTGTACCAGCGTCACCGTTTCTTCCCCGAAACCGTGATTACCGCCGACGGCGTGGGATCCGGTACCCGCATCGTCATTGAGATTGGTCCCATGCCCGCCTCGGTCCACGAGGAGGTGCGCACCACCTGGCGTTCGACCTTCGCCCGCCTGGACGACGTGCTCGCCGCCCGTGCACGCGGGGAGTTCTAACCCACACCAGCTCTGATTCTGCCCGTCTGCGGGTAGGAATACTATAGCGCCGCGTTGACGAATGATTCGTCAACGCGGCGCTTGTGTTTAAGACCCGCACCTTACGGTGTATGAGCCGTAAACTAGTTGGTCAGCTTCACGGTAATGACGGTGCTGCCACCGTCCAGGGACACGCACTCGGGGGTCGCACGATCCGCGCCGTCACCCGGCTTCCAGTAGCAGCGCGCCGACATGACGGTACGCTCACCATTCGCCTTATCGGTCACCTCGGCGGGGTTCTGCACCACAAACTGGCGGATCAGCTCACGCGCAAACAGGCAATCCACCGCACCCGAGGTCACCTGAACCGTAGCATTGTGCTTCAGGTAGCCGGTAGCGTCCATGCTGCCGCAGCTACCGCCCGCGGACTGAACATCCGAGCTGGACAGGCTCGCGGTGCTCGACGCCTTCGCCACTGCGCTCGCCGAGGTATTCACCTTAGCCGATGCGGAGGAGCTCGCCGCCGCGCTCGCCTGCACGGTCGCCGTGGGGCTTGCGGTGGTGATGGTTCCGGGGCTCACGGTAGCCACCGCGGTGGGGGTGTGAATAGCACCGGCAGTCGGGGTGCTTTCAGTGACCGTTACGGTGCGGGTGGGGCTGGCGCTTGCCTTCGCGCTCGTAGCGCTCGGGCTGGGGGTTGCGGTGGCGCTCGGGGAGGCGGTAGTAGCGCCTCCGGAGCATGCCGACAGCGCCAGCAGGAGCGTAGCGCCCAATGCTACAGGGCTGTAGCGCTTCGCGGTGCCGAGCGTAGTAGAACGAGTCTGAGTAGAACGAGCCTGGGTAGAAGTCTGGTTAGAATGCTTCTGTGCCGGATGCATGGTGACCTTTCTGCGTCATTGGTTCGGGTTCCTCAACAGTATTCTAAAGACGCTACCTGTGAGCTAGCTATACGGCATCTGAGGAACCCGCAGGGTGCCCCCTCTAGGGCCCAATGGGAAAGGGACACAGCGGGCAGAACCCAATAAGAGGGGCTCCCCGGCATCGCGGGGAGTCCCTCCTTAGCTATTTGCCGCTCAATGACAACTCATTGGCAGCTCATTGCCTCTGGGGCGGGCGCTTAGCCTTCGTGCCTGCCACGCACCGTAATAGTGCGGCCGTTTCCGTCATGACAGGTGATCGAGCCAGTCTCAATCTCGCCCAGGCAGGTCAGCTGCTTGCCCTCAGCAACGGGCACAGTCACCACATCCCAGGTGTGCATGATCTTCGTGTTTGCGGTGGTGGTTTCCCCGTGCAGAGCCGAGGACTCATTCACGGTATTTACCTCGCTGGCGCCGGTCAGGAAGTTCATGCGCGTCACCTCCACCGGACCTGCAAACGTACGACCGACCACCCCGTTACCGTCACCGGTCTGCTCGCCGGTGCGGCGCTCGCACACCAGGGTTCCGTCCGCGGGGTTCAGCTCGCAGAGGGTGCGCTCATCGTCGCTCTTGAAACGGTAGTAGCCGGCGCCGGAATCGTAGTAGGAGGGCTCCATGAGGAAGGGAATCTGGGGAGCATCCGGATTGTCCAGGCGAGCCACAAAGGCGACGTCCTCATCAATGGTGCATTCGGGGGCGCCACGATCCTCGCGACGGTTCTCAGGGATATCAGACTGCGGGTTCCAGTAGCAGGTGGCGTCCTGAACCTTCGCAACCCGGTGCTGGGTCGTGTTGTCGTCGGCACGCGGGGTGGTGACGTATTCGGTCAGCACATCCAGGGCGTGGGCGCAGTCCACGGTACCGCGCAGCACCATGATTTCCGCACCGGTCTTCAGGTAACCCTTGCGTCCGATGTGTCCGCAGCGCTCGCCGGCGGAGGCGCGTTCAACCTCCACCTTTTCGGGCGCGCGGGGAGTCTCAGCGGCGGTAGGGTTCGCGGCAGAGGTTGCCTTCGCTTCAGCGGGTGCGGAGGATTCAGATGCCTTCGCCTCGGCGCTCTCTGCGGGGGCTGACACCCGAGTCTCGGTGACGGTCGGCTCGGTCTTCTTCGTCGGTGACGGGGACGCGGTGGAGGAAGGGAGCGGGTATTGCGAGTGGTTAGCCGTGTTGGAGGGGCTGGGGCTCGACGAAGAGTTTTCGCTCTTAGAACCGCCAAAGCAGCCGGTCAGGGCGAGGAGCAGGGCGGCGGCGCATCCGGTGGCGCGCATCGTGCGGCGACCCCAATCGGCGGGGTCTGCCTGAGTGTGGTGAAACGACATCGTTATCTCTCCCGGGAATGAACCTTTTGCACCCTTTGCAGAAGGTATTTAAAGCATACGCTTGACCCCGTTCAAGACCGGTTTATTACAGCGGAGCGCCGGTATCTACCCCTACTTCTGCGGCAGGTAGGAGCTCAACAGCTCACGCTGCTCGGGGCTCAGACGGGTCAAACGCCCCACAACCGAATCCCAGAACGCCAGCACGGTAAAGGCACGCACGCATTCGCGGCCGTCCACCGGGGAGAGAATCGAGTAGCCAATACGCACGGATGCGGCGCTGACCTTCTCCACGCTCAAGCGCACCGGCACGGGCTCACCGGTGTAGGGCAGCTGAGCCAAGTAGCGGATGCCGTGCTCGGCAATGAGTGCCTGCACGCCCTCGGCAACCAGGTCAAAAAGCGGAATCGGAGGCTGCGGTGCCACGGTAGGCTTCTGCCCGGAGGACGGCGGCGGGCCGAAGAGCGCCACGCGGGCTTCTTCCATGACCGAGAGGATAGCAACGTTGTTGACGTGCCCGTAGGCGTCCATATCACCCCAGCGGGCGGGCACGTGCACCAGCAGTTCGGTGGTACCGGCCTCAGAGGCGGTGGTCTGTTCGGGGGTGTTTTCGCGGTTCTTTTCGTGGTTTTGCATGGTTTTAACTCTACTCGCCCCGCACCACGAGTCGGCCATTCACACAGGTTCGCAACATAAAACAAATGAACACATTATCTAGGATTAATGCTCTAAAAATATGTTCAGAAATTAAAGCGATGAGGCTCGAAAGCTACGATGCTTTCGAGCCTCATCCAACACACAGACATTTGAACGCATACAAGATCATACGGTTCACTGTCTATGATAGACCCGCCCTGAGGACCAACGGTATTTTTACGGTTTTATTACGGGGAATTCCAGAAATTTTCCGTATTTTTCGTTTATTACCTTCTTGGAGTCTCTGCAGACCCCAACACGGCCCTCCGAGGAGCCACAGAACCTTAACGGCCCAGCTTTGCCGCAGTCTCCAGGGCATGATCAGCGTCGTACTTCATAGCGTCGTACTCGGCAGTTGCCTGCTGAGCCTCCACGAAGGTCTGCTCATCAATCACGTGAGTGTGGCGAATACGAGCGAAGTACAGCAGGCTCAGCACCACAAAGTAGCCCACGCCCACAATCGCCGGAACCATAGAACCGCGCACCATGAAGAGCGCAACCCACACCGCGAAGAGCAGCAGAACGCCGAGCGCGGCAGTGAACTGGCCACCCCACAGGCGGAAACCATCAGTCGCCGGCTCAACACGCTTGTACACGATGTAGGCGAACAGAATCAGAACCCACACGGTCAACGCGCACACCATAATCACGAAAATCATGGAGAGGAACGCTTCCTTCGGGCTGTACAGCGCCAGCAGAATAGCGATCACCATGCCGCTGGTCGACAGCCATACCGCACGAGCCGGAACGCCAGCGCGGTTCACCTGAGCCAGCTGGCGAGGCGCCATGCCGTCAGCCGCCAGGGAGTGCAGCAGACGCGCACCCGCGTACAGGTTCGCGTTCGCACTCGACAGCGCCGCAATCAGCACCACAAAGTTCACGAAGTGCGCCACGCCGTGCACACCCAGCTGCTCAAAGACCAGGACGAACGGGGATGCATCCACCGCATCGCCCAGGCCGGACGCCGAACGCCACGGAATAACAGCCACAACAATCAGAACCGCCAGCACGTAGAAGGTCGCCAGGCGAATCATCATCGCCTTCGCCGAGGAACGCACCGAACGGGAGGGGTCCTTCGCCTCCGCAGCAGAGATCGAGATCATCTCAATACCGCCGAAGGAGAACATCACAACAGCCAGCGACAGCCACACCGACTGCGGGCCGTTGGGCATGAACCCGCCGTCGTTGAAGAGGTTTGCGGTACCCACCGCGGCGTGACCGGGCAGGCCGAAGAAAATCAGGCACAGGCCCACCAGCAGGAAGGCAACAATCGAAATGACCTTAATCGAAGACAGGAAGAACTCCAGCATGCCGAAAGACTTCACGCTGGTCAGGTTCAGCACAATCAGCGCCACACCAAACACGGCAATACCGACCCACAGGGGCAGCTGCGGCCACCAATAATTCAGGTAGGTCGCCACCGACACCAGCTCAACACCGGCAATCAGAACAGTCGCCGTCCAGTAGGCGATGCGAGTCAAAAAGCCCGCGAAGGGGCCCAGGTAGCGGGTAGCAATAGTACCGAAACCGCCACGGACAGGGTAGCGAACCGCCATTTCACCGGTTGCCGCACCAATCACCGAAGCGAGCGCAGAACCAATAGCGTAGGTGAGAATGACCGCGGGACCAGCCATCGCAATGGCGGTGCCCGAACCCAAGAAGAGGCCCGTACCGAGCGCGGAACCCATCACGATCATGGTCATCTGTCCGTGGGACAGAGAACGCTTCAGGGTGCGCGATCCGGCGGTCCCCGCTGCAGTGTGGCTGCGGGTATCGTCGTTGTGGGACACGAAGGTGCCTTCCGTCAGTACGCCTTAGGGGCGTGGATGTGCAATGTGTGCTCGCACCCGGCTTCTGCGGCTTCTTGCCTTGTTGACGGGTACGAATAGTTAACTATTCTACGGGCACACTCACATCGCTCAGAACGGCGCCGTCTAGAGCCCAAAACTGAAAGGCACCGAACGGGGGTGCTCCCCCATCCGGTGCCTTGTAGGTGCCCTGTATGTTTTAGCCTTGCGAGGCTTTCACGCTATTTAGTGCTGTGCCGCGCTGGTGTCTTCGTCGGCGTGCATAGCGTCCAGGTCGGGGCGCTCATAGCCGCCCTGAACCTTCGAGGAGACGGCGTAGCCAATAGAAATCAGCACGAAGAAGACGATGCCGACCATGATGGATTCCTGCACACCCGAGCCGGGCAGCATGAACATTGCCGCCAGGGTCGCCAGAACACCCGCCAGAGCCAGGCCTGCGGTGACGCGGCCACCCAGCACGGTGAAGGAGGAGGCGTTCTTCTGGTCCTTCTTGTACGCCTGGTAGGTCAGCAGAATCATGACCCACACAATCAGGATGCACAGGGTCACTAGCGCCATGAGCAGTGCAAAGATGTCGCCAATCTTGGCAACAGCCATTACGGTCGCCACGACAACGCCGGTGAAGGAGATGAGCAGAGCCACGACCGGCACGCCGCGCGAGGAGGTGCGTGCAGCCACTG
>ERZ772953.718-NODE-718-length-10704-cov-10.855667_pt1 | contig 10704 bp, 10 predicted proteins | sample MGYA00580685_ERZ772953 | MGnify/ENA primary metagenome ERZ772953 (study PRJEB29015, sample SAMEA2738080) | human oral metagenome | biome: human oral; feature: human-associated habitat; material: saliva | place: China | collected 2209 ...
CCCTTTAACGTTGAAGATCGTTTGACAGCAAGCTATACCTTCGGCCAGCGAGTGGCGGATTCAGTTGCGCGCTTCGGTGGTTCTTGGACCTTTATTATTAGCTTCATCATGATGATGGCTATCTGGATGTTGATCAATGTCTTGCATCCCTTTGGCTGGAATTTTGACCCTTATCCTTTCATCTTGCTCAATCTTGCGCTTTCTACGATTGCGGCGATTCAAGCTCCTTTGATCATGATGAGCCAAAACCGGGCGGCAGATTACGATCGCTTGCAAGCGCGAAATGACTTTAACGTCAATATGGAGTCGGAAAGAGAAATTCGCTTACTGCATACGAAGATTGATCATATGGTGCAGCAAGACCAGACGGATTTACTGGAAATTCAAAAGTTGCAAACCGAATTGTTGGTGTCCTTGTCTAATCAAGTGGCCCAGCTGCGTCAAGAAATGAATCAAGAAAAAATGAAGGAGGTGGAGAAGATGTAGGCAACTCTAAGTAAGTCTTTTAGAAACACTTATATAATCTATTGAAAGAGGAAAAACAATGTTTAAAAGAACTTACAAACGCAATATTCCACTCCTAGCAGGTCTGGAATTTACATCTTATTTTGGAATTACTAGTTTTTGGATTTTATTTTTCATTCAGAATGGTCTTTCCTTGCTTCAAATCGGTCTATTAGAGAGTATCTTTCATGGGACAAGTCTCTTATGTGAAATCCCATCTGGTATGTTGGCCGATCGATTTAGCTACAAGACCAATCTCTATTTGGCTCGCTTGGCCAGTATTGTATCCTCTATCTTGATTTTGTTTGGTCAGGGGAATTTTTGGATCTATGCTCTTGCCATGATGGTCAGTGCTTGGTCCTATAATTTTGACTCGGGAACCAGCACCGCTTTCTTATATGATTCTGCGGTTGAAGCGGGTCAAAAGGACCGATATCTTCAGATTTCGAGCTTTTTGTCTGGTGTGGCCGAAGTCACCCGAACTTTGGGTACCGTTGTGGCAGGCTTCTTTATTCACGGAGCCTTGGCTTGGACTTATCTAATTGCTATTGGATTATCTTTTCTTTCTATAATCTTGATTTATTTGATGAAAGAACCAATGGCTAAGAGAGAAAAAAATAAAGCCTTAACCTTTAAAACGATTGTCCTGCAAGTTCGAAAAGAATGGCATGAAAAACCAGTACTCTTTTATTGGATGATGACTTATCAGCTAGTCGGAACACTCATGTGCATGTTTTACTTTTACTATCAGCAGAAAATAAGTGACTTAGCAGGATGGCAGGTATCGCTGGTCATGCTGATTGGTAGTGGCTTAAATCTTATAGCAGTTTATGTAGCTAGTCAAATTGGTAAAAAATGGAATAGCAATCGAGTTTTTCCGACTCTTGTTGCACTAACGGGCTTGGCCTTGTTGTTGGTGTTTTCAGGAACCCCCTTTGCTTTTCTTCTTGTATATCTTTTAACTGATACACTTTATGCAGTTTATCAGCCTATCTATTTCAATGACTTACAAGGTTATTTACCTTCCAGTGTAAGAGCAACTATGCTTAGTATCAATTCCATGCTCTTTAGTCTTTCCATGATTGTCATTTTCCCATTGATAGGTTGGTTGATTGATCGTTGGGGTCTTGTTGCTGTCTTTTTAGTTCTAGGCCTTATCTTACTTTTAATTTATCCTATATTAATAATCAGTCTAAAAAGGATGGGCAAGCTATTAAATCAGGACTTAAAAACTGAATAAAGCACGAAACCCTATTTGCTCAAAGTAGTATCCTGTGGTACAATAACAAGAAGAAAAGGAGAAGAGCATGATTGATGTAGAAGAAATTCTAAGCAAGATGAATCCCAATCAAAAGATCAACTATGACCGTGTCATGCAAAAGATGGTCCAAGTTTGGGAAAAAAATGAAGAAAGACCAACTATTCTCATGCACGTCTGTTGTGCTCCCTGCAGTACCTACACTTTAGAGTACTTGACTAAGTATGCCGATGTGACCATTTATTTTGCTAATTCCAATATCCATCCCAAGGCAGAATATCATAAGCGTGCTTATGTGACCCAAAAGTTTGTCAGTGATTTTAATGAGCGAACTGGCAATAACGTCCAATACCTAGAAGCACCATACGAACCCAATGAATACCGTAAACTGGTTCGAGGTTTGGAAGAAGAACCTGAAGGTGGCGATCGTTGCAAGGTCTGTTTTGACTATCGTTTGGATAAGACAGCGCAGGTGGCTATGGACTTGGGCTTTGACTACTTTGGCTCAGCCCTAACGATCAGTCCTCACAAAAATTCACAAACCATCAATAGTATCGGGATCGATGTGCAGAAAATCTATACCACCCATTATCTTCCGAGTGACTTTAAGAAAAATCAAGGTTACAAACGTTCTGTAGAGATGTGTGAAGAGTACGATATCTATCGTCAATGTTACTGTGGGTGTGTCTATGCTGCTCAAGCCCAGAATATTGACTTGGTGCAGGTCAAGAAGGATGCAACAGCCTTTATGGTAGATAAGGATATCGAGAAAGATTACTCCCATATCAAGTTCACTGTTACAAAATTAGACATTTAAACGAAAACCTGCCACATTAGGTAGGTTTTTTGCTAAAATGTACTGGGATAGAAATAGATGGATTAATCTTTAAATTTTTAGTCCGTGTCTTGCGAGAATTCAATAAATCAGTTGAGACTTAAGATTTGTGGATAAAAATGAAGTTTAGGTTAAAAGTGTTTTTTGGAGTCTAGAAGACCAAAAAATAGTTCAATACTGTGGTAAAATCATTCCTTTTTGCATTTATACAACTTATTTTACACTACCTTTATTCTTGTGATATAATGTCAAATTATAGAGTGGAGGTCATTTAAAATGATTGATAAAGTAATTGAACAATATAAAAGTCATGATAATCTTGATATTCGAGTAGAATTGCATAAGAAGTATTCAAAAAATAAATTGGGATTTAATAATTGGATATTTTCTAACTACCAAATCACTGATGAAGTAAAGGTTCTAGAATTGGGATGTGGTACAGGAGAACTGTGGAAAAGTAACAGTGATTCTATAGATAAAATGAAGCAGTTGGTTATTACAGATTTTTCTAAAGATATGGTGAAAACAACGAAGTCAGTGATTGGAAATAGAGACAATGTCAACTATGAAATAATGGATATTCAAAAGATTTCTTTTGAGAATGAAACATTTGATATTGTTATTGCTAATATGCTTCTACATCATGTAAATGATATTCCTAAAGCGCTCTCTGAGGTGAATAGAGTCTTAAAAACAGGCGGAATTTTTTACTGTGCTACATTTGGTGAAAATGGAGTTGTAGATTATTTGGCAAGTTTATTTAAAGATGAGGTTAATCAAGATTTAGAAAATAAAACGTTTACTTTACAAAATGGTAAAAGGTACCTGAGTAGGTATTTTAACTCTGTCGATACATTACTCTATGATGATGAGTTACAGGTAACTAGAATAGATGACCTAGTTAAATATATCCAATCGTTTAAAGGAATTTCCGAAATAGGTTCACTAGAAGAGGAAATAATACGTAAAAGATTGGAAAGTGAGTTTAATAATGGTATGTTGATCATTCCTAAAGAATATGGTATGTTTATCGCTCGAAAAGAAAGTTAAGGGAACGAAAGTGTGAAAAATTACGGAGAAGCTTTTCGATATTTTAGAAAATTAAACGGATATTCTTTAGAGTATGCTGCAGCTGATTCTATATCAAAATCTCAACTTTCTAGATTTGAAAGGGGGGAAAATGAAATTTCTCTTTCAACGTTCTTTAAATTATTATCAAATATCAATGTTTCGATAGAGAATTTTTGTAACTACCTAGAACATTATAAAAGATCTGAGCTTGATGATTTTTTGGTTAATTTATCTCCAAATTTTTATAGTTTGAATACTAAAGGGTTGGAGGAAATAAAAAATGAGCAACAAAAGCTTTTTGAGAAAAGTGGAGAAAAAACTCATAAAATAAATACAATTATGGTTCAGGGATTATTAAACCAGTTAGATTGTAATCATGTAGTTAGTAGAGATGATCTAAATTTAGTATATGACTATTTATTCCAGAAGGAACGATGGGAGTCCTATGAGATAACGCTGATTGGTAATTTATATCATCTTTTTGAAATAGATTATATTTACAGGGTCGGAAAAGAAATACTAGAGCGTACACATTATTACGAAAAAATCGGCAAGAATAGAAATTTAGTTGTGTCAGCTTGTTTAAATTTTTGGTTCTGTTGCCTTGAAAATTCACATCTAATATATGCAGACTACTTTGAAATGAAATTAAAAAAATTATTAAAAGATGACACAAAAGTTTTTGAAAAATCTACATTCAAATTTGTAGAAGGATATAAAATATATCTGACTGAATCTAAAGAATCTGGAATTAAACAAATGAACAATGTCATAAAATATTTTGAGTTTATTGAGTCTAAAAATATTGCTTTATATTTTCAAAAACGATTAAATGAGTTGGTAGATTAAATAGCATTTTCTCTGTAAAGATATTATTTTTAAAATGTTGTGCTAAATGATTGATGCTAGGTGGAAATACAAAAAATAAATTATTTGATACGAAGTTGACCTGTATTTTTATACTAATCATCTCCGTATTTTTGTATTAAACGATATAAGTTTATTGTAAATTTACAAGGAACAAAGATATTAAAAAATATCAGTATGTCTATTTGTTTTATATATTTCGTGAATTCTGCATAAATCTCTTTCTAGTAATGTGTTGTAACTCTACTATAATAGATTTATTCCTTTTTTGTGTCTACACAATTTATTTTACACTATCAAAAAAACAAGGTCAGGATTTTGTTCCTGACCTTTGACAACTTTACCGATTCTTTAGTTCTACATAGCGCTTGTACCAAATGTTTACATAGGCTTCTGAGAAAGGACCTCGTCCATTGTTAATCCAATCAACAAGAATTTTGACATGTTCTTTTAAAATATAGTCCAAGTCATCAGAATAATTCATTTTGCGTTTGTGACGCTCATACTCCTCAACGTCCAAGAGACGTTTTTCCCCATCTGTAAAAATTTTAACATCCAAATCGTAATCAATATACTTCAGTGCTTCTTCATCCAGATAGTAGGGGCTAGCCATATTGCAATAGTAGGAAATTCCATTATCACGAATCATGGCAATGATATTAAACCAATATTTCTTGTGAAAGTAAACAATAGCCGGTTCTCGAGTGACCCAACGACGACCATCACTTTCGGTAACCAGTGTATGATCGTTGACACCAATAATGGCGTTTTCTGTTGTTTTTAGTACCATGGTGTCCCGCCAAGTTCGGTGGAGACTCCCATCATGCTTATAACTTTGAATTGTAATAAAGTCGCCTTCTTTTGGAAGCTTCATAACTAACCAACTTTCTACAATTTATAAGTTTATCGTTTACTATTGTACCATAAAATTACCTAAAATCTGTGAATTTTACATGAAAATATTAAAGATATTCTCTGAGAGCGCTTGCTATATCCGAAAAATCGTAGCCCTTTCGTGCTAAAACTTGGGTTAAACGCTGTTTAAGTTCGTATCCTTCATATTTTCGGGCATACTTGGCATATTGCTTATCAAGTTCCTTGAAGATGAGTTCCTGAGTCGTTTCTTGGTCAACTTGACTATCCAAGTCGTCAAAGGCACTTTTAGCATCAGAGTAAGAGAAGCCCTTGTTGGTCAAGTTTTGGAGAATCTTATCTTGCAAGGCACGAGCTGGAAGTTTTCCCTCATATTTTTTCAATAGTTTATTAGCTACACGTTGAGCAACTTCCGAAAAATCAAATTCTTTCAGTATCTCTTCTATAGTAGATTTTGAAATCCCTTTTTGTGTTAGTTTCTGAGTCAGTACATAAGGCCCCTTGTCTCCTGAAAGTTGATTGGCATTGATAATAGCATAAGCGTACTGGCTATCATTAATCCAATTATCTTCTTTAAGATTAGCAATGACTTGAGAAATTATGTTTTCATCAATATCATATTTTTTCAGATATTCTCTGACCTCTTTTTCAGTACGTGCTTTAAAGGATAGGTGGTAGAGGGCTAGATTCTTACCATAAGAAAATTGAGCAAAGTCCTGAATCTCTTTCAATTCCTCTTCGCTTATCACCTTATCTCTCGATAACATAAAACGAACAATTGTATCTTCAGTAATGTAGCATTTGTCGCCATTATCAAGCTCCATCAGATAGAGTCTTTTTTTCTTTTCAAGTTTTGTGATTTTCATGTTTCTATTATAGCGTAATTTGTGATAAAGTGACGAAAACCCTTGCTATAAGGCGTTTTCTTTCTTTTGTTTTGAAATTTATGGACTTTTTTAGGAACTTTTTATATTTTCAAGGACTTTTTCAAAGATTGAAACAGTCTTTTTCTTGCTATCATTTGATAGGTGACTGTATGTGTCCATTGTCATGGAAATTTTAGAATGACCTAATCTTGTTTGAATCTCTTTATAACCAACACCAGCATTTAGCAATAAACTAGCGTGAGTATGGCGGAAAGCGTGGAAACCTATGTGTGGAACTTCAGCTGATTCTAAATGCTTATTAAGTCTAAATCTGAGCGCTCCAGCTTCTTTGTATTGGTCAAAACTATCTGAGAATACTTTTTTATAGGTTGTTCCAATCTCTCTACCTATTTGTGCTTGTCTGTTTTTATAGAGCCGTAACATTAACACTGTTTTATTATCCAAGTCAATCACTCTTACGCTTGACTTTGTTTTTGGGGTAGTAATATCTTTCTGTTCGTTTAACGTCTTATTAACATCTATTGTTCCATTTTGTAAGTCAATATCTGACCATTCTAGCGCTAAACATTCACGAATACGCAATCCAGTTGCTAAAAGTGTCTTATAAAGCACCGTATCGTAGAAATTCTTGTAAGTATTAGGTAACTGATCCAGATAAGCTAAGAACTTTTTTAAGTTATCATCATCAAAGTATTTCAGTTTCCCCCCTTCTTTTGGTTTGCGCCGTGGAATAACAACATCACGGGCAGGATTAAAGGGGATAGCTTGAAGAGATACTGCATAAGCTAGTATTCGCTTGTTTAATGAGTGGAGAGGGAGGAAATCGGTAATACCAGTTTCTGCTTGATTATAAACTTTTGCCCAAGCATTGATTTGTTGCTGAATAACAACGGGTGTAATCTTTTCTAACTTGTACTCTCCAAAAGCGGGCAGTAAATGGTTATTGATTTTACTTTGTGTCATTAGTAGAGTTGATTTTTTGACTGTATGGCAGTATGTTTCTAGCCAATTCTCCACTAGTTCGGCATAAGTCTTTATCTCCACCGCCTTATATACTGTAGACCCTCTTTTTTCAAACTCTACTTTGGCTTGGATAGCCTTGCTTTTGAGTCTGTTCTTGGTTCTGTCTGAAATAGTTGTCTTGACTTTCTTACCTGTTACGGTATCGATACCAAGATAAACGCTGGAACGGTAAACTACTGATCCATCTTTCTTTTTGTACTCTGTAATCTTCATGGTTTTACTCCTTTTCCATCAGCAGGCAAGCAATTAGAAAAGATTTTGAGTTTATACCATGCAAGGAGTTACGAGAACCCCTCTATTTTCGATTTTAAGCAGTCAGACGGTAAATTGTACCAGAAAAGGGAATAAGGCGGATATGGGCAATAGAAAAAGTATACCAACTAAAAAGCTGATACACTTAATTTCTTGTTGTAACCCTGACCTATATAGAGATACAGGTATAGAGCAGGGTAACCCATAGGGTTTCTTTTACGATTAAGAATTATGGTATCACTTTTTAGAAAGTTTTACAAAATAAAAAAACACCGGTGTTTTAAGTCCGATGTTTTTAGATAAGTTCCGAAAAACGTTATCGCGATTAATAGTTACTATTGTATCAATAAGTTACATTTTTTGCAACAAAAACATCGAAAATTTATAGATTTTTTAAAAATAGCTTTATTTTTGCGAAACTATCTACTCCAAGGATTAAATGGACATCGTGGGGGTTTTTGATAGTTTGAGAATACTCTTTAATTATTTTTTCATAACGAGTAATGAAACTCCGTATTTCTATCTTACTAAAACGTAGTAGTTTTAAATAATAAGCAATCAAAATTACATAATCAGTAATTGTTTTGAAGTTTATATTTTTAACTTTAGTATGTTTCTCAAGGTGTTTAATGATCATGCCCTTAATTTTAAAAGTATTAAAACGACAATCAAAAACAACGTTATTATGAGCGATTGCATTGCGTAAATCTTTAATAATGAAGATGTGTTTGGATAGTAATTCAAGATTAGTATCTAGACTAGTGTCTAAACAACCTAAATCTTCTTGAATTTTACGACGGGTGTGATTATTTAGTCTCTCAATAATACTTCCTAAGTCTCCCATTGTAGTATGCTCAAAAATCGCCCAGAATGGTATTGATTTATTTTGGTGGACATAATGCTGAATGATGGAACTTTTAGTGTAATTATTCGCTATTGTGCCTTCCATATTACGACGTAGATTTAGAAATTTACCCATTTCTTTCTTATACTCTTTTGAGTTTTTTGGAAAATCATCGAAGTGATTCAATTTTTGCTTAAAGATAGAATCCATGTAAATATCGGAATCTGTTACAAGAACTTCGAGCGTGTAATTGTTGATTGCTGTTTCAACTTTCATAACTTCAGGATATAATAGCGTTTTTAATGTATTATCGAAATTATAAGTTTTTTTGATTTCATCAAAAGTTGTAAAACTAAGCAAATTATTCTTTTTACGAACAAATCTGTAAGCCTTGTAACCGTGGTAATATCCTATGTTTCTGAGAGTTCTTTTTTGAGAACTCCCCTCTATTTTAATTTTATGACTTTTTCTAATATGACGCATCAGACCGTCGATGCTTTTTCCTTTTTCGCTCATGATTCTCCTTTCTATTTGTCAATTTTGCCCATTTTTGCGCTTTAGTCTGTAAAATCGGCTTTCTATTTGTCAATTTACTCTGTTTTTGCAAAATAGACCATGAAAAAGAGGGGTATTCGTTTAGCAAGCGAATTTGTAAACCCTTGGTATTATTTGCTTGCTATTCTTTATCTGAGTAGTCTAATTTATGAGGGGATTCATTTTAATTTTCAATGTTATTTAGTTTATCATCGGTATTTTCAACCGTGGCCGTAGTATTTTGAATAGCCATTTTTAATTTTTCAAATTCATAAAAATTTTCTTTAGTAGATAGTATGATTTCAACAATCCTATTAACATTCCCTACAAGAGCTTTTATAGCAAGTAACGTAGTAAGTTCGTCCTCGCGTTGAAATTCGTCCTCACGAAGAGTTTTATCTAAATATTGTAATTTATCTGATAGTACTTTTTTGAGGACATCGTATTGCTCACGGTATTGATTTAATTTTTGAGTTAGATTTTCGAGTTCATTATTTACTAGATTGTTCATCTGGTCAGCTTCATCATATCCCAATAGATATCCAACGCTTACCCCGAAGTAGTCAGCTAGTTGCTGGGCATTGTTAGACTTAATTTGACTTTCTCCGTTTTCCCATTTTTGAAATCCTCTACGAGTTATACCTATCGCTTCAGCAACTTCTTGTTGAGTTACTTTTTTCTTTTTTCTTAATTCTTTAATTCTAGTCATTTATATTACCTCATTCTAATTATATCACAAAATAACAAAAAGCTAACTAAAATTCACATTTATTGTCATTTTTCTCTTGACAAGCTAACTTCAGTACGCTATAATACACTTGAAGCTAACAATAGTTAGCAAAAGAAAGGAGGAATTTCATTGCTTATTACCTCAACACAAGCAAAAGCAATCCGCCGAAAGCAAGCAGATAAGAAATTGACTGCAAAGCAAGCAGGCGAAGAAATCGGAGTTACACAAGTTACCTATCGAAAAATCCGAGACGGTGGCGAAGTAAAGCCTAGCATTTACCAAAAAGCCATGCAGTGGCTTGCAGAAGATTATTAGAAAGGAGCGACCCAATCGCAATACTATTTTACATTTACAGATTTCTCATGTGGTGCTTTACCACTGGGGATTGACAACAAAAAAGGAGCAAAGAAATGAACTTTAAAGAATTTAAAACATGGCTAGATAATGCCGTGAGTGTGGCTGAAGCTATGGCATTACCTGAAAATAAAGGGGTGCTTGACGACTTGATAGAAAAGACAGCTAATAATCTAGCTTTTATTGCTGAATTAGTGGAAAATCGTCAACTGATTTATAGAAAACCTAGACATGAAGATTAAAAACGACAACAAAAAAAGTCACTTGCTGAACGTTTGGCGACAGAAGCAAGCGACTGGATCAAGAGTATAGATATTTTTTCTATACCTTGATTATAACAAAAAACAACTATTCAATCAATAATAACTAATAGCAGGCAAGCAATTAGAAAAGGTTTTGAAAAACATAGAGCGCTAACTCTTAAAACTGGTACTTTCTCACGCTTTCAATTTGGCGAGTCTGAGCGTGAGGCTAGTACTTACAAGAAAAACTGTATAGGAAACAACCATTCAAAATCCCCACGCTCTCGGTCGGCAAACTTCTGAGCGTGGGGCATGTGACAGGAAAAAAAGCATTAAAAAGCCATTGTGGCAAGTATAAAAAGATAGAAAAAGAGATAAAAAACATGACAACAAAAAAAGCAACATCAAGCCAACAAGTTCTATTATCGGC
>ERZ772953.721-NODE-721-length-10690-cov-3.885190_pt1 | contig 10690 bp, 5 predicted proteins | sample MGYA00580685_ERZ772953 | MGnify/ENA primary metagenome ERZ772953 (study PRJEB29015, sample SAMEA2738080) | human oral metagenome | biome: human oral; feature: human-associated habitat; material: saliva | place: China | collected 2209 ...
GTGCGGTTCATGCCGTCACTCGCGGCATCACTCACGGCAACACGGTCGTTCACTGCGTCATCCAGTACCGCTCGGGCGGCTTCAGCGGGTGCGCCGCACGGCGTTGGCCAGGACCGCGTCGATCCCCGAGCCGCGACGGCGCAGAGCCAGTGCGCTTCTCAGCTCCTCGACCTCCCCGGCCTCGGAGCGATTCACGCCGTCGGAGCGGATCCAGGCCATGAGGTCATCGAGCTGGTCGTCGGAGTAGGCCTGCAGCGGCAGCCCCTGGGCGATGCGGGGGCGCTCGGTGCGCTCGTGGGCCTCGGCGGCCTGCGGCTCGGGCGCCTCGGGGACGGCACGCACTGAGTCGTCGACTCGCTCAGGCACGGCCTCCATGTCCGGGGCGGCCTCGCCCTGACGCTCCACCAGGACGGCCAGGACGAGCTCCTCGACGGCCTTCGCCTCGGCCTCCGGGTCCACGAACACCCCGGCGGAGAAGGCCATGTGGACGCGCCACCCGCGCCGCTCAAGGCGTTCGACGCGGTGCCGGTCGCGCCGGCGCAGACTGGGCTCGCTGATGTAGTCGACGTCGTCGGTCAGGACCGCCACGAGCAGCTCGTCGGGGTAGTCGGGGTGGCCGATGGCCAGCGGGATGCGCACGCCGCCGTCGGTCCCGTAGCGGGGCACGACCGACAGGCCCTTGCGCCACAGGTGCTCGGCCAGGTCCACCAGGAGCCGGTCGGGCACCTTGCCGGCGGAGTTGCCGGACTGGGAGGAGTCCTCGGCCCGGGCCAGGACCTCGCGCAGCAGGCGGGCCCCCGGGGCGCGCAGCCGGTCGCGGTCGATGTCTGCGGCCGCCAGGCAGGAGACCACCTGGGTGCTGCCCCGCGAGGCGCACAGGGCCTCGACGAGCCCCACCATGCCGCTGTGGTCCGAGACGGGCCCGAAGTTGTGGATGGTGCGCCCGTGCGGGGTCTTGGCGTAGCCCACCGAGATGATGATGTGGTCGCGCTGCAGGGCACGGGCCTCGGCCAGCTCGACGACGGTGAAGGGCTCGGCCGCCCCGGGGGCGAAGAACTCCTCCAGTGCGGGGGCGCCGGCGGCCGCCCGGGTGATGGCCGAGCGCAGGGCGTCGGCGTGCAGGCGGTTAAGCGCGATGACGGCCAGGGACTCCTCGGGCCGGGTCAGGGCCCGGTCGATGACCATGTCGACGACGCGGGAGACCTCGGCCTCCACTGTCTCGACCGCCGTCTGCCCGGGGGCCGGCATGCCCCGCCCGTCCACGAGCTCCAGGGTCAGGGAGGTGTCCCCCGGCGGGGAGGGCACGGCCTCGACGACCCCCTCGTAGCCGTTGGCCGCCAGGAAGGAGGCGATGCCGGCGTCGAGGCTGTTGCGGGCGGTCGGCAGGGTGCGCGAGGGCAGGAGCGGGCCGAGCTCGGCGGCCAGGCCGGTCGTGGCGCGCCGGGAGTCGCCGACGACGAGCACCTGGTCGGCGCGCACGAAGGCGGGCAGCACCTGCGGGACGGGCATGGGCGTGGAGGCGTCCAGCACGGCCAGGTCCACCACCGCGGTGGGCGAGAAGATCTGGGGCACGAGCGTGGGCGGGACGATCCAGATCGGCCGGGCCAGCAGGGCCATGGGGTGGGCGTCGATGATCTCCCGCAGCGGGACCCCGTCCTCGCGGGCCAGGGCGATGTACAGGGCGCGCGCGTCGGCCTTGTCCTGCTCGACGGCGGCCCGCACCCGCCGGGCGCAGGCCTGGGCCACAGGGCCGGACAGGGACCGCGTGTGGGCGGCGTCGAGCTCGCGCAGCGAGACGGCCATGTGGGACAGGGCGCGCGCGTCGAGACCACCGAGGTCGGGGTCGGCGGCGAGGGTCTGCGCCAGCAGGGAGGACCACCAGCAGTAGGTGAGCTCGGGCTCGAGCTGGTCGGCCTCGACGCCGCGGGCGGCCATGTCGGCCACGAAGTCGTTCAGCCCCAGGGTCTCGAGCTCGGTGCGGATGCGGTTGACCTCGGGGAGCTTCTGGGCGGTGAGGTCGTCGGCGGCCAGGGAGCGGGCCAGCTCCAGGAGATCCTCCAGGGGCATCTCCATGAGCACCGGGGAGTCCTGGGCGCGCCCCAGCAGCGGCTGCACCTCGGTCACGGCGCCGCGGGCCCGGCCGGCGGTGCGCCGCATCTCGTCCAGGCCCTGGGGCAGGCGGGGCCAGCCGCCGTCGGGGTCGTGACGGCGCCACACCTCGCGGCGACGCTGGACCTTGACCAGCTCGGCGTGCAGATCGTCGACGACGCGGCCCGGCCGCACCAGGTCATTGGCCTGGCGCGTGAAGCGCCGGCGCCGCGAGCCGTCCATGTGGATGCCCCGCTCGTCGCGCCAGCGCTTGGAGGCGGTGGCGATGACCATGTCGGCGGCGGAGCGCTCGAAGACCTCGGGCAGGAAGACGTCCAGGGACTCGCGCACGCCGTCGAACATGTCGAGCTGCTCGATCCACTGGCCCAGGTTGCGGGCCCGGCTCAGGCCGGTGGTGCGGGCGACCACGGCCGTGTGCTCCTGGATGGTGGGCAGCAGGTCGTTGGCCAGGGCACGCAGGTGGACGAGCGCGTCGGTGGCCTCATCCATGTCCTCCACCGGGATCCCGTTCCAGGCGCTGGAGGAGACCTCCGGGGTGAACAGCCCCAGGGTGTGCCCGCGGCGCAGGAGGGTCAGGGCCTGCTCTCGGCCGTCCTCGTCGAGGCGACCCAGGTGCTCGGCGTCGATGCGGGCCCGGGTGGTCGCCCGGTCGCGACGGCTGGTGAGCTCGGCGAGCTTCTGCAGCGCCTCGTAGGCGGAGACCGACCAGGGCTCGCGGGGCCGGTGCAGGGCGCGCACGTAGCGGTCCAGGCGGGAGCGGACCGAGGTGAGGCGGTCGCGTGAGGCAATGATCCCGGCGACGTCGAGCTGGGGCGGCTGGACGCCCAGGCTCTCGCGGATGCCCTCGGAGGCGTGCTGGCGCCAGGCGGCGTCCTCGGTGAGGTCCAGGACCATGGAGCCCAGGCCCTCCTCGCGCAGGGCGGCCGCGACGGCGTGCCCGTCGGCGCTGGTGGCGGGCACGTGCAGGACGGTGCGCCCGGAGGCGGCGGCGTCGGCGAAGACGGCGGCCAGGGTGCCGGCGACGTCGGAGCCGGGGGGCGCGTCGATGAGGAAGCTCGCCCCGGTGCCCACCGCCTCGATGACGTCGAGCTGGGCGGGCTCCAGGTCGCCCACGCCGCGCTCGGCTCCGGGGACCCGGTCGGTGGGGACGGCGGGGGGCAGCTCGACGCTGAGGGCCTCGCGGGCGCCCTCGTCCCCGGCGATGGCGGCGACCAGGGCGGAGGTGCGCGAGCGCTCCAGGACGGCGTCGAAGTCCTCCACCAGGGCCTGGCCGGGGTGGACGAAGGCGCCGACGACGAGGCGCTCGTGGATCTCGAAGCCGGGCAGGAACTGCCGGCCCAGGGCACCGATGCGGGCCAGGGCCGCGCGGGGAGTGAAGCCCGCCGAGGACAGGGCGGCGCGGGCGATGTCCCCGATGTCGGTGGTGCACTGGTAGCGGCGCAGGGCGCGGGTGAGGACCGGGTTGACCTCGATGGTGGGGTCCAGGGTGAGGGTGGCGTCCGCGGTGGCGGTGGTCAGGCGCACGGGGCGCAGCAGGACGGGGGCGTTGACGGTGCGCACGCGCGGGGCCGAGGGGGCCTCGGGGACGGTCAGGCCGGCGGCGGCCAGGGCGTTGCGGGCGGCGTGCTCGGCGGCGATGCGCTCGACGTGCGGGATCTGGGCGGTCAGGTCCGCCTCCGGTGAGGCGCCGTCGGCCAGGTGGATGCTGCCGTCCTCCTCGCCGTCCTCGGGGACCGTCTCGTTCCAGGTGGCCACCCCGATGGCCAGGTAGACCGGGGCGACGCCGAACTGGCGGGCCAGGACGTCGGTGCGCGCCGAGACCTCGCGCAGGGACTGGCGGGCCTCGCCCAGGGCGTTGCGCTCGCGCACGATGCTGGACAGGTTGGTGGGGCGGCCGGCGTAGAGCTGGGCCAGGCCGGAGGGGTGGGCGGCGGTGAGGTCGACGACGCCGTCGAGCAGGGAGATGTCATCCAGGCTGGCCACGCCCCCCAGGTCCACGAGCTGGCTGCGCCAGGTGGACAGGGCCGTGTCAATGCGTTCGCGCCGCTCGACGTCCGCCGCGCTCAGCGGCGGTGCGGGCGCGGGGCGAGCGGGAGGAGCGTAGCTTTGCCCACTGCCTTGACCGGGGCGGCATGCGGCGGGGGCATCTTTGCGGGCGCGGTGCGGCGGCCACAGCCCCCAGATCCGCGGCGAAACGCCGTCGGCTCGCGGTTTGATCCGAGCCGGTCGAGGATCGGGCACCCTTGCGTTCATCCTCCCGCAGGGCAGCATCGCGCCGTTTGCGGCCGAAGGAGAAGAACGAAGGCGTCATATGCTCAAGATATAGGCCGATCGACCCTTGGGCGTGGAGACGCACCGCGGCGTGGCACGCCCCATGGGCCGGCGCCGGCCGGCGCCCGCCAGCACCAGTATCTGCCGGCCGACATCGGCCGACGCGCAGTGCGCCTGCCACCGGCGTGCAGGGACACCGGGTGGAATCGATCGGGTCCGTCGGGCGGCGAGGCCTGCCGAGCGGACCCGGTGGTGTCAGTGCCCTCGATTGGATTCGAACCAACGACACCCGCTTTAGGAGAGCGGTGCTCTATCCCCTGAGCTACGAGGGCCTGGGGGGAAGACTACCAGCGGATCGCCCCAGCCATGACCACACGGGCCACGGGGTGGCGCCGCGGCGAGCGGAGGCGTGCTCGCCGCGGCAGGTGGGGCCTCAGGCCCGGCCCCACGGGGTGGAGGTGCGCGAGGTGCGCCGCTCCCCCTTGGCGTGGTGCGTCGGCGCGACCAGCACGGGGCAGGAGGCGTGGGACAGGACGGCCTGGCTGGTGGAGCCCAGCAGGAGACCGGAGAAGCCCCCGCGCCCACGCGAGCCGACGACGATGAGGTCCACGGCGGTGGAGAACTCGGCCAGGAGCTCGGCCGGGTTGCCGTCCAGGGCGTGGCGGCGCACCGTGACGCCCTCGTGGCCCTCGAGGGCCTCATTGATGGCGCGGTCGAGTCCGGAGCGGACGTCGGCCAGGACCTGCTCGCGGTCGACGGCGGCCGGCAGCCAGGCCAGCGCCCCGGCCCCGGAGGCCATCGGGACGGCGGCGATGGCGGTGAGCTCGGCGCCCCACGCCTCAGCCTCGGTCACGGCCCACTTGAGGGCCCGGCGGGCCGAGGAGGAGCCGTCGACCCCGACGACGATGCGGCGTACCGGCGTGTAGTCGGCTCCCTCGTTGTGCTGGGGCACGACGACGGCCGGGCAGTGGCTGTGCGCGGGAAGGGCCGAGGAGACGGTTCCCAGGAGCCGGTCGGCGAAGCCGCCACCGCCCCGGGTGCCGACGACGGCCAGCGTCGCCTCCTCGGAGAGGTCGACGAGGACCCCGGCCGGGTCCCCGGTCTCCAGGGAGGAGGTGACGGTGACTCCGGCCTTCTTGACGCGCTCAACGGCCTCGTCAATGACGGCCTGGGCGCCGGACCTGATGGCTGAGTCGTCGAGCGCTGCGTAGCCGCCGTCAAGGGAGGCAGTGGTGAAGGAGGGCAGGGAGTAGGCGCACAGGATGTGGACGCGCCAGCCCTGGCACTCAGCGCGCGCCACGGCCCAGTCCACTGCCGCCAGGGACTCCGGTGAACCATCGACTCCGACGAGGACGACGTTGTCATCAGTCATGGGATCTGCCCTTTCTCGAGATCACGGTCTACGACCCTAGGAACATTCTGCCCCGAAAAGGGGTGTGGGGACCACCACATGAAGGGCTTGTCCTCGTTTTGCTCCCTTGAGACGCCCCGTTGACCGGCAGTGACCGGCATTGAGCGGCATCGACCGGCTCCCACCCTCCTGACACGCCGTGAGGGGTGAGCGCCTGATGGCGCTCACCCCTCACGGTGAAGACTTCAGCGTCTGGTATCAGCCGACGCGGACGAAGCTCGGGGAGCCCCAGATCTCGCGGTAGACCACACCGGTGGACTCGTCACCGGCGTCGATGACCTTGCCGTCACCGGCGTAGATGCCGACGTGACCGGGCCAGGTGACGAGGTCGCCGGGCTGGGCCTCAGCGGCGGACACCTGGGTGCCGGCCACGGCCTGCTCGCCGGAGGTGCGGGGCAGGCTGATGCCGACCTGGGCGTACACGTAGGAGGTGAAGCCGGAGCAGTCGAAGGCGCTCGGGCCGGAGGCGCCCCACACGTAGGGGGCACCGACGTACTGCATGGCGATGGCCACGACAGAGGAGTTGGCGGCGCCGGTCGGCGCAGCGGCCGGGGTGGCCTGAGCGGCCTGCGTGTCGGCAGCAGCGGAGTCAGTGCCCTGGTCAGCAGCAGCCGGGGCGGCGGCCTCGGAGGAGGTCTGCTCGGCCTGGGCAGCGGGGGCCTCGGGAGCGGCGGGCGCCTGAGGAGCCGCAGGGGCGGGGGCGACAGCCTCCACCTCAGGAGCAGCCTCGGTGACCCAGTTGACCTGAGACATGGTGACCTGCTGGCGGGCGGCCAGGGCCTCGCGAGCGTTGGCGGCGAAGATGCCGACCCCGGGGGTCACGCCGGAAGCCTCGATGGTGCCGGAGGAGGTGACCTCGGTGTGGCCGGCGGCGTTGGCTCCCGAAGCCATCATGGTCAGGGCGAGGCCGGACGAAGCGGCGACAGCCAGACCGCGGCGCGCGGTGGGAGCAAAGTCATCCAGTGGGGTAAGGGCGCGGGTGGCTTTGCGGTGACGTGCGGTGGTGCGTGAGGACATGAATGCTTTCTCCTGTTGAGCCGACGAGGTGAGCTGTCGGGTTCGGACTGGAGACGTCCGGCCCGCAGATGCGGGCTTCACCCCAAGGCCGCTTCGGCTGTTCGCCTGGGCGACCGGTAGTTGGTTCCCCCGTTCCTGCCACTTGAGTTGTTGGTTCCACGAGCCTCAGACCGAGCGGCAGGACTAAGCCCCGATCCGAGACATCACCGAGACGGTTGTCTGCGGCAACGACCTGAACGCTACATGACAGACCCACGCTTCGTCACGGCCAGGTGTCACACACTCTTGTGAGCCGAAGCACTATGAAGCGCTTCTCGCTTTTATCCATATTGCCCCAGGGACCTCAGTCCATCGGCGCGCCCACAACCAGAACCGGAAAAACGCGAGATTCTGCGGAAAAATTGCACAGGCCCCGGCGGAACCCGACATGAGCCCTCCGCCCCAACGCCTATGGGACCCCACAGCGAAGAAGCTCAGGCGGCCGTCGAGCCATCACCGAGGCGACCCCCACATATCTCACTTCCTGAGACAGGAAACACGCTCAAATCCCCTGCCTGCACAGGGTGTTTTCAGGTTTTCTTGAGGGGGCTGACAGACAGGTCGAGTGTCGGCGCTCAGCGCCGCACGAAGAGGTGGCGGGCGACGTCGTCGGCCAGGACGACGGGATCACCGGAGGACCCGACGAGGCGCACTCCGCCAGCACTGACACGCAGCTCCACCTCGGCCCCGGCGACGATCTGCGCGTCCTCGAGGCCGGCGAGGAGCTCCGCGTCGGCCTGGATCGGCTCCCCGATGCGGCTGATGACGGCCGTGACGGTGTCGCGTCCGGCGAAGCGGTCCACACTGACCTCATCGGCGGAGGGCCGCGGGTGCTCCGCGGTCCGCGGCGGGACGGGGTTGCCGAAGGGGTCGGTGGAGACGTCGTCGAGAATGTCGGCGAGACGCTCCTCGACCTGCTCGCTCATGACGTGCTCCCAGCGGCAGGCCTCGTCGTGAACGAATCGGCGCTCGATGCCGATGACGTCCAGCAGCAGTCTTTCAGCGAGCCGGTGCTTGCGGATCACGTCGGTGGCACGCCTGCGGCCCTCATCGGTGAGCTCGAGGGAGCGGTCCTCGGCGACCTTGATGAGGCCGTCACGCTCCATGCGCGCCACCGTCTGGGACACCGTGGGACCCGAGTGGTCGAGACGCTCGACGATGCGGGCACGCAGCGGCGGAACGCCGTCCTCCTCAAGCTCATAGACGGTCTTGAGGTACATCTCGGTGGTGTCGATCAGCTCGGTCATGGGGTGGGCTCCTGCTTGAGGTGGGTTACCGCGGACATTCGATGCCTTCGGAAGGGCTCGCTCACCGAACCGCGTTCCTCGCCAGGATAGGCGCCACCCTGTGATGTGGGCCAGTACCACCTGAAAGCGCGCCGATCCTCGGCTGGGGAGGATTCCCCAGTGCCGGGGAGATGCGCCACGGGTAGCGTACGTATTACTCGTTCGGCGCCCGGTGCGGTCCGGTCATGCGGTGCGAAGCGGCGTCCGGTGGGTGTCAGTCGGCGCTAGTCGGCGTCGTCGGCATGGGTCTGCTGCGGGGACTGCGGCGGCTTCGGTGGTGTCGGCGACTTAGGCGCGGCCCGGAGGTAGGGGCGGGTGGAGGAGTAGTGCAGGGACAGGTTCCAGTGCCTGTAGCTCCAGGCGGCGGCCACCAGCGCGGTGAGGACAGCGCTCAGACCACCGACCGCGATCGCCATGCGCGGCCCCCAGGTGTCGGCCACCCAGCCGATGAGCGGGGAGCCGAGCGGCGTCGACCCCAGGAAGAACATCATGTAGATACTCAGGACCCGCCCGCGCATGGACGGCTCGGTGGTCATCTGCACGGTCTGGTTGGCGCTGGTCAGGAGGGTCAGGACGCACAGGCCCACCGGGATCGTCATGACCATGAAGGTCGGGTAGGTGGGCATGATGGCCAGCAGGAGGGTGAACACCCCCAGGGCGAGGGCCGCCAGCACGACGGTGCGGGGGCGGGGGTTGCGACGTCGGGCCGCCCACAGGGCACCGGAGAGGGAGCCGACGGCGAAGACCGAGGAGACGGTGCCGTAGGCGTCGGACTCCAGGTGGAAGACGGTGCGCACCATCGCGGCCATGGTGACCTGGAAGTTGAGGGTGAGCATGGAGACGACGGCGACCACGGCGATGATGACGACGAGGTCGGTGCGGCCGCGCAGGTAGGTCAGGCCCTCGCGGAGCTGGCCGGCGGCGCGGCGGGCGCGGGGCATGTCCACCAGCTCGCTCACGCGCATGGCGACCAGCGCCACGGCCGGGAAGACGAAGGTGGCGGCGTTGACGGCGAAGACCCAGCCGGCGCCGACCCAGGTGATGACGACGCCGGCGAGGGCCGGCCCCAGGAGGCGGGCGGCGTTGAAGGAGGCCGAGTTGAGGCCCACGGCGTTGGACAGGTGCTCGGCGGGCACCATCCGGGCCACGAAGGTCTGGCGGGCGGGGGCGTCGTAGGCGGCGGCGACGCCGGTGAGGAAGGCGGCCAGGTAGACGTGCCACAGGTGGGCGGTGCCGGCCAGGACGTCGACGGCGAGGACGGCGGAGACCAGGCCCATGGCGCTCTGGGTGAGGATGAGGAACTTGCGCTGATCGACCCGGTCGGCGACGAGGCCAGCATGGGCGGACAGCAGCAGCATGGGGAGGAACTGCAGGGCCGTGGTCAGGCCGGTGGCGGAGGCGGAGTCGTCGGTGAGGACGCGCAGCACCAGCCAGTCCTGAGCCACGCGCTGCATCCAGGTCCCGGTGTTGGCCACGAGGGCGGACAGGAACCAGATCCGGTAGTTGTGGAATCTCAAGGAGGCGAAGATGCCACCGCCGGGGCGGCGCGGTGAGGTCATGCGGGTCATGTCCTGACGTGGTGACGACGTGGGGCGGGTTGACGAGTGTCAGGGGTGGTGCCGACAGGTACGAGGCGGGCGACGAAGGCCCCGTCTGAGAAGGGTAGCCCCAGAGGCTCCAACGAATCTTCGCGGTAGGCACTGGCTCCGGCGATGGCCAGCGAAACGGGATTTTGGAAAAGCCGCCCCACCCCCAGCCGTTTGGTAACAAAATGGTCACGCCGCTGAACGGCGTATGAGAGAGGGGTGGGCGTTGAACGATCACGGCCACAGGAACGTTCCGAGCCCAGGCGCCGAGGAGCCTCCTCGGATCTGGCCGGCCTCACGGCGCCCACCCGAGCGAGAGGGCCAGGAGGAAACAACGCCGTCGGAACGACCGCCGAGACAGGAGTGGTGGGAACGATTGCGTGACCGCACTTCCTGGCGCTGCGCCGAGTGCGGGCCGTTGCCTCCTGGTTCGCGCTGCTGGTGGTTCTCGTGGCCGTGGTGGTCTCGCCGACGGTCCGCACCGCACTGGGGGCCTGGATCGGGTGCCTGTGGCTGGTGGTGTGCTGGTTCGCCCTGGCTCGGGCCAAGACCGTCTCCTGGGCGCTGACCTCGGGGGTGCTCGCCACCGGGATGCCGTTGGCGCTGCTGATAGCGATGGTGAGTCTGTGGGTCTGCAGCGCCGCCGGCGTCACCCCGTCTGACACAGCCGCATCCATAGTGGTCGCCTCCCTGGTGGAGGAGGTTCTCAAGCTGACGCCGTTGGCGGTTCTTGCCATGGTGGCTCCAGGGCGGGTGCGCCGTTTCCTGGTGAGTGACTGGATCGTACTCGGGGTGGCGGCGGGCGCCGCCTTCGAGGCGGTCGAGGAGGTCACCCGCCGTATCAGGCTCCTAACCGGTGGCGGTAGCCTCCTGGATAGCCTCCTCTGCCCCAAGGGCGGAGCAAGGCAGGTAGAGTGCAACGGCGCCACGACCTATTCCCTGAGTCCGTTCTCCGGGGCTGCCGGGAACAT
>ERZ772953.722-NODE-722-length-10690-cov-3.364081_pt1 | contig 10690 bp, 8 predicted proteins | sample MGYA00580685_ERZ772953 | MGnify/ENA primary metagenome ERZ772953 (study PRJEB29015, sample SAMEA2738080) | human oral metagenome | biome: human oral; feature: human-associated habitat; material: saliva | place: China | collected 2209 ...
GATGTTAACCGTTACCGTGAATTGATTAACTCACTCGGACTTCGTCGTTAATTTAAGATACAAAGACCGTTAAGAAAGCAAGAAGAAAATAGGAGATTGCCGCAGTGTGCAATGCACACCAGAAAATCTATCTTTTTTTCGCCGCTTTTAGGTCGTGTTCAGTTGAGCATATCTTGTCATACATAAGGCTTCTCTGTTATAGGGAGGTCTTTTGTATTTAAAACGGTCTGCTACGTTGTTAGCTCGTCTTGATATACCCAAGTATAATCTGCGACTTGCTGTCTAGTAACAGAGCCGTTTTAAATTACAAGATAAATCCTGATGCTAAAGGCATAAAAATCCGTATGAAAATAGAGAAATAACGCAGTGTTCGATGAACACAATAAGTTTCATCTTTTTCACTAGGATTTAGCCCGAGCTCCAATTAGCACTCTCGCTTTGAGGGTGCTTTTTCAAACTCTCAATACTTTTAGGTCATGTTTAGTTAAATATATGCAAACAAAAGACCATTCCTTGCTGTTAATGGAACGGATCCAACTGATATCAGTCAGGACCGCTTTATCATTACACAAAGTATTTCCAATCATCCAGATGTTTTTTATCGAGTACAATAGAGAGTCTTGATTGACCCCTTTTGTTTTCTCTATATCTAGCTTATAATATAATGTTTATGAATAAAAATCGATAAAATTATTTTATTTGAATAAATATTAGAATTTCTCTTGACATAAGCATTTTCATACAGTAGAATGTATAAAAATAAAAAATATGAAGAAGGAAGAGGTAATCGTATGGTCAAGGAAAAAGTCATTTTAGCATATTCGGGTGGTTTGGATACATCTGTCGCCATTACCTGGCTGAGCAAGGACTATGATGTCATCGCGGTCTGTATGGATGTAGGAGAAGGCAATGATCTGGATTTTATTCATGACAAGGCCCTCAAGGTCGGCGCTATCGAATCCCACGTCATTGATGTCAAGGATGAATTTGCGGAAGACTATGTCTTGGTTGCCCTGCAAGGACACACTTTCTACGAACAAAAATACCCTCTGGTGTCCGCCCTTAGCCGACCGCTCATCTCCAAGAAACTAGTCGAAATTGCCCATCAGACTGGAGCAACCATTGCCCACGGCTGTACCGGCAAGGGCAATGACCAGGTCCGCTTTGAAGTGGCTATCGCTTCGCTAGACCCCCAGATCAAGGTCATCGCACCCGTCCGAGAGTGGAAGTGGTCTCGGGAAGAAGAAATCACCTATGCTAAGGAAAATGGAGTGCCTATTCCAGCTGATCTGGACAGTCCCTACTCAGTGGACCAAAATCTCTGGGGCCGGGCTAATGAATGTGGTGTGCTGGAAAATCCTTGGAACATCGCCCCGGAAGATGCCTACGACCTGACAGTGGCTCCAGAAGATGCTCCTGACAGTCCAGAATTTGTTGAGATTGACTTTAAGGCAGGAGTGCCAGTCGCCCTCAACGGTCAGGCCTTTAAGCTGGCAGACTTGATCTTGGAGCTCAATGACCTGGCAGGCAAGCACGGGGTCGGCCGAATCGACCATGTGGAGAACCGTCTGGTCGGTATCAAGTCCCGAGAAGTCTACGAGTGTCCGGGAGCTGTGACTCTGCTGGCTGCCCATAAGGAAATCGAAGATCTGACCATGGTCCGAGAGCTGGCTCACTTTAAGCCCTTGATCGAGCAGGAGCTCTCCCAGTTCATCTACAATGGACTCTGGTTCAATCCAGCGACAGAAGCCCTGATCGCCTATCTCAAATCAACCCAGCAGCTGGTCAATGGGACGGCAAAGGTCAAGCTCTATAAGGGCTCTGCCACCGTCGTGGCCCGCAAGTCGGACAATTCCCTCTATGATGAAAGCCTGGCCACCTATACCAGTGCGGATACCTTTGACCAGGACGCGGCTATCGGCTTTATCAAGCTCTGGGGCCTGCCATCCAAGGTGCATGCCGAAGTCCAGGCCCACAAGCAAGACTAGAATGGGAGGCAGCTATGGCAAATCACAAATTATGGGGCGGCCGTTTTGAGGATTCTTTGGAAGGCTGGGTAGAGGAATTTGGAGCCAGTATCGGCTTTGACTACCGCCTGGCCCCCTATGATCTCAAGGGCAGTCTGGCCCATGTCCAGATGCTGGGAGAGACCGGGATTATTGACGCAGACGAAGCCCAGACCATCCAGGCCGGCCTGACCCAGCTCTTGGAGGAATACGAGGCGGGACAGATCAGCTTTGATGTGATTAATGAAGACATCCATATGAACATGGAGGCCCTGCTGACCGAAAAAATCGGTCCAGTGGCCGGCAAACTCCATACAGCCCGCTCTCGTAATGACCAGGTGGCGACTGACATGCACCTCTACCTCAAGGACCAGCTCCAGCAGATCGGAGGCAAGCTCCTCCATCTGCGCCAGGTCCTGCTGGACTTGGCCGAGGAGCATGTGGAGACGGTCATGCCGGGCTATACCCACCTGCAGCATGCCCAGCCTATTAGCTTCGCCCATCATCTCCTGGCTTACTATCATATGTTCAGCCGGGACAGCCAGCGCCTGGCCTTTAATCTCCAGCATACGGACCTGTCTCCCCTGGGAGCAGCGGCCTTGGCCGGCACGACCTTTCCTATCAATCGGGAGCGGACAGCTGAGCTCATGGGCTTTGAGGGCATCTATCATAATTCCCTGGATGCGGTCAGCGACCGAGACTTTATCCTGGAATTTCTGTCCAACAGCAGTATTCTCATCATGCACCTGTCCCGGTTCTGTGAGGAGCTGATCAACTGGTGCAGCTATGAATACGGCTTTGTCAGCCTGTCGGATACCTTCAGCACCGGCTCCTCCATCATGCCGCAAAAGAAAAATCCCGATATGGCTGAGCTGATTCGGGGGAAGAGCGGCCGAGTCTACGGTCATCTTATCAGCCTTTTGACAGTCATGAAATCCCTGCCCTTGGCCTATAATAAAGATCTGCAGGAGGACAAGGAGGGCATGTTTGACACGGTAGATACCATCCAGAAGTCTCTGGATATCATGGCGGGTATGCTGGCCAGTATGACAGTCAACAGCCAGCGCATGCTGGCATCCACCCAGCAGGACTTCTCCAATGCGACCGAGCTGGCAGACTATCTGGCCAAGAAAGGCTTACCTTTCCGAGAAGCCCATGAGGTCGTTGGCAAATTGGTCCTGGAATGCAGCAAGTCCGACATCTATCTGCAGGACATCCCACTAGAACGCTATCAAGAAGTATCTGTCTTAATCGAGCCAGATATCTATCAGGCTCTGGAATCCCATATAGCTGTCCAAAGACGAAACTCCCTAGGTGGTACAGGATTTGAGCAAATCCGTCTGGAGCTGGACAGAGCCAGACAAGAACTCCAGTCATAAATCAAACAGGAAGGGATATTATCAAATTATCATTAGAGTCATAAGCAAGATGATTATCGCAAAAAGGCTTGGAATCAAGTTGATTTGCTCCCTGTCAAGTGGACAATGAAATCATAAAAGATTAGGCAACGGCCTTGTTCCTCATTTCAAGAGGGCAAGGCTGTTGTTGCACTCTTGAAAACGTTCATGATTGTAAAAATGGATGTAGTCATCAATATCAGTGACTAACTCCTTAAAGGTCTTGTACTTCTTCAAATCGTAGCACCCGTTCTTCAAATCTTGTCTTATGTCTCTCTTTCATACGTGATATTTCTTTATTAGTAGCTTTTAAATTTTTACCACCAGTATATTGGTTTATCTAACGTTTAAGAACACTTTTATCAGAAATATGATACTTTTCGATAATGTTATCCAGACTTCCTAAACCGTTGAGATAGTCTAAGACAGTCTGTTCTTTCAGCTTTTGATTGTGTTTCTTCCAAGTTCGACTTACTAGACCATCAATTCCATCTTGTTTGTATTTACGAATCCAATGATAGAACCTCATACTTCCTATACAGACAAGCTATTGACTTCCCTTGTTCTAGATACAGCAGGACAACCTCCAATTTCTCTTCAACTGACTTTGGACTTCTTTTGGACATAGGAAAACGCCCCTCTAGTTTTTAGTGAATTTGTTTTTTTCACTGTCTACTATATGGGGAGTATATCACTTTGGAATAGTCTTTTCTTACTAGTTTTGAATGACATGATTCTTTAACAAGTTTGTTAGAATATACCGTTAATACAATTGGTAGCATGTTTCCAGTTCTTAACTTTTTAGTTGGCTAGATAGAGAGATAACTAATATTGTCCTTAAGCATATCCCTTGACTATTGTAACAGCTATTGATACAATACATTTGTAAAAATAAATTACAAATGTAATCGAACGGTAAAAAGGAGAATGATCATGATTGAAATCACTTATTTAGATGCTAGTAAGCAAGAGAGGGTTATAACGTTTGAAAGCTATCAAGAATTTGAGCAATCGCAGCAAGCCTGCTTGATCAATGTGGCAGATTATTATCCAGTTCAAAAGCTGCTTGTTAATGGACACGAATTGGATTACCAAGGGACTTACGGTGATGTTTTCTTTTATCTAATGAAGCAAGATTTAAATCAATACAAATAAAAGTGAGGTAAAATGATGACAAAAGCTATTACTGATGCAACGTTTGAAGCAGAAACAAAGGACGGTCTTGTTCTTATTGACTTTTGGGCAACTTGGTGTGGACCTTGTCGTATGCAAGCTCCTATTCTAGAAAAACTTTCCGTAGAAATTCCAGAAGATGAATTGAAAATTGTGAAGATAGACGTTGATGAAAATCCAAATACCGCACGACAATTTGGTATTATGAGTATCCCGACTCTCTTATTTAAAAAGGACGGCCAGGTTGTGAAACAAGTCGCCGGGGTACATACAGCAGCACAAATCAAGCAAATCATGACAGAATTAGGATAAAGCATAAGATCCGCTTAGTTTTTAAGCGGATTTTTAGGTGCCTGACAACTTTTAGTCACTAGGATACTTAAAAGAGATTCTTGAGGATTCTAATAAAACTCAAAATAAAGTATTGACTTATTTAAAATTAAGTGTATAATTATGTTTAACAAAAATTAAGCAATCATTTAATAAAAAGAAAGTGGATATGAAATGAAACGAATATTGCAAAATAAACTGTTTATGGGAACTTTCATCTCGGATATGTTGTCTAATTTTGGAGATGTACTCTATTATTTGGCTTTAATGAATTATGTTCTGCTATTGCCAAAAGCAAAATTTGCAATCTCTTTAGTGACTTTATCTGAAAGTTTGCCTTTTCTGACGATGATTTTCATGGGCATGTGGGGCGATCGTACTAAGAAGAAAGTAGATACGATTTTGGTGACGCTTCTGTTTCGGACAGGACTGTATCTGCTCATTGGTCTGGCTATGGGCTTTCAGCCAGCTTTATGGGTAGTGATTTTAGCTGTATTGGTCAATCTTTTATCTGATCTAGCTGGTCAATATGAAGATGCTTTGCACATACCACTCAGCCTTCGTATTATTCCAATGGAAGATCGTGAAGCCATGTATGCCTTTCGTCAAGGAGCAAGCTCTATCCTAAAGATTCTCTTTCAATCCAGTGGAGCAATTTTAGCTGGGCTGATGAGTTATCAACACCTCGCATTTTTTAATGCTGGAACTTTTGTAGTTAGTGCTTTGATAATGATGATACTTCGTCCTAGTTTAAACAAGTTGCTCAAAGACAAACCAATTCATTCTTCTGTTGAGAATCGTGAGGAAGAGAGATATTTTATTAAAAATACATGGAATAGTTTGCAGCAATCTTATCAAACTGTTCAGAATATCTCCATCTTAAAGACTTCTATTTTCACTATTGCTGGTTTAAATGCTGTGTTTGCAGCAGAAAATGCGCTGCTCCTCCTAAATATGAAAGAAAATCCCAGTTTTGCATTTATCAATCCAGCCACAACTATAGCAACCGTTACAGTTGTAACTTTGATAGGAAATATTTTGGGGAGTGTTTTGGTAACGACCTTATTAAAAAAAGTAAGTATGGAATTTTTACTGAAGATTTCCGTATTCATGCCCCCTGCTCTCTTTATTGGTTTTTTACTCCACAGTATTTATATTATTTTCTTGGTTAATTTTTTGACAATGGTTATCGTAGGCATTTTTCAGCCAAAGATGAATGCTTTTATCATTTCATCGCTTCCTGAGGAGCGTTTGGCGACAATCAGTGCGGGGATTAGTAGTTTTTCCACATTAGGTTTAGTTCTTTGTCAAATGCTGGTAGCAGTTTTGGTAACGTTCTTGTCATCAGCCCAAATTGCTTTCTTATTTTTAATATTATCATCAATTTTATTCTTTTATACACTGAAAGTGCCCAGAAAAAATGCTAAACAAGTGATGCAATAGCTTTCCAAACAGTTTACTTGTTAGGGTGAATTTGATAAGATAACACTAAAGAAGGAGTAAAGATAATGGTGGAAGTACAGTATTCAGAACAAGCAAGTGATTTAATGGAGCAATTTTCTCTATCTACTCTGATACAGGATAGAAGAGAGACTATCGAAAGTTTTAGTGGCAAAGAGCGTGAGCTTTTTAAAGATGTTTTTCCTGTAATGGAAGAGCTTCGCCTTTTGTTTCAACCTTATAAGGAAAAAATGGAAACCTATTATTTGACTGGTTATGGAATCACCTTGCTGCAAAGTTGCTATTTGGAGATGGTAGATAAGGGGCTGACGCCCAAATCGGTTGAAGCGGTACATGCCTACTGTTTGCAGCTAGATGCCGAAGCGATAAGAGAACAGTTAAAAGATCTCTTAAACACAGGTCCTGAGCACATGGCTAAAAGTGGAGATTTTTGGGATTATTTAGAAGCATCATCTATTAAATCAGAAACTAAGTGGTATTTCAGTCAATTTTATCGGAAGCCACTTGAAGCTATGAAAGAGTTAATAGAATTGTCTCGGGAACTTATTCCGCTTTACCAGCCTTACTTGGAAAGAAGCGCTGCTGAACGTAGAGCTTATGCGGCATCCTTTTCATTGGAGGATACCATTGCAGAGTCTGCTAGTCTATCTCATTTTGATTGGAATTTTAAAGAAAATCAATTTATTAGGCTTTATGTTGTCAGCCCATGGGTGGTGCAGTTTGCATCTTACTTCAGTGAAACAGAACCGAAAGAGAGTCATTATTTTATCGTTTCTTGTCGCATTGATCAACTACTTAAAAGCGGAACAGAACTGGATATGGATACGTTTGCCGCAGTTCTCAAGGTACTTAGTGACAGCACACGCTATAATGTTATGGTAGAATTAGCTAAACCGTATGCTAAGAGCAAACGGATTGCTGAAGAGTTAGATATTACTGGAGCAGCGGTTTCTTTTCATACTCAAAAGCTCATCAATGCAAAACTCCTGCTTTTTAACCGTGACCATAAAGATGTGAAATATGATGTAAATAAAAGTTTACTTAGAGAAATCATTGCCAAGCTGACTAGTGACTTTGGCTTGGAAGAAAAGTGAACAGAAAGATTTTTGGATTAGTTACAGACGAAAAAATCCACTTAGAATTTCTAAGCGGATTTTTGAATAGTTTCTGTTATTCTTCCAATTCTTTGCTATATTCAATAATCTGATCAACTGTGTCTGACAGGAATTGAATGGTATCACGGAGTGGTTTATCAGTAGAAATATCTGCACCGATGATGCGAGCTGACTCAAGAGGCGTTTTGCTTCCGCCGGATTTGAGGAAGTTGAGCCAATCTCGGGCTCCATTTTCATCGTTTTTTAAATGGAGATAGCCAGCAGTCGAGATGACGAGACCTGCTGAATAGGTATAACTGTACAGTCCCATGTAATAGTGACTTTGGCGCATCCAAGTAAGTGCAGCATCGTCATCAATTTCCACCGCATCACCCCAGAATTCGGTCAGAACTTCTTTCATAATGCTATTGAGCTTATTGGCACCAAAGGTTTCGCCTGCTTCAATCAGATTGTAAACCCGACGTTGGAAAGCGGCTTCTAGGAGGTGAGTGATGAAGTTATGGAAGTAGGTGTCAGTTAAGCGATGCGCAAGAGCAAAACGTTTTTGGCGTGGATTGTCAAATTGATGCTCTAAATAGTCGCTAAGCAGCAGCTCATTAAAAGTAGAAGGAGCTTCTACATAATAAGTTGACATGTGGGTGTTGAAGTAGCTTTGGCTATTGTCAGAGAAGATAAATTGCCCAGAGTGACCGATTTCGTGAATCAGAGTATATACATCACTCATACGACCCGTCCAGCTCATGAGCACATAAGGGTGCACACGATAAGGGTCGGTCGCATAACCACCGGAGTCCTTACCGGCATTAGCTGCAAAATCCACCCAACGTTCTTTTTGATAATTGGCAATTTCGCGCGTGTATTCTTCTCCAAGCGGAGCAACGGATTTCATTACTAGTTCGTAAGCGTCGTCAATAGTGACATCAGGATTGAGTGCGCTGTCCAAGTCCAATTTCCAATCTGCAAAGGTCATTTTTTCGAGGCCGTTGATCTTAGCAACGTGCTTGAGGAACTTTTGTGCAACAGGTGCAAATTCAGTCATGATGAGGTCAATCTGCCGGTCAAACATAGAACGGTCTACCTCTTGCTCAGCCAAAAGATAGTCAAAAACAGAGTCATACCCCCGCATATCAGCAATCAGCTTTTCAGATTTCACTTGAGCCAGATAAGCTGCAGCAGCAGTATGTTGATGTTTGCGAAGTCCAGCTGAGAAAGAACGGAAAGACTTTTCACGGACTTGAGCATTTTCGTGATTTTGGTAGAAATTTTCGTAGCTGATAAAGCTATTCTTATAAACTTTTCCGTCTACTTCAAAATCCTCCATGGCAAAATCACCTGCCCTCATTTTGGTGTAAATGTCTTGTGGGCTGTAAAAAACTTCACTAAGATTTGTCAGAGCCTTTTCGACATCAGCACCTAAATAGTGAGCTTTTTGAATTTTTGCTTGACGAATTGCAGCAGTCAAATGCGGTAGTTGTCCGAGACGGTCGAGTACTTTTTCATCGGCATTTACCAAAGCTGCGTCAAAGAAGCTAAGCGCAACGCTGGCTTCTGTTTCAAAATCTGTACCAGCTTGCGCAATCTGTGCAAAGCTTTCATCACCGTAGTCCGTTGTTTGCGGCATAAAGCTGTAGTTGCCAATATGGCTTCTTTGGATGTAGATTTGCTCCAACTCAGCGAAGGCTTTTTCAAAATCCTCGAAAGTATGAAGGTTGTCCTTATAATCACGTGTGAATTGGTTAATGTCCTCACGCGTTTTTTCAATCGCCCGCAAGAAATCCTCTCGGTCTTGATAGAGGGCTGTTAAGTCCCACAGTTCATTTTCTGGAAATTCAGAACGTTGTTTTTGTTCAACCATAAATCTATTTCTCCTTGTCATTAACTTTCTTCTAGTATAGCAGAAAAACGCAATAAATAGACGGCATTTCAAAAATTATCGCTAAATTCTCAAAAATTCTTGGTAAAAAGCTGTTTTAAGGCTTTTTCTTTTAGTTGAAAATATGATAAAATAGGGTTTATACGTGCTTGATACAAAGATGAGGATTTAAAGGCTTATTAGGGACAATCCTTGTTTATTTCAAAAGTACAGCAGATGAATATTGTGAGCGTTTAACGAGATTTGCGACAGGAACTTGTTAAATCGGTATTATTTGGCAAGAGGCTTTGACTTAGCAAGGCATTTAGCGATTAGCGTAAACTGATTAGGTACTAAGTACCAATCAATTTTAATGCTTTGTATCTTGATCTTTGTAGGCAAGACGTATAAAAAAATTAGAAATTGAGCATAAGCTCAACGAGGAATATATATGACAAAGCAAGTATTTAAAATTACTTTTGCTGGTAAAGACTTGGTAGTTGAAACAGGTCAAGTGGCGAAACAGGCAAACGGTAGCGTAGTAGTTCGTTATGGTGAAAGTACTGTTCTGACAGCAGCCGTTATGTCAAAGAAAATGGCGACTGGCGATTTCTTCCCGCTTCAAGTCAATTATGAAGAAAAGATGTATGCAGCTGGGAAATACCCTGGTGGATTTAACAAACGTGAAGGTCGTCCTTCGACAGACGCGACTTTGACAGCTCGCTTGATTGACCGTCCGATTCGTCCGATGTTTGCGGACGGTTTCCGCAATGAAGTGCAGGTTATCAATACGGTTCTTTCTTATGATGCAGATGCTTCAGCGCCTATGGCAGCCATGTTTGGTTCATCTCTTGCGTTATCAATCTCAGATATTCCTTTTAACGGACCAATTGCTGGTGTACAAGTTGGCTATATTAATGGAGAATTGGTTATCAATCCAAGTCAAGAACAAAAAGAAGCTTCGTTATTGGAATTAACTGTTGCAGGAACTAAAGAAGCGATTAACATGGTGGAATCTGGTGCCAAAGAATTATCAGAAGAAGTGATGCTGGAAGCCCTTCTGAAAGGTCACGAAGCAGTTAAGGAATTGATTGCTTTCCAAGAAGAAATCGTGGCAGTAGTTGGAAAAGAAAAAGCAGAAGTTGAGCTTCTTCGTGTGGATGAAGAATTGCAAACAGAAATTGTAGCAGGCTATAATGCCGATCTTCAAAAAGCCGTTCAGGTAGAAGAAAAATTAGCTCGTGAAGCCGCAACGCAAGCTGTTAAAGACGAAGTTATAGCCCTTTACGAAGAAAAATATGCTGACCATGAAGAATTTGACCGTATCATGCGTGATGTGGCTGAAATTTTAGAACA
>ERZ772953.725-NODE-725-length-10650-cov-3.173195_pt1 | contig 10650 bp, 6 predicted proteins | sample MGYA00580685_ERZ772953 | MGnify/ENA primary metagenome ERZ772953 (study PRJEB29015, sample SAMEA2738080) | human oral metagenome | biome: human oral; feature: human-associated habitat; material: saliva | place: China | collected 2209 ...
AGACTGAAGCCATGCCGGGCCGACCGCAGTCCCTGCGGTCGGCCCGTTCATTTTCTCGACGGGAGGACATCGGTGGATTCGCATCAGGAATATGTGCTGCGTGAGGTGGCGCAGAAGAACATTCGTTTTATTCGTTTGTGGTTCACGGATGTTGCGGGCGTCTTGAAGTCAATTTCGATCGACCCGGGCGAGCTTGAAGAAGCATTCGCCGAGGGGATTGGTTTCGACGGGTCTGCGGTCGAGGGCTTGACGCGCGTCTACGAGTCGGACATGCTCCTGAAGCCTGATGCCTCGACGTTTCAGTTGCTCCCGTGGCGTTCGAATGATGACCCGGTGGCGCGCATGTTCTGCGACGTGCTCATGCCTGACGGGCGGCCTGCGCCTTCCGATCCGCGCGGCGTACTCGAGCGCACCGTCCAGCGGGCTGCGGATGCGGGTTTCCGTGTCATGATCCACCCCGAGATCGAGTTTTATCTCCTGCGTCAGCCCGTCACTCCCGACCGTATGATTCCGGTCGACCAAGCCGGCTACTTCGACCATGTCGCGCGCGGAGACTCGAACGATTTCCGTCGTCGTGCGGTGCGGATGCTGGAGGATATGGCGATCCCGGTCGAGTTCTCTCACCACGAGGGCGGGCCCGGACAAAACGAGATCGACCTGCGCGCCGTGGATCCCGTGCGTGCTGCGGACAACATCATGACCGCACGTACTCTGATCGAAGAGGTCGCGCTGCGCGAGGAGCTCGTCGCGACGTTCATGCCCAAGCCTTTCATTGAGCACCCCGGCTCGGGCATGCACACGCACCTGTCGCTGTTCGAGGGGGAAGAGAACGCGTTTTTCTCCCCGGCAGGTCAGTACCGTCTGTCGACGACGGGGCGCCAGTTCATCGCGGGCCTGCTCGCGCACGCCGAGGAGATCGCGGCGATCACGAACCAGCACGTGAACTCCTACAAGCGTCTGTGGGGCGGGGGAGAAGCTCCTTCCTACGTGTGCTGGGGTCACTTGAATCGTTCGGCGCTCGTGCGCGTCCCGCTGTACAAGCCGAAGAAGGCCGCTGCCGCGCGCATCGAGTACCGCGCTCCCGACCCGAGCGCGAATCCCTACCTGGCGTTCGCCGTCCTCATCGCAGCGGGGCTCGACGGCATCGACAAGAAGATGGAGCTGATGCCCGAGGCCGAGGACAACGTGTGGGACCTGTCGGATCGAGAGCGTCAGGTCATGGGCATTCACGCCCTGCCTGCCTCGTTGGCGGACGCCGTGCGTGCCATGAAGAGTTCCGACCTGGTGGCCTCTACGCTCGGCGAGCAGGTGTTCGACTACGTTATTCGTAACAAGCGCAAGGAATGGACGGAATACCGCCAGCAGATTACTCGCCAGGAGCTTGAGCAATTCCTGAAGGTCGTTCCGCGGTGACGCCGGACGAGCTTCGGATTGCCGGATTCCTGGACCCTCGCCGAGCCCTCGACTTTTTCGAGGAGCTTCCGGGTGGAGCCGAGGTATGGGCGGCGGACCTGGGAGCCAGTGCCGACCCCGATCAGGCGTTGCTGGCAGCGATCCGCCTGCACGAGGCGGACTCCGGCCTCGTGCGGGGACTCGTCGATGATTCGCGTGCGCGCGCTCGCCTGTGTGCCGTGCTGGGGGGCAGTCAGTGGCTGGGCGACTACGTGATCGCCGATCCCGCTCGTGTGGTGTCGATCTGGGAGGATCCCGGTGAGAGCAGGCAGGTGCTCCTGGAATCCGTGGGCGCGACGCGGACCGGTGGTGGAGCGTGCGTCGCCTCGGAAGGGGTAAACGCGGACGACCTGCGCGCAGCCTACCGACGTGTTCTCCTGTACCTGGCCGCCGATGATCTGACGAGTGAGGATCCCGAGGCTCTCATGCCCGAGGTAGGGCGACGCATTGCGGACCTCGTGGATGCGACGCTCGAGGCTGGTCTCGCACTCGCCCGTCGCGACATCGATCCACAGGGGCAGACTCCGTTTGCGATCATCGCGATGGGTAAGACGGGCGCGCGCGAGCTCAACTACATCTCCGACGTCGACGTTGTCTACGTCGCTGAAGCCGGGGTGGATCAGGACGAGCGTGTGGCCCTCGAAGTCGCTACGCGACTTGCGGCGGCAACCGCTTCCGCGTGCTCGGGGCCGGGCACGCAGGCGCCACTGTGGACCGTCGATGCCAACCTACGCCCGGAGGGACGCAACGGGGCCCTCGTACGCACCGTTGAGTCCTACCGACAATACTGGGACAAATGGGCACAGACGTGGGAGTTTCAGGCGCTGCTGAAGGCCCGTGCCTGCGCCGGAGACGAGACTGTTGGGCGCGCCTTCGAGGATGCCGCGCAGCCCTACCTGTGGAGCGCTGCCACTCGTGAAGGGTTCGTCGAGGCTGCGCGCGCGATGCGTCGGAGGGTCGAGGACAACATCTCGCGTTCGCATGCGTCGCGTGAGCTTAAGCTCGGACGTGGCGGCCTGCGCGACGTCGAGTTCACGGTCCAGCTGCTCCAACTTGTCCACGGCAGAACGGATGCCTTCCTGCGCGTGCGCTCGACGCTGGAGGCGATTGAAGCGCTGCGAGACGGCGGCTATATCGCCCGCAGCGATGCTGATCAGCTCGCATCTTGCTATCGCTTCCTGCGCGCCGTCGAGCACCGCACTCAGCTACCTCGCATGCGCCGCACGCATCTGATTCCGGACAAGGAACGGGAACTGCGTGTCCTCGGGCGCGCGATGGACCGTTTACGCTTCCCCGACGCGGGCTCGATCAGTGCCGCGATCGATGAGGTACGTGCACGGGTACGTGCCCTGCACGAGGACGTCTTCTACCGACCGATCATCGCCGCAACGGCTTCGCTGAGCGAGGACGAGGTCTCACTGCACGCAGATGGTGCGCGTGACCGCCTCGCTGCGATCGGCTACCGTGATCCGGCGGGTGCCCTCACACATATCGCTGCTCTCACGCAGGGGACGAGCAGACGCGCTGCAATTCAGCGCCACCTACTCCCCGTGTTTATCTCGTGGCTTGCGGCTGGGGCCGACCCCGATATGGGCCTGCTGAATTTCCGCATCCTGTCAGAGGATATCGGCGATTCGCACTGGTACCTCGCGCTCCTGCGTGACTCGGGTGTGGCCGCCCGCAGGCTGACCACTATGCTCCCGAACTCCAGGTGGATCGCCGAGGCGCTCGCCAAGCGTCCCGAGGCCGTCGCCTGGCTCGATGACGATGACGAGCTGGCACCGCGCGAGCCGCATCGGCTGGCTCGGGAAGTGGCGGCGCTCATTGACCGCCATGAGGATGCGTCCGAGGCGGCTGCACGAGTCCGTGCTGTGCGCACGCGTGAGCTGACCCGTTGCGCGATGACCGACCTCCTGGATGGCGTCAATCCTCGTGGAAACGCGATCGCCGACGCCACGGATGCTGCCATCCTCGGAGCCCTCGCCATCGCTTCGCGGGAGGAACGCGAGCGCTGGGGCGGGCAGCGGGCGAACGTCATCTTTGTCGCGATGGGGCGCTATGGGGGCCGCGAGTGCTCCTACGCGTCCGATGCGGATGTCATCGCCGTACACGAGGCGGTCGGAGGGACAACAGATGCCGAGGCTGCGGCGAGCGCAACAGTGATCGTCAACCGTGTGAAGAGCCTTCTCGGTTCGGCCACCAGCCAACTGGGTATCGTCGTCGATCTTGACCTGCGCCCCGAGGGCAAGAACGGCCCGATGAGTCGCACGATCAGGTCACATCGCGAGTACGCGCAGCGCTGGGCTTCCACGTGGGAGCGGCAAGCGGCGGTGCGCGCGCGTCCGATTGGGGAGGGGGAGCTTGCCGATCAGGCGCGAGAGCTCTTCGCGGAGCTCGCCTACGGGGGAGTGAGTGAGTCGGATGTGCGAGACATTCGCTTGCTGAAAGCCCGCATGGAGAACGAGCGTTTGCCGCGCGGCATTGAGCCCGCTCGCCACGTGAAGCTCGGCCCCGGCGGCCTCACGGACGTGGAGTGGACGATCCAGCTCATTCAGATGCGTGCTGGGATGAACAACCCCGCACTGAGAACACCCTCGACGACGCAGGCGATCCTGAGCGCTCGGGAGCACGAGCTGATCAGCGCTCAAGACGCGCAGATTCTTCTCGATGCCTGGGACATGGCAACCCGTATTCGCGCGGCCAACACGCTGGCAAGTGGCCGCATGAGCGGTGTGAAGCTCGACGTCTTGCCTCGTGACAGCGCGGAGCTGCGTGCCCTCGCAGCGATCCTCGGGTACGGTAGCGGCGGGCTGAATGCCCTCGAAGACGATTGGCTGCGCGCTGGACGCAAGGCGCGCGCCGTCATGGAACGACTTTTCTGGGAGCAGCAGTGAAGATTGTGCTGGTACGGCACGGACAGACCCCCGCGAATCGCCTCGGTGCGCTCGACACGGTGCGCCCCGGCCTCGGGCTGACTCCCGAAGGACTCCTCCAGGCCCAGCGCCTCGCGGATCGATGGGAGTCCGAGGTTGCGCCGCCTCCCACCGTCATCGCATTGTCCGGCCTGCAACGTACGCGCCTGACCGCGGCCCCGCTGGCGAGCGCCTATGGGCTGACTCCGCAGGTGCACCCCGGCATCCGCGAGCTACGCTCCGGCGACCTCGAAATGGCGGCCGACCCGGCATCGCAGTCCCTCTACGTGCGCACGACCCTGTCGTGGTGCGCCGGGGATTTGGATAATCGCATGCCCGGCGGCGAAAGCGGGCGCGAGGCCCTGGCCCGCTCGCTGGAGACCGTGCGTCGGGTGGGCCTGGCCGCACGCGAGCAAGCTGGGGACGAGGCCGTCGCGGTGTTCGTCATCCATGGTGCCCTCACGCGCCTGCTGGCCACGTGGCTGTCCACCGACATCGACGAGGACCTCGTCTCCAAGCACTTCATGTCGAACACGGGCACGACCACCTTCGAGTGGGCGCCGGGCTTCGCCCCGGCCTCGGCTTCCGAGCTGGCCAAGGGCCTGCACGCCCTGACCTGGAACGACCGCCCGCTCGATCAGTGGGACTGAGGCTGGTGCTCCTCGCCTGATGGTCCGGCGGCGGGGGCCACGAAGGGGAGACCTCGTAGAGGTATGTATGAGAACTGATACCGGTTGATCCGTTTGTTGTCGTCAAACCGTCAGTCGATGTACCCTGAGCTTGTGGTCAGTGTCATGTAAGACACCACAACGAGGAGGTACACCGATGTCCCGTTCCCTGCCACTGGTCGTCGTCATTCCCGGTATCGGGGGAAGTGAACTCGCCGATGCGTCCGGCACAATCGTCTATAGAGCTGGTTTGGGTCCTTTCCTCAGCGTGGGGCGAGATCCGAGCGTGCTCGATCCGAACAACGAGCTGCGCCCGGTCAGACTCATCGGGCCCTGTTCGTTGATATGTTGGCAACTCATTACCGGCTACGACGGCCTGCTGAACGGTATCACCAAGGGACTGGGACTATCCCCTGACCGCGTCGTAACCGCCGGTAAGGAACTGGTTGACCCATACGCTACCGTGGTCGCTTTTCCTTACGATTTCCGCCGGTCGGTGGAACAGATCGCCAACGATCTGGACCGTGTCGTGCGCGAGCGGGCGCAGGGACGGCGCGTCGTGCTCGTCGCGCACTCGATGGGCGGCCTGGTTGCCGCGTGGTGGTGGGCTTTCATGAGTGAGGGGATCGATGTCGACCAGATTATTACCCTTGGTACGCCGTTTCGTGGGGCAGCGAAGGCTCTCGATACCCTGCTCAATGGGATGCGCATCGGGCCATTTCCCGCGACTCAGGCTGTTTCTGACACGGTGAGGACATGGGATTCGGTCTTCGATCTGCTGCCCCACTACCAGGTTGTCAGCGGGAATGATAAGTACCGGTACCCGTACGAATTGCCTTCTGGCATCACGTCGGCCGTCGCTGGGTTCTCAGGTAAAGCGCTCAACGCCTATCAGAAGAACCAACGTTTGAATGATGCGCTGGTCAATAAGGTTGCAGAGAGTGGGAGTAACCCCTTCACCGTCTACTACTCGCAGGGACACGCGACTCTGGGGCACGCCAGCATCGATACTCACTCGGATGGACTCGTGGTGGCCAAGGGGAATCCGCGAGCGATCCCAGCGAGCTGGGATGGTGGCGACGGGACGGTTCCGATGTTCTCGACGATTCCCGACGTCGTGGAAAGAGATGTTTCCCGGTGGCGGCGACTGGCTGGCAAGCATCAAGACCTGGTGGAAGAGAAGTCAGTCTTCGAGCATTTGTCGGAATATTCACGCACACGGTTGCCCGCCGCCGCCAGGGGTGGCGGCTATGAGGTGAGTGCGTACCTGCAGCTTGATCTCGACGATGTCGTGCTCGCGGGCACTGAAGCTGAGGTGAGGATAAGAGTGGTAGATAAGGCTGGCAGTGTATTGGAGCCTGAGAATGTCGGCGGCAACGTCGGAGGTAATCGCTTCCTAGCGGATCGCGGCGATGGCGGGTGGTGGTTGGTCCAGCTTCCGGCGTTGAAGGAGGGCGTGCATTCGGTGATGCTGTCCGCGACGGGGATTCCCGGTGTTGGTCGGGTTGGATTGCAGACGCGTGTGGGCGCGGCATCGTGAACGAACGCAATCTGTGGGATTCGGTTAAGCATCCGATCGGATTGGCGGACATGGTTCACGTCGGGTGGGTGCAGCGCTTGCTTAGCTCCGCGGAGTCGTGCGGTCTCCCGGGTCCGGAGCCCGATCTCGTCGCTCATGGACAGACAAGAGTAGGTACTCATGCGAGGAAGATTTTCGAGGAGTTCGCTGAGCTGGGGCTTCGATACGCTGGGGAGCCGACAGATAGCGAGCCTGGGGCGCAGCGTATTAGGCCTGTCAATGAAGTGCTTGCTTTCAGGAAAGCGACGTGTATTGATCTGTGTGTGGCCTTTTGTTGTGCTGCGCTTGATGCCGGTATCTACCCGCTGATCCTGACGGTGACGGCTGACGGTGGGCTCCAAAGGCATGCGATTGCTCTTGTTCCTCTAGACCGGATGTGGGCCATCGGCTGTGAGGCTCTGCTTGAGGATGGCTTCAGTCGGACACCGCTGCAGGTTGACGGACATGCTCTCAAGGATATGGTGGTTGAGTGCGAAGATGATCCCGCAGGGATGTGGTTGGCGATTGACGTACAGCAGGTAACTGAATCAGATGCTAACTGGGAAACTGCACTCTCTTCAGGCGCTGAGTATGTCCACGACTGGGAATGGGACGTCTGCGTGGACATTGGGGGGCTGCGCAGTCGCACCCCTGATCGGGAGCTTCCTCCCGGGGGACACATCGAAGAGGTCCTGGCCCCTGCTTATGCCGAGCTGCCAGAGGATTTCACACCCCTGCAGCTTATGCGGGCGCGACATGGTGCGGTGCCATATCAGCAGTGCGATGAGATCCGTCAGCTTCGCGAGTGGGCAACGACGACGGCGGATGCTACCGCACCGTCGCAAGGAGGACGTGGTGGCGACATTGCTGTCGCTGTGGTGACGGGGGCGGGGGGATCCGGGAAGACACGCCTGGCCGCGCAGCTGTGCCATGACCTGTCGTCGATTGGTTGGTACGCGGGATTCTTGCCCTCGACGACCGAGGTGACGGATGAGGAGCTGGCTGCTCTCACGGAGGTGACCACTGAGCTTCTGGTGGTGGTGGACTACGCCGAGGAAGCTCGGCGAGGTCTCGTCGCACGGGTGGTACGCAAGCTGCGGGCGAGGCACTCGCCGACCCGAATCGTGTTGACAGCGCGCGGTGCCGATACGTGGTGGGAGGAGTTCCGTGAGGAAGCGGAGCAAGACGGAACCCCACTGAGTAATACGCTGTCACTGTCCATTCGGGGCAAGCAACAGGTGGAGGCGGATCCATGGTTTTTCGGACGCATGTATCGCAGGGCGGTCCAGCAATTCTCTGACAAGCTCAATAGGGCTGTTCCCACGGACGTTGAGGTTCCCGACTACCTGGGGGACACCGCTCTTGACGTGGTGTTGAGGGCATGGCTTGCCGTGTGCGATAACGACGAGGTGGCTAAGAATGACATCCCGACCCGGGAAGAGCTCTACGACAAAGTACTGTCGATTGAGTTTGCTCGGTGGCACAAGGAGCCGAAACTGGGAGACATCAGCCGTAAGCAAATGCGTCAGGCTGCAGCCACCCTCAGCTTGCTTGCCCCGAGCCAAGACGAGGATACGGTCGACGACGTCCTGAGCAGATTGCCAGAGTGGAGTCAGGAGCATCTCCTCCGCAGTCGTTTCGCAGAACTGCTCGTCCAATCCCTCCTGCGTGATGACGGTGCTGAGTCCGTTAGCCTGCGGCCCGATCCGGTTGCCGAACACCTCATCCTGGAGGTATTCGGAAAGAAGCCAGAACTGCTGGTTCGGGTGCTTCCACAGGATCCGGCGAAGGTACCTGGCTTAGACGACCCCGATGCTGATGACTCAATCGTTACGCGTGCACTCGAGATGGGCCAACAGGCGCGCAACGCCTGCGTGACCCTCACACGGGCCTCCTCTCTCGATAGAGAGGTGGCACTTCGCCTGGCCCGGCGTGCTCTCCGTGAGAGGCCATTCCTGTGGAAGGAGGCGCTGGACGTCGCGCTCACTCAGGGAGGACCGCTGGCACCCGCTATCGAAGCGCGCATCGAATCAGGTGAGACCCTGCCACTCGGTGAGATTGACGATACGATTCCTCTCGGGCATCCGGCGTTGGCAGGGGCGGCCTTGGCGGCGACCAGGCGCCTTGCGACTTCCGCTGAGCGGAGTCCGGAGCAACAGGCACACTGGGCCGATAAGCTGTCCATTCGTCTGTCCGACGTTGGTGAGCGAAAAGCGGCGTTGGAGGCGGCCCGCGAGGCGGTGCGTTTGCGCCGGGCGCTGGTCGAGGAATCCCCGACGGCCTACACCCCGAACCTGGCTGGGTCGTTGAATAACCTGGCGAATCGTTTGTCGGAGGTGGGCGAGCAGGATAGGGCGTTGGAGGCGGCCAGCGAGGCGGTGGAGCTGTATCGGGCGCTGGTCGAGGCTTCCCCGCAGGCCTACACCCCGCGCCTGGCAACGTCGTTGAATAATCTTGCGGACATCTTGGCGGCGGACGGTCGGTCTGAGGAGGCACAAGCCGTGTTCGTCGAAGGGATTGAGCGTTTCTCTCCCGGGGTGCGTGCCCACCTCCTGGTGGCCAGGGCGACCTGGCGTGACTTCGGCGGAGAAGCGGGGGATTTCGTCGCTGCGGCCCGGGAAGCCGACTCTACTGACGCTCCGGCGCTCCTGGGCCCAGTGCGCCGCATGATCGCCCGAGCGATCACCGGTGCGGGAGGATCGGACACGGGTCTTCCCCGCTGGGCCACCGTTGACGCTGAGTCGGCGACTTGCAGGATTCAGGGCTGGCTCGAGTGTAGCTATCTAGCGCAGCGGGTGGCTTTCCTCGAAGCGCAGTGGAGCTCGCCGTCGGCCTCGGAGAGAGAAACGCTGGCCGCGCTTGCTGAGCTATACGTGGACCGTCCTCCTGTCGCCGAGCTCGCTGCCCTCGTGGAGCGCATCGCTGACGAGGGCATACAGGCCGTTACAACCGATCTGCGGACCCATCACCGAGCTCAGCTGCTTGCGCGCGACTGGCGTGAGGCGCACCTGAACGGGAGAGGAGCAAGCTTCCTGCGCGAGCACATGAGGGGCAACCCCGATGCGTCGCGTGGCGAGGGCCAGATCAGCGAGGGTGGCAAGCAAGAGCCAGAGGAAAGGGAGAAAGACCTAGGCGACCCCGACATGAGAACACGGATCCTCCAGGAGCTGGCGGCAACGCTCCCGGAGTCTGAGGCAGTCGGCATGATGAGCGTTCTGACGCTTGCACAACTCACGGATCCGGGAACCGCCTACGATGCGCACGGCAGCGACGAGGGCGCCGAAGATGTACTCAGAGAGCTCCTTGAGGCGCGCAATTGGCGGGCGATGGTCACCGTCCTCGGAGTGCGCCCGTCCGTGGCGGAATCCACTTACGGCCGTATTGCCCTCCTGCTGTCTGCAGCCGTCAACGACGAACCCGTAGAGGGGCTGCGCGAACTCTACGAGTATGCGAACGAGGAGATGGACGCGATCCACCGCAGGCAGCTCCAGGCCCTGCTCGACAAGGCCCTCGGAACCGACCAATGCCCGCCAGCCTTCGCGGACATCCTCTCGTGGACCAAGAACCCAGGACCGCGTCAACAGTGATCGGGCAAGCCCCTCGATCAGTGGTCTTGATGCTGCTCCTGATCGGGTGCAACGAAGGCTGACACCTCGAAAGGAAACGAGCGGTATCTGAAGTAGTTCTCCAGGTAGGACAGGTGGTCCTCGCACGCCAGCCACGTCTTCGTGCGGGCGCGGTGGATCGCCGGGTTGCGCCAGTCGATCCGGTAGATCGCGGCGTTCGTGCATTCGCGCGCGGAGCAGATGCCCGAGGCGCTTTCGACTCCCAGAGCCATGGTGTCCTCCCGATGCGGTTACGCTTGGAAGTATGCCAACCCTCGTTCTCGTTCGCCACGCGCAGGCCGCCTACTCCTACCCCGACCGTTCCCGCCCGCTCACCGACGTCGGGCGAGACCAGGCCGCGCGCCTCGGGGCGACCCTCGCCCGCGAGATCGGCGCATTCAGCGTCGCCGTCTCTTCCGACGCCCAGCGCGCCCGCGAAACCTTCGCGGCGATCC
>ERZ772953.727-NODE-727-length-10646-cov-2.269474_pt1 | contig 10646 bp, 10 predicted proteins | sample MGYA00580685_ERZ772953 | MGnify/ENA primary metagenome ERZ772953 (study PRJEB29015, sample SAMEA2738080) | human oral metagenome | biome: human oral; feature: human-associated habitat; material: saliva | place: China | collected 2209 ...
GTCATGGTACGGATTTAGTTGGTGGGAAGCTAGTGACTCCAGATTTTACTGGAATGGATGCTGGAATTCCTATGAGTGAAATTTTATCGATGGCAAATAAGTCGAAAAGTAAAAACAAAATTATAATTTTAGATTGTTGTTTTTCTGGAAGGTTTGGAGAGAATAGCATTACTAATTCTACGGAATCTGTTTTAGCAAATGGAGTTACTATAATTACTGCAAGTAATAGGGATGAATATTCTATGGAGGTATCGGATGATGATGGAATACCTGGACATGGAGTATTTACTGAACTACTAATACAAGGATTAAAAGGTGGAGCTGCCGATGTGGGTGGTAATATAACTCCAGCAAGTCTATATTCGTTTGTTGACCAGTCTTTAGGCTTGTGGGAGCAACGTCCTTTGTTCAAGACTAACATTTCCAGATTTCTACCAATAAGGACAATTGAACCAAAAGTTTCAAAGAAAACATTGAGGAAACTGAGTGTATATTTTGAAAATGCTGATTCTGAATTTAAATTAGATCCTTCTTTTGAATTCACGAACTCACCAAATGAGACTCATGAAATTAAACAACCATATGCTCAAGAAGATAATGTGAAAATATTTAAGGATTTACAACTTTTTGAAAGTGTTGGATTAATTGAACCGGTTGGAGAGGATCATATGTACTTTGCAGCTATGAATAGTAAAACATGTAAATTAACACCTTTAGGGTTACATTATTGGAAATTATCAAGAGATAAAAGATTTTAATGCTATAGGTTGTTGTAAAATTGGGAACAGCTTGTTTTATATCCATGCTTGCAATATGCTTGCAAAAAATCGGATAAACAGAAATAAACTAGATAATAAGGCTAAAATCGATATAAAAAACCTTGATTTTATGCCATTTATACAAAACGATATCAATGGACATATCGAGTGGGAGTGATATCACACTTGAAAAAGTCCAGTAATACCAATGTTTTTTCGGTCTGAACGCCTTTCATGGCTGTGAAATGACGACAGAGGCCTATCATTCAGGAAAAAGCGCAAACAAAACTCCGGGAATAAAGAGAGGGGAGAATAATGGCAATCAGCTTTAATAGTAATTCCGTATGGAATTTGAAGCCAATTGGCGTTGACAAGGTTAGAGGTGAGGTGCGTGGCCTCCTAATTGGCGGAGAAGAAGTGGAAATGGCATTCCAGACAGTTCGAGATCAGTTGATTTTTACGAATAAACGTATTATTGCGGTTGACGTACAGGGAATTACCGGGAAACGTAAATCTTTCAGCATCATGCCGTATTCTAAGATTCAGTATTTTTCCATCCAGACCCCTGGACTTGATGAAATTATACCGGATTCTAAATTATTCGTTATGTTTTCCAATAGTTTTATTGCTAAGTTTGAGTTCAAAGGGAATGTCGATATAGGGGAAATTGGCCGTATGATTTCAGAATTTGTTTTATAATCTCCAATAATCTCTGCCCCAATATTCATCACAGTGCTTATCACCGCTGATAAGATTTTGATAAGCATCCATCGTACAGCTACGATAATATGGAGAATCAAAATCCTCAGAAGAACAGGAGTAAATAACTTCTAAGCAAAATTCGTTAAGTTATGAGTTCCTGTATTGAGTGGGAGTAACTGATACTATTTTAATACTAAAAAGTTAAAAATGCAGGTTCCAAAGGGAGTTGTTGAATTGAGGTAAATAGTTTAGAAAGGTTTCCGCCGTTTTGGTAGGAAGCTTTTATGGTAATAGTGGGTGACAAATTAGAATTTAGAGAGGTGAAGGCATGGCTTCAAATAAAGAATATTTAGACTTCATTTTAGAGCAATTGTCTGAGTTGGAAGAAATATCATATAGAGCAATGATGGGTGAATATATAATTTATTATCGTGGGAAAATTATAGGTGGAATTTACGATGATAGATTTTTGGTGAAGCTTGTTAAAGCTGCAATAGAATATATGTAAAATGCAAAATATGAATTGCCGTATGATGGGGCAAAGGAAATGCTATTGGTAGATGATGTAGATAACAAAGAGTTTTTAACCGGCTTAGTTAATGTAGTGTATGATGAGTTACCTGCACCAAAGCCAAAAAAGGAGAAATAACTTAATTTTAGTTTCACATAGTCAACTCCTGGTTTGTAGAACTGTAAGGTGATCCGAAGAACATCAATGGTGCTTCTTCTTAGTTATCTTTTAATTTTGCCGAAAATATAGTAAAGTGATAGTTGATACCGAAACCATAAAAAAATGGGAGAAAAGGAGCCATAACCATGAAAAAGACGATAACAGTAGAGGGATTTGAAATAGGTACGAAAGAAAATCATCAGGCATTGACGGGAGTCTCGGTTATTCTTGCAAAAGAAGGAGCAACTGCAGGTTGTTGTGTCAGAGGTTCCGCTCCCGGAACAAGGGAAACTGATTTGTTAAAATCGGAGAAAACAGTGGAGCAAGTACATAGTATTGTATTATCGGGAGGTTCCGCATTCGGTTTGGAAAGTACTTGCGGAGTGATGAATTATTTGGAAGAGATGGGAGTCGGATTTGATGTCGGAGTTGCAAAAGTTCCGATTGTTTGCGGAGCGGTTTTGTTTGATTTAGCAGTAGGAGACCCTAATATCCGTCCGGATAAAGAGATGGGATACCTTGCGGCAAAAAAAGCATCCACTGAGATTTTTATCGGGAACAGAGGAGCAGGTTGCGGTGCGACAGTTGGAAAGTTGCGTGGGTTTGATACCGTGATGAAAGGCGGAACTGGATATATTGAATTATGTCTTGAAAGCGGATTGAAAGTAGGTGCCTATGTGTGTGTGAATGCCTGCGGAGAAGTTTATGAGGGAGAAAAAATATTGGCAGGCGCGCTGAACGATGATAAATCAGAAATTATATCTTCTCATCAACTGATGTTAGAAGGAACAGAAAGCCTGTTATCAGGGAAAAACACTACTATAGGATGTATTTTGACCAATGCAATCTTAAACAAAACAGAGTGTAACAAAGTAGCCGAAGTGGCACATAACGGATATGCACTGTCCATTCGACCGATTCATACGAGTATGGACGGAGATACCATCTTTACACTCGCATCCGGAATTGCAGAAGCTAATCTTGATACCGTTTGTTATCTCGCGCAGGAGGCAATGAAACTTGCAGTCATAGATGCAATCAAATCGGCAGAATCGGTGCAAAATATTCCGTCTTATCGCAGTATTTATTTTATGTCATAATAAAGTAAGGAACTTGCTATGAATATTACAATTGCAAAACCGAAGTAAAGAAGAAACTCTTTTTATCAAAAAGTAATGGAAGATCATCTATTGATATAATTGTAATTCCATATGGTAGTAAAATATGTAAGGATGGAAGTATAAGAGGAGGGTATCAAAATGATAGTAACAGATGAAGGGGTGGCTATACTCGAGAATGGTGAAACAATAACGCCGGAGGGGGCATGGCTGAGCAAAGACGGTGGTGTACTACTTCCTGACGACCTAGACCCGTATATAGTGATGGGGATTGAGGTTAGCAGGAGAAAGAGGGATGTTTATGACAAAGCGTCAGAAGCAGGCCTCGCACTATTAAGAAGTTGGGCTGAAGCTGAGTAATGTTATGTGATGACTATTTTTACCTTTTTTCAGATGTTTTCCAATATTAATTCCAACCTTCGGAGGTATAAAATGGATAAATTAAGAAAAATGTTGCCGTTTTTAGGGGTGAATGTCTTTGCGTTCTACATCCTTCCATTCCTCAATATGCATACGAATGGTGTTATACTTCTTCTGTTAATTGAAATTCCGGTGATATGTTTTGTTACTTCCTTGATTTATGGAATAAAAAGATCGTTTAATTTGATTTATACATTACTGGTTATGTTGGCTTTTGTTCCAACGATATTTATATTTTATAACGAAAGTGCAGCTATTTATATATTGATATACGGGGGAATTTCTTTGATTGGGAATTTCATAGGGTATTTGATTTTCAGGAGCAATAAGTAATTGAAGATGGATTTTCTGAAGATGTTCTTGCGTCAAAGGTGATTAGAAGGTCGTGATGCCTGCGAGCCTTAATTCAACTGACAGGCACGATTGAATGTTTGATTCAAACGTCGAACTTTACCTTTTGTTTGTGGAATGCTATTTGATTTAAAATCCATACCTAGTTAGTTGCTGGCATAAGCAAATTGGGTGTAAGAGTCCTCATCAATAGATGGGAATTTTTTACTTCTGTTGCTTTTTCTGAAGTTCTAACTTTTTATTCAACCGTTTTTTAGCTTTGGGTACCTTAGACGATAAAATGTACTTTCTGTTTTCGTTTATTGTGAGTTCTATGTTTCTAATAATATCACATCCCTTGCATAAGAGAGCGCAATACAACTTTTAATTTGCGGTTTATTAGGACATTATCGTTTTTTGTTCAGAAATTTTAAAAAGTGAATAATAACAAAAAGTTGACAATGGAAATAAAGAGGTATAATATATTGTCACTAGGAGGATTAAACTATGAGATTTAAAACAACCATCAGTATAAATAAAAATAACATTCCAAAAGACAAAAATAGGATAATTATATCACTGATAAAACATCAGTTAAGTCAATTTGATACTGAATTGTTTAATGCTTTGTATCAGACGGGTAAAACTGAAGGAAAAGATTTTTGCTTCGCTCTGTATATGGACAATTGCATTTTTCATAAAGAAACAATTGAAATACCAAATCAAGAAATTATAATAACCTTTTCGATATACGATTTAATTATGGGAATTAGACTGTATAATGTATTTATGCAAGGAATAGGAAGCGAATATAATTATAAAGATGAAACGATACTCAAGATTAAATCTGTAAAGCTGTTAAGTGAAAAAAATATAATGGGCGATACAGCTATATTTCAGTGTCAGTCTCCGTGCGTTGCAAGGGAGCATGCACATGACAATAGTAAAACATGGTATCACTCGTTATCAGAAGATAAGGGAAAACAGCAGTTTTTGAAAAATTTAAAGATTCAAGCAAAGGTAAAATTCCCTAATTTTGAAGAGGATATAGAAAAACTTCGTATACGAATTTTAAGAAATAAAGTCGTGAAAGTAAAACACTACGACATTGTAATTGTTGGTAATTTAGCGTTATTCGAACTTATGGGGCGGCCGTATTTATTAGAATATTTTTATAAATCGGGTGCAGGAAGTATGAAATCAGGAGGATTTGGGCTACTAGAAAAAGTTGCTGAGGTGAAATTATGATTAGAGAAATTGAAGATAAAGATTATGATCGAAAGCTTGAAATGTCAGACTGGAGATTTTCAGCAGCAGCACTTGGTATGGTACGTTATTTTAAGAAATTTGATATTAAATATAGAATAGACAGAGATATTTTATATTATAATAGTGAATCTATAGAGGGGAAGAACGCCGCTAAAAAATATTTTGAATTTGCAGAAGGGTATTATTGTGAGGGTATGCACCATATAAAGTTAAGACAATTGCTTGAAAAAGAAAATTTAAATGCTGAAGAAATTAAAGAAGTTAATAATAAGCTATGTGCAAATAAGGTCATGAAAAAAATATTTGAAGGCATAAAATATAGCGAAGATAAAAAAGAAACAATTATAGGGAGAATTGAAAACAATAGAATAGAATTAATTAAAGAAACCTACAGATATATGAAATCAGGATATAAGAAATTTGCAAATCCTAAGTCACTTAGAAAAGAGACAAGAAAGATATCCAGATTGATCGGATATAGTGTTGACAAAGACAGAAAGACAAAAACAATAAGTTATAATTTTAATTTTAAAAATTACAATGGAAAGGATGCCATTGAGTTTGACTTTATATCCTTTGCTTTTACGAAAGGGACAGAATCAATATTTATAAATAATAATTATACAATAGATACTTTATTAGGTGCAAATGAAGCAATTGATGATGAAATACAAAATAATTATAAACAAGATAAACGAAAAGACATACGTGAACTGCTTTTTTTTACGCTACAGAAAGGTACTCAGTTTATAGACTACGATGTAGAAGTGATAATTAAAGAACAAAATGAGGAATATTATAAAACGCTATTTGTGAGAAAAGAGGCAATGCGTACTTTTAAAAAAATTAATGAGAAGGATTCGAATATTTTTAATTTACCTTGTCGCTTGAGGAATGGAGACTATATACCTGTTATGAGAATTGTATGTGAGCATATCATCAATTATACATTTTTAGACAGCTTTATAGATAAGTTATTGAAAGATGGTGAAAATCAAGAAAAGATTCAATTGGAATTAAATAAATTCAGGAATAGACACAAAGGATTGATAGATTCTTTAATTATGGTAAATCAAACTATGTATAAAGGAGGGAACACTGAAAAGATGGACGATAAAAAAATGAAAGCCGCATACGCTACGGCAAAAAATATTGTGGGCAATATTTATAATGAGTTTTATAGAGAGTGCAAATCAAGAGAGAGTGGTGAAGAGGCGAAGAAGAAAGCCAATGAAAGAGCAAACATTAAATTGCACAGCTATAGACAAAAATTGATTTCGTGTGTGGTGTTTAAGAATTACGATAGATTTATTGAAATTGTTCTGCAGCTATCTGCATATTCGCAGGTATCCGTTGGATTTCTCAGTGATTTAGCCGAAAACTTTGAAAAGAATAAAAATTTAGCATATGTATTTGTTAACAATTTGGAGAATTTTAGAGCAGTTAAAGAAGAAGGAGAAAAATAACATGGGAAATATGGGGAAAAATCAGGCATTAACATTAACAATAGTGGCAAGAATGACATCTAATTATAGTGAAGGGTTAGGAAATATTGCTAGTGTCCAGAAAGTATTTAGAGATGGTAGAACATACGCAATACGTTCTAAAGAGAGCTTGAAAAATGCAATTATGGTAAATAGTGGAATGTATGATGATTTAGAAGTTGAAGTGGATGGAGTTGCCCAAAAAAAAGCATATGAGAGTAAAAATGCAGCAACTTGTAGAGCTTTGGAGGGTGGATATATGAAGACTTCCGGTGAATCTAAAATTAGAAAAAGTTCATTTTATCTGACTGATGCTGTGGCATGTGATGAATTTGTTAATGAAACTAGGTTCCATAATAATCTTTTTTTAGCAGGAAGATATGCTAGTGGTAAAAAAATAAACTTACAAGAAAATGCTAAAAAGTCAGGGTTAATGCCTTATCAATATGAATACGATAAGTCAATGAAACAGTATAGTTTGACAATACAGCTAGATGAAGTTGGTAAAGATGCAAATTTTAAAGATGCAGAAGCTTCTAATGAAGAAAAGATGGAAAGAGTAAAATTAATTTTAAATGTTGTGGAAAACTTAGCTTTAACAGTAAAAGGAAACTTGGATAATGCAGAACCAATTTTGGTAGTAGGAGGCATTGGACCTTATAAGACACATTATTTTGAAAATGTTGTTAGGGTTGAAAGAAGAATGCTTACCATTAGTGAAGATTTAAAAGAAAAAATAAAGAAGGGCTATAAAATTGCGCTTTTAGAGGGTAATAATTTTGCTAATGAAGTAGAGATAAAAGAAAAATTAAAGCCGATTACAATTACATCATTTTTTGATGAGATAAAAAAAGAGGTGGAAGAATATTATGGAAGTAATCAGAATTAAATTAAGGCAAAGTAAAGCACATTACGGCAGACCGGAATGTGTTGGGAATCGAATGACATATCCTCTTCCACCATATTCTACTATAATCGGAGCACTTCATAATGCTTGCGGTTACAAGGTTTATAACCCAATGAACATTAGTGTTCAGGGAAAATTTAAATCTATGCAAAGGGAAGTTCATAATCAGCATATTCTTTTAAACCGCAGAGAAGATGACAGAGGTATATTGATATATTTACAAAATCCCAATATGCTGTCATCCGGATATAAAGTGGTGGCAAGAGAAGTAAAAGAAAAAAAAGATAGTTCTAAAGATAAAAAAATTAGCTTTGAAGACAATAAAACTATAAGAATCGAAGATAGAGAATATATGCAAAAGTTTTGGGCATTATTAGAAGTTAAAAGAAAATTGGATAAGGAAAAAAAATCGCTAAAAAATGAGGAAACTATTGCCAAGGAAGAAATGAGAAAACAAAATGAATATTTGAAGACTTTAGATGAAAACACTGATGAATATTTGAGAATAAACAAAGAATTGGAAGATAAAAAAAAGAGACTTGAAAAGAGAAAAACAACATTTGAAGAAAAAAAAATAAATTATGTGAGAAGCCACTATCACATTTTCAAACATTGATTAGGAGCCCAAGATATATAGAGACTTTATATGATGTTGAGCTTATTTTGCATATTCAAGCAGATGGAAGTGTATTAAGCGATATTGAATGTTTTATAAATAATTTTTCATGTCTTGGAAGAAGTGAGGATTTTGTCGATGTGTTGGAGTGTAAAAGAGTAAATTTGCTAGATAGTATTGACAGGGAATATAAGAATAGAAAATATGCAGGATATATAGAAAGAAGATTATTGGAAGAAGATGAAAATTCACAAAATTTTGATGTATGTTTATCTGCTAAAAAAGAAAAACATAAAAATATAGATGTTAGGGGGACAACTTATTATATTCCTAAAAACTATACGGTTACAAAAGATGGAAGGCGATTTGAGTATAAAAAGGTTACATATATATCTGAATATTGCGTAGATGAAAATTCAAAAAATGTTTTTGTTGATCAGGATGGATATATTGTGAATTTAGTCTGAAATTAGAGAGAAAGATATGAATTTTGAATTTATGAAAAATTATCTCGCTAAGCCAAACGAGAGTTTATGGGAACACACTGAAAAATTAATTAGAAACGCTATAAAATTGAAGGATTTTGGCTATATTACAATGGGTGTATTCAAAAAACTGGAAATTGCGTGTCGATATCATGATATTGGTAAGGTGAATAGGGAATTTCAACAGATAATTAAGACTAAAAGTAAATTTAACGATAAAAATGAAGTGGGTCATAATTTATTGTCAGGTTTTTTAGTGGATATAGAAAAAGAGTTATTAGAGGAAGATTATGCGAAAATTGTATACATTGTAGTAAATCATCACCATTATTATGAGGACAATTTTTTAGCGATCGAAGAAAATAAAAAAATGATTTTAAACAAACAAAATGAAATTTTAGATATACTCGAGAAAGATGGCATTGATATAAAGCGATACGAAAAGATGGATAGGAGAACTCAAAAATATATAAAAGCTCAAGGGAATCAATTGGAAACAAGATTATTAAAAGGATTTTTACACAAGTGTGATTATGCGGCCAGCAGTGGATTAGAGATAGAATTTAAAAATGATTTCTTAGAGGATAAACTTAATAGCTATTTTGATCGAAAAAATTTCAAACTAAATAAAATGCAAACGGATTGTCAGGTTAATAAAGAAAAAAATATTTTCGTTACAGCTCCCACCGGAATGGGCAAAACAGAAGCTGCTATGTTATGGTTGGGTAATTCTAAAGGAATTTATGTGCTACCCCTAAAAACGGCAATTAACGAAATATATAGGAGAATTAAAGATGAAATATTGCAAGAAAAGTCTATAAATGATCATATAGGACTCTTGCATGGCGATACTTTTCCCATGTACATGGAAACATTAATTGAAAAAAATAAAAAAATAGATGAGTTAGAATACCAAAAAACACTAAGGTATTTTAATGAAACAAAAAATTTATCGCTTCCTATAACAATAAGTACACCAGATCAAATTTTCAACTTTGTCTATCATTATAACGGGTATGAGTTGAAGCTGGCTAATTTAAGCTATTCAAAAGTAATCATTGATGAAATACAGGTCTATAGTGCAGATTTGCTGGCATATCTCGTATTCGGGTTACAAAGTTTAGTTGAAGCAGGTGGAAAATTTGCGATTTTCACCGCTACATTTCCGCCTTTTATAAAAACCTTATTAGGAGAAACTTTTAATCGAAATGTTGGTGCAAAAGACATAGGGATCAAGGTGGAAGACATAAATGACAGGCATTACGATGGAATACCGGACAGGCATTATTTGGAAATTCGAGAGGGTAAATTAAAAATAGGTGACATTATAGAAATTTACGAAAAGAATGAAAAGAAGAAAATATTGGTAGTGTGCGAGACAGTAAAGGAAGCACAAAAAATTTTCAAAGAGCTTTCGAAAGATTGTGAGTGCAAGCTACTGCATGGCAAATTTATTTACAAAGATAGAAAAGCTAAAGAATCTCAGATAATGAATGATGGGAAGACTTTTATTGGAGGTACAGAAAAATTAAATGATAAAAAAGTTGTTTGGATTGCAACGCAAATTGTTGAGGCAAGTCTTGATATTGATTTTGACTATTTGTTTACAGGAATCGTTGATTTAAATTCGTTGTTTCAGAGACTGGGGAGAGTTAACCGGAAAGGGAAAAAATCCATTGATGAGCCCAATTGCTTTATCTACAAAGACATAGATGAAAATTTATATATGACAAAGGATAGGGAAAAAGGTTTTATAGATGAAAAATTACATGATTTGAGTGTATATGTGATAAAGGAAAAAGGTGACGGCATTATTACTGAAAAAGATAAACAGAAATTAATAAATAAATTAACATATGAAAAAATAAAAGGCAGTCAATTTTTAGA
>ERZ772953.729-NODE-729-length-10602-cov-7.831326_pt1 | contig 10602 bp, 9 predicted proteins | sample MGYA00580685_ERZ772953 | MGnify/ENA primary metagenome ERZ772953 (study PRJEB29015, sample SAMEA2738080) | human oral metagenome | biome: human oral; feature: human-associated habitat; material: saliva | place: China | collected 2209 ...
CGCACCCAGTTCTTTCAGGGCCAGCTATGGACAATATCCAAAAATCAGCTATTAAAAAATTGGTTGTTTTGGATACTATCTACCTACCAGAGGAACGTTTGATTGATAAGATTGAGCAAATCTCTATCGCTCATCTTTTAGGCGATGCAATCATCCGTATCCACGAAAAACGTCCTCTTTCTCCATTGTTTAGTATCGAGAAGACTATTTAAATTTACAGTTGAGGAAATAAAAAAACGCTTATAAATTCAGAATCCTATCGCTCACAGAAGTCCGTATTGTTCGGAGTTTAAATATTTTTGTATCAATTGTTTCAAGAATATTATTTGATTTTTTAAAATAGAATGAATTTTACTTATTTTTTACCAGAAAAAAATAAATTTATTTAAAAAAAGCTTGACAACTTAGATTTATATGATATAATTTGATGTAATAAGGGTTGTCCTTATAAATTAAATTTTAAAATTAAAGAGGAGATAAAACAATGAAGAAAGTTTTATTATCATCAGTAGCAGCTCTTGCAGTATTTTCTGCAGCAGCCCCAGCATTTGCAGATTTCAATGGTGGAGCTAACACTCCTGGACCATATGATTCACGTGAAGCATATGAAAACCAAACTGAATTTGTAAATGGTCGTAAAGCTAACGAATATGTTGGTGGTCACCAAGATAACGTTGATGCTATTGCATCACAAGACCCAGCAGTAGTTGAAGCTAAAAAAGCATTCGACGCTGTTGAAGGTGGATCACACCTTTACGGTGAAAAGAAAGCTGCTTACGAAAGCGCATTGAACGATGCTCGTAATGCTGTTCGTAACGGTAAAATCCAAGAATCTCAAAAAACATACAACACTGCTGACAAGGCACAAGGTTCTTACTATATCTTGAACGAAACTCCAGAACAAAAGAATGCTCGTTACTTGAAAGAACATGGTCTATCTGCTCAAGCATCTGCAGAAGAAGCAGCAGCTAACCAAGCAGCAATGCAACCAGAAGGTGGTAAACCAGGTGCTGTAGATCAAGCTAAAAAAGCAGATGCAGCTGCTAAAAAAGCTGGAGCTTCTGCAAAAGCAGGTCAAAAAGCTCTTCCAAAAACTCACGCTGTTAAATAATTTATTTATTTGGTGAAGTATACTATCACTGAAACTTTGTTTCAGTGATTTTTTTAGTAAATAACGAGGTAGAAAAATGAGTGGACACTCTAGAACAAAGAAAACACCAATTACTAAAATAATTGCTTCTATCGCAGCAGTAGCTATCGTTGCTTTGGGAGGCTTGTTTATATATAATAACAGCTTCTCAGCATCAAGTGAGAATAAGACGACTGAAACTACCGTTACCCAGGAAGCGCCAAAGCAAACTTATACTGCTAGTAAGGAAGAAAAGGAATATCTCTCTAATAAATTTAAAGGTTTACTTGCAACAAACTCTGAAACTGTGGGTTATGTATATATTCCTGGCACACAGTTAGATGAACCTGTCGTTCAAACAACGGATAATGCGACTTATTTAGATAAGCGCTTTGATGGCGTTAACGAGCCTTTAATGGGGACAGTCTTTATGGACGCTGATAACAAAAAGGACTTTAGCGATCGATTAACTTGGTTATTTGGTCATGCCCGTGGTAGTAAAGTTCCTGACCACCGTATGTTTAAAGATGTGAACTATTTCAGTCGCCAAGATTATTTTGATGCACACCCTTATGTTGTCATTGAAACTCCAGAGAGAAAGTACTATTATGAAGCTGTTGCCATGATTATTGTTCCAGAAGAAACAGCATTTTACCGTACTTCTTTTGATGATGATGCGGATTTTGAGAAACAGCTAACTACTATTTATGATACTGCAGAGGTTAAGAAACCAAATGTTAAGGTATCAGCTAAGGATAAATATCTTGTTCTTTCTACTTGTCGTGAAGAAGATGATACGATTCGTGCCAATCTCTACCTTCGACAAATTCCTGACTCAGAGATGAGTGACTTTGTCAAACAACACGGAGAAAGCCTTCAGTATAAACCAACAAGAGAATAATCTTTAATAAAATCTTTATGAATCCTCTTAAAATTAAATGAATAGTTTAGTTTTGGGAGGATTTTTTATTTTCATAGCAAATTTCTGCAAACCCTTTCAAAATATGCTATAATGATGAAAAAGGAGGATTTTTATGACTCAAGAATTTATCAATCCAAGTGATGGCGTAGTACGTCAGTATTTAACAACTAGCAAAACGGTAGCTGTAGTAGGTCTGTCGGATCGCGAGGAAACAACTAGTAATCGTGTATCCAAGGAGATGCAGTCTCGAGGATATAGAATCATTCCAGTCAATCCGAAATTAGCAGGCCAGGAAATTCTTGGAGAAAAGGCTTATGCAAGTCTTGCTGAGATTCCTTTTCATGTAGATATTGTGGATGTTTTCCGTCGTAGCGAGTTTTTACCAGATGTTGCACGTGACTTTCTACAAGCAGATGCACAGATTTTCTGGGCCCAACTTGGTCTTGAAAATCAAGAGGCAGAAGAAATTCTCCGAGCTGGCGGATGTGAAGATATTGTGATGAATCGTTGTATTAAGAAAGAACATACACGATTGATTCTAGAACAATAAAAAAGTAGCTGAAAAGCTACTTTTTTTATTAAAAGATACCGATGAGTGATTGCATGGCAAGACTAGTCAGGATGATAGCAATCCAGCAAAGGGCTCCAAGAAGAATGGATTTTCCACTGGATTTGATCATAGCAATGAGGTTGGTTTTGAGACCAATAGCACTCATAGCCATGATGATGAGGAATTTGGAGAGTTCTTTGAGAGGTGAAAAGAAGCTATTGCTGACACCGAAAGATGTGAGAAGAGTAGTTAGCAGAGAAGCTAGGATAAAGTAGAGAATGAAAACGGGGAAGATTTTTTTAAGCTTCACTCCTTGGTTGTTACCTTGTTGACGGCTCTGCCAGTAGGAGAGGAAGAGAGTAATAGGGATAATAGCTAGGGTGCGTGTCAGTTTGACAATAGTGGCAGACTCGAGAGTATTGCTTTGGTAAAGACTATCCCAGGCGCTAGCTGTGGCTGTTACAGAGGAAGTATCGTTGACCGCAGTACCCGCAAAGAGAGCAAAACCTTCGTTGGAAAGATGGAGCCAAGAACCTAGAGTTGGAAAGATAAGAGCTGCCAAGACATTGAAGAAAAAGATAACAGAAATGGCTTGGGCTACTTCTTTTTCCTTGGCGTGAATAACAGGAGCAGTCGCTGCAATGGCAGAACCGCCACAGATAGAAGATCCAACTCCAATCAAGGTAGCTAGCTTTGTATCAAGGTTAAAAAAGCGTTGGAAAAAGAAAGCTATAATCAATGCAATTGAAATAGTTGAAAGGATAACAGGAAGGGAAGATGTTCCAACTGCGAAAACTTGTGAGATATTGAGTCCAAACCCAAGCAAAATAACAGCATACTGAAGCAGTTTTTTGGAGCTATAAGTCAAACCGGCATCCAGTTGTGTATAGGAAGTGAGAAAGGGATGGAGAATCATTCCGATAAAAATGGCGAAAACAGGTGCTCCCACAACAGGCAGAAAGCCTCCTAAAACCCAAGAGATGATAGAAATGATCAGACAGACTAACAGTCCTGCCCAATTTTTTGATAGAAATGACATAAAAACCTCCGAAAATAAATACTCCTTATTATAATCTTATCTGTCAGAAAAGTAAAATAGAAAGTAGGAATAAGGTTGTAAATTAACGGAATTTTGCGGTCAGAGAGCTTTTGTAGTATAATAGATATATGTTCTTTGATCAAGGAGGATATATATGGACTTAACCAAACGCTTTAATAAACAATTAGATAAGATACAAGTTTCCTTGATTCGTCAATTTGACCAGGCTATTTCAGAGATTCCTGGTGTCCTGCGATTGACCTTGGGAGAACCAGATTTTACAACGCCAGATCATGTCAAGGAAGCTGCAAAGCGAGCCATTGACCAAGATCAATCCTACTATACAGGGATGAGCGGTTTGTTGACATTGCGTCAGGCGGCGAGTGATTTTGTAAAAGAGAAATATCAGCTGGACTATAATCCAGAGAATGAAATCTTGGTCACAATTGGTGCGACAGAGGCTCTATCAGCCACTCTGACAGCTATTTTGGAGGAAGGAGACAAGGTTCTCTTGCCAGCTCCTGCCTATCCTGGCTATGAGCCAATAGTTAATCTAGTTGGTGCAGAGATTGTCGAGATTGATACGACTGAGAATGGTTTTGTCTTAACTCCAGAAATGCTAGAAAAAGCGATTTTAGAGCAAGGTGACAAGCTCAAGGCAGTTATTCTCAACTATCCAGCCAACCCTACAGGAATTACTTATAGTCGCGAGCAATTAGAAGCCTTGGCAGCTGTTTTACGTAAGTATGAGATTTTCGTAGTCTGTGATGAAGTCTACTCAGAATTGACCTATACAGGGGAAAATCATGTATCTTTGGGAACTATGTTGAGAGATCAGGCAATTATCATTAACGGTCTTTCTAAATCCCATGCCATGACAGGTTGGCGTTTAGGTTTTATCTTTGCACCAGCAAACTTCACAGCTCAACTCATCAAGAGTCATCAGTATTTGGTAACTGCTGCAAACACCATGGCGCAACATGCTGCGGTGGAAGCTTTGACAGCTGGTAAGAACGACGCAGAACCCATGAAGAAGGAATATATCCAACGTCGGGACTACATTATTGAGAAGATGACTGACCTTGGTTTTGAGATTATCAAACCAGATGGGGCTTTTTATATCTTTGCTAAGATTCCGGCAGGCTATAATCAAGATTCCTTTGCTTTTCTGAAGGATTTTGCCCAGAAGAAGGCTGTTGCTTTTATCCCTGGTGCTGCCTTTGGACAGTATGGAGAAGGCTATGTTCGCCTATCTTATGCAGCTAGCATGGAAACCATTAGAGAAGCTATGAAACGACTTGAGGAGTACATGAGAGAAGCATGATTCAATCGATTACGAGTCAGGGTTTAGTACTTTACAATCGAAATTTTCGAGAGGATGATAAGCTTGTTAAAATCTTTACAGAACAGGCAGGGAAGCGCATGTTTTTTGTCAAACACGCCGGCCAATCCAAACTAGCTCCTGTCATTCAACCTTTAGTCTTAGCTCATTTTCTCCTAAAAGTCAATGACGATGGACTTAGTTATATAGAAGATTATCATGAGGTGAAGACTTTTCCGAAAATCAATAGTGACCTCTTTGTTATGGCTTATGCGACTTACGTTGCAGCCTTGGCAGATGCGAGTTTGCAGGATAATCAAGAAGATGCTCCCTTATTTGCTTTTTTGCAAAAGACTTTAGAGCTGATGGAAGAGGGTCTGGATTATCAAGTTTTGACCAATATTTTTGAAATTCAAATATTGACACGTTTTGGAATCAGTCTCAACTTTAATGAGTGTACCTTTTGTCATCGTGTGGGGCAAGCCTTTGACTTCTCCTTCAAATACGGGGGTTGTCTTTGTCCCGATCATTACCATGAAGATGAGAAACGATGTCATCTAAATCCCAATATTCCTTATCTGCTCAATCAATTTCAGTCTATTGATTTTGATACTCTGGAGACTATTTCTCTTAAGTCAGAAATCAAGCAAGAATTGCGTAAGTTTATGGACCAGATTTACGAAGAGTATGTTGGAATTCACCTAAAATCAAAGAAGTTTATTGATTCCCTAGCAGATTGGGGACAACTACTGAAAGAGGAAAACAAATGAAAAAAATCGCAGTAGATGCAATGGGTGGTGATTACGCACCACAAGCTATTGTAGAGGGAGTTAATCAAGCCCTTGCTGACTTTTCAGATATTGAGATTCAACTTTACGGAGACGAAAGTAAAATCAAGCAATATCTAACAGCTACAGACCGCGTCAGCATTATCCATACAGATGAGAAAATTGACTCTGACGACGAGCCTACAAAAGCTATCCGCAAAAAGAAAAATGCTAGTATGGTCTTGGCGGCTAAGGCAGTTAAGGACGGAGAAGCAGATGCTGTTCTCTCGGCAGGAAATACAGGAGCTTTGTTAGCAGCAGGATTTTTCATCGTTGGTCGTATCAAAAATATCGACCGACCTGGGCTTATGTCAACATTGCCAACGATTGATGGTAAGGGGTTTGATATGCTGGATCTCGGAGCTAATGCCGAAAATACAGCTCATCATCTGCATCAATACGCTATCCTAGGTTCCTTCTATGCCAAGAATGTTCGTGGTATTGCAAATCCTCGTATTGGTCTTCTGAACAATGGTACAGAAAGCAGTAAGGGAGATCCGCTACGCAAGGAAGCCTATGACTTATTAGCAGCTGACGAGAGTTTGAATTTTGTCGGGAATGTGGAAGCACGTGACTTGATGGATGGTGTTGCAGATGTAGTCGTAACCGATGGTTTCACGGGAAACGCTGTTCTCAAAGCTATTGAAGGTACTGCTATGGGGATCATGGGATTACTTAAGAATGCCATTGTAGGTGGTGGACTTAGAGCCAAGCTCGGCGCATTCCTTCTCAAGGATAATCTCAGAGGTTTGAAAAAACAGCTCAACTATTCAGATGTTGGTGGTGCCGTCTTGTTTGGCGTTAAGGCGCCTGTTGTTAAGACTCATGGATCAAGTGACGCTAAGGCTGTATACAGTACACTTCGTCAGATTCGTACCATGCTTGAGACAGATGTAGTTGCACAGACTGCGCGTGAATTTTCAGGAGAATAATATGACAGATAAACAAATTTTTGACCGTGTTGTTATGATTATCCAAGAACGTCAAGGAGAAGACTTTGTCGTTACTGAAAACTTGAGTTTGAAGGATGATTTGGATGCTGACTCTGTGGATTTGATGGAATTTATCCTGACAATTGAGGACGAATTTGGAATCGAAATTAGTGATGAAGAAATCGACAACCTCAATAGCGTCGCAGATGTATTAGCAATTATTAAAAATAGAACATAAGAAAAAGCAACATGCCTAGCATGTTGCTTTTTTATCGTGTGGAATATTTATTTTAACGGATTTATCAATCCATATGCTTGCTTAAACTTTTAAAAGTGCTATTTGGGTGTAGATTCTGTTTTTTTAGAAAGAGTTATCTATTTCTTACTTTGTTTGGCTAAAATAATCTTACAGAACTTTTAATTAGATTATTAAGAAAAAAGGGTAAGAATATGAAATTTAGGAAAAAACACTATCGCTCACAGATGGATCAGAAGGACTGCGGAGTGGCTTCGTTGGCCATGGTGTTTGGCTGTTTTGGAAGCCATTATTCATTAGCACGTCTTCGTGAATTAGCCAAAACGACTATAAATGGGACGACAGCTTTGGGTTTGGTGAAGGCTGCGGAAACATTAGGTTTTGAGCCACAAGCTATTCAAGCAGACATGACTTTATTTGATTCTCCAAATTTAATCTTTCCTTTTGTGGTTCACGTGCTTAAGGACAAAGAATTATTTCATTATTACGTAGTGACAGGGAAGGATAAGCAGAATATCCATATAGCTGATCCAGATCCAGAGGTTAGACTGACCAAACTATCGCGTGAAAGATTTGAAGAAGAATGGACAGGAACAACTATCTTTGTGGCTCCCTCCCCAAATTATCAGCCACATAAGGACAAGAATCAGGGTTTGACTTCTTTTCTACCAATTTTGATAAATCAGAAAGGTTTGATCACCAATATCATTTTAGCGACTGCTCTAGTAACCTTGATTAATATCGTTGGTTCATACTATCTACAATCTATTATTGATACCTATGTACCAAATCAGACATCTTCGACCCTAAGTATTATTTCTATATGTCTTGTTATCGTGTATGCCCTCCAACAGATTTTGTCTTTTGCTCAAGATTACCTATTAATTGTCCTTGGGCAACGTCTATCGATTGATGTTATTTTATCTTATATTAAACATGTTTTTCATCTACCTATGTCATTTTTTGCGACTCGACGGACGGGGGAAATCGTGTCTCGATTTACAGATGCCAATAGTATCATAGATGCCTTAGCTTCAACTATTATTTCAATTTTTTTGGACATATCTACGGTATTGATTATTTCCATCATCTTGTTTTTGCAAAATAGTAGTCTTTTTTTCATAAGTTTATTGGGTCTCCCTATTTATGCTGCAATCATTTTTGCTTTTATGAAACCTTTTGAAAAAATGAACCGGGATACTATGGAAGCAAATGCAACCCTATCATCATCCGTTATAGAGGATATCAATGGGATTGAAACGATTAAATCCTTGGCTAGCGAAAAAATATGCTATCAAAAAATTGATAGGGAATTTGTGGACTACCTGAAAAGATCCTTTACTTATAGCAGAGCAGAAAGTCAGCAAAAAGCTCTTAAAAAACTTGCTCAACTGTCGCTAAACGTCTGCGTATTATGGATAGGGGCTAATTTCGTTATGGATGGAAAGATGAGTTTGGGCCAGCTGATTACGTATAATACACTTCTGTATTATTTCACTAATCCTCTAGAGAACATCATCAACCTTCAGAGTAAGCTTCAAACAGCTCAAGTTGCCAATAGTCGTCTCAACGAGGTGTATCTGGTCAAATCCGAGTTTGAAGAACAGAAAATGGTAGAGGATTTGAGTACGATTCAAGGAGATATGACTTTTAAGGGAATTCACTACAAGTATGAATATGGTCAAGATATCTTATCAGATATCAATTTGACAATCAAACAGGGTTCTAAAATAGCTCTTGTAGGAGTTTCAGGATCAGGGAAGTCGACCCTAGCTAAGATGATGGTTAATTTTTACGACCCAAGTCAGGGAGAAATCAGACTGGGGGATATGAATTTAAATCAGATTGATAAAAAGTCTTTGCGTCAACATATCAACTATTTACCTCAACAACCTTATGTATTCAATGGAACAATTTTAGAAAATCTCCTTCTCGGTGCTAAGGAGGGGACGACTCGGGAGGATATACTACGTGCAGTTGAGCTAGCAGAAATTCGTGAAGATATTGAGCGTATGCCCTTGAATTACCAGACAGAATTGACTTCTGATGGTACAGGGATTTCTGGTGGTCAACGCCAGAGGATTGCTTTGGCGCGTGCTCTCTTGACAGATGCCTCTATCTTGATTTTGGACGAGGCGACGAGCAGTCTAGATATCTTAACAGAGAAACGGATAGTAGACAATCTCATGAAACTAGATAAGACCTTGATTTTCATTGCTCACCGCTTGACTATTGCTGAACGGGTGGAGAAAGTTGTCGTTTTGGATCGGGGTAAGATTGTAGAGGAGGGGAATCATGCTGATTTGCTTGCTCGAAATAGTTTTTATACTTATTTAGTTAACTGTTAGAAAGGAGAAAGAATGCACCTTGAATTTTTAGAAAGTGCGGAATTTTATAATCGACGTTATCATAATTTTTCCAGTCGAGTAATTTTTCCTATGTCACTTTTGGTAGTGTTTATGTTTGGATTTGCGTTGTTTGCAGAAAAGGAAATTAGTTTATCTTCGAAAGCTACAGTTGAACCTAGTCGTATCATTGCTAATATCCAGTCAACTAGTAATAGGCGGATGGTAGTTAATTATCTGGAAGAGAACAAACGAGTGCAACGAGGAGATTTACTTGTTCAGTATCAGGAGGTTGGAGATGTGATTCAGGATGAAGCCAATGTTAATCAGTTGGAGAGTTTTAGAAATCATCAAAGTAAAACAAGTAACCTTAAGAACAGTACTACACGGCCAAATATAGATCTCTTTTCTCAAAATTTTTCGACTGTACAAGAGCAAGTAGCTTTAAAGCAAGATGATTTAGAAAGAGAAATAGGCAAAAAAAATCAAACTAGCTTACTCGAAAAAGGAACAATAAGAGCCCAGGAAGACGGAGTTCTTTATCTCAATCCTGAAAGGAATCAATCTTCGGTAGTCACAGAAGGAACATTACTGGCTAAATTATATCCACTATTAGATAGAGAAGGGAAAACAAAATTGACGGCCTATCTTAGTTCAAAAGATATTGTGAGAATCAAGATTGGAGATTCTGTACGCTTTACTACGACTAATGGCGCTAATGGTCAAGTGAGACTTGTTTCTACTATCACTAGTATTGATACAATTGCAACGAGAACTGACCAAGGAAATTTCTTTAAAATAGAAGCGGAAACAAAAATAACTCAAGAACAATCTGAAAAGCTTAGGTATGGTTTAGAAGGCCGTTTACAGATAATTACAGGCAAGAAAAGTTATTTACGCTATTATTTGGATGATTTTATGAATTGGGAATAATAATCACTCTTTCTTAAATAATATTTAAAAACTGTAATCCTAAAACGATTTACAGTTTTTTATAAAACTCAGAAGGAATACGTTTTCGTTCGCGAAATATTTGATTTCTGCTTGTCATTGTGGTAGAATATCCTCAAGTAATACGAAAGGCGAACGATAAAATGTCAAACAAATTAATTTATACGGGAAAAGCCAAAGATATCTATACTACAGAAGACGAAAATGTGATTAAGTCGGTCTACAAGGACCAGGCCACCATGCTGAATGGAGCTCGCAAAGAGACTATTAAAGGTAAAGGTGTGCTGAATAATCAGATTTCGTCTCTTATTTTTGAAAAATTGAATGCTG
>ERZ772953.731-NODE-731-length-10589-cov-3.902886_pt1 | contig 10589 bp, 10 predicted proteins | sample MGYA00580685_ERZ772953 | MGnify/ENA primary metagenome ERZ772953 (study PRJEB29015, sample SAMEA2738080) | human oral metagenome | biome: human oral; feature: human-associated habitat; material: saliva | place: China | collected 2209 ...
CCTTTTCAGCAATGTAATCCACATTGTGCAAAGTAGCTCGGCTGACCGTTGTCCCTGCTAATTGCACAGGCGTCAAGTTGGCGGTCGGCGTAACAACTCCAGTCCGCCCAACCGTCCAGTCAACTGATAAAAGCTGCGCTTCTTTTTCCTCGGCTGGAAATTTGTAAGCAATCGCCCATTTAGGTGCTTTTACGGTAAAACCAAGCTCTTCTTGTACCGCCAAATCATTTACCTTGATTACAACACCGTCAATATCATACGGTAACTGGTCGCGTTCTTGAGCGATTTGTCCAATAAACTGCCACACTTCATCCATCGAATGTGCCAAAATATGCCGCTCATTCACACTGAATCCATTTTTAGATAACTGATTTAAAACAGCTTCTTGGCTCGTCGCACTTGTCGGACTGGCTTCTTGATAGAGAAAGGTTGCAAGATTACGTTTGGCTACAATTGCCGTATCCAACTGGCGTAACGTTCCTGCCGCTGCATTTCTCGGATTAGCAAATTCTGGTTCTCCGTTTTCCTGACGTAGCTGATTCACCGCATCAAAAGAGCTACGTGGCATATAACATTCACCACGAACAGTCATATCAACTTCGCTTGGCAACTTTAAAGGAATATCTTTCACTCTTTTCAAATTTTCTGTGATATTTTCCCCGACAGAACCGTCTCCGCGAGTCGCTCCTGCAACTAAAATCCCCTTTTCATACATGAGAGAAATAGAGAGGCCGTCAATTTTTAGTTCACATAGATAGCTAACATCTGGAAAATCTTTCCGAATCCGTGTATCAAATGCATCTAACTCTTCACGTGAAAAAGCATCCTGCAAACTATAGAGCGGATACTGGTGTTGGTATTTTTCAAAACCTTCTAAAACCTTACCTCCCACTCGATGAGTTGGGCTATCAGGCTGAACGAACTCTGGATACTGCTTTTCTAAATCTAATAATTCATGATACAACTTATCATATTCACTATCCGATACGCTTGGATTATCGGTGGTATAATATTCATGAGCATACTGATTGAGCAACTTCACCAGTTCTAACATTCTGTCTTTCATATTTCTATTTTATCATAATTCATGCGTTTCTACAGCATTCTTACCTATATTCTTTACAAAAAATTAGACAAAAATGTAAAATAGCAGAAAAATAATCTTCATCACATCAAATATGATAAATTTCAAAAATTTAATTGATTAAAATACATAAAAGAAGTAAAATATACTATAAATAAAAAAGCTAGGAGAATTGTTAGTATGAATATTACAATTGCAGGTGTCGGTGCCATGGGTAGCCGCTTTGCTCTGATGTTGCATCGAGCAGGACATAAAGTGACTTTAGTAGATGGTTGGAAAGAACATGTCACAGCTATCCAAAAAGATGGCTTACAAGCTAACTTAAACGGCGAAGAAGTTGTTGCCAAGTTGCCCATCTATTTGCAAAGCGAAGTAGATCCAACCTTATCTAATGACTTAATTATTCTGTTTACAAAAGCCATGCAGCTAGAAGCGATGTTAGCATATATTCAACCTTTGATACATGATAATACAGTTGTTCTCTGTCTATTAAATGGGATTGGTCATGAAGAAGTCATTGAAAAATATGTCCCAAGAAATCAAATTATGATTGGAAATACCATGTGGACTGCTGGTATGGAAGAACCTGGACGTGCAAAATTATTCGGAAACGGCTCAATAGCTTTGAAGAATTTAGTCGCAGATCCAAAAGCCGAACAAGCAGCTTATAAAGTCATTGAAACCTTGAATTCTGCCGGATTAAATGCGCAATACACAGAAAATATCTTATATGCCATTTATAAAAAAGCCTGTGTCAACGGAACGATGAATAGTTTGTGTACCCTTTTGCTTGCTAATATGGCAGACTTTGGAGACACTACTCCTGCACATGCTATCGTTGAAAAGATTGTAAGTGAGTTTGCAGCAGTTGCAAAACACGAAAATGTAGACTTGAATGTCACAGAAACCGTGGACTACATTGAAAAGAATTGTTATAATCGCGATACAATTGGCTTGCATTACCCTTCCATGTATCAAGATTTGAACGAGCACAATCGTTTGACAGAAATTGATTATATCAACGGAGCTATTGCACGAAAGGGACAACAATATGGTGTAAACACGCCATACTGTGCCCTTATAACTGAACTCGTCCATTGTAAAGAACAATTATTAGGTGCAAAATAAACTTAGCTAGAAAATTCATTGTTTTTACAAAAATCTTAAAACGATATGGTCTTATATTTTTTAATTTCCAGATAAACAAAAATATGCCGAAGAATTTTTGGGCATATTTTTTATTGAATCTAATATTAACGAAAATTATTTTCCTAAATCAATCCGCTTATTTAGCTTGTCCATTAAAATTCCACCAATAATGAGTGAAGCAAACTCTCCTACCGCTGTCGTAAACCAAGTCAAGAAAAACGGTGCTTTAGCGACAAGATACAATTCAGCTGCAATGGTAACCATAGAAAGTGAAAAGAAAATCGCAAAATAAAAGAAAGCTTTATTGATCAGTCCATTAAACAAGTATTCATGCATGTATTTTCTAAAGAAATACACACCTAAGCTCAAAAAGACCAAAGTTGAGCCACCACCGACAAAGACATCGATGATTCCAAAACTAAATAAATTTGCAATCATACACCCCAACGTGACTCCGATGATGTACTTAGGTTTATAAAAAGCCATAAAGTTCATCATTTCGGAAATCCGAAATTGGTAAGCACCATAGCTAATAGCATTCAGAGGCGGTGTCATTGTTAGTGCGACATAAATCGCAGCAACAAGAGCAATCTGAGCCATATCACGAACAGTAATTTTTTCCATGTTTTCTCCTTTAGCGGCTAAACCGCGTGTAATATGCTTGACGAAAGGGAACTAAGCGCCAAGGGCTGTATTGACAAAACGAATACAGCTTTTCAAGTATAGCACATTTTTTGCAAATATGATAGACTAAATCTATGAAAAAATATGTTAAACACTTTTTTGACAACGAAATTTTATCTTATTTGTTTTTCGGTGTTGCTACAACTGTTGTCGCCGTCCTTACTCGTATGCTTTGTTACGCTTTGACGAGCAGCAATGAATTACTTGCTACAGCTTTAGGAAATATCGCTGGTATTCTTTTTGCTTTTGCGACAAATGACACGATTGTTTTTAAGCAACAAAGAACGGGCTGGTTCGCTCGTTTTGTCAAATTTGCTCTTGCGCGACTTTCCACTTTTCTGCTGGACATGGGGCTCACATTCATTTTTGTCACAACATTTCCTAACATTATTGGTCAATTTGTCCACAATGACATCAAAGCAGTTAATACCATTGAAACTTTATTTGCTCAAATCGTTATTATTGTGCTCAATTATGTTTTTAGTAAAGTCTTTGTATTTAAAAATAAATCAACTAATTAAAAAGACAAACCTACCTCAAATGGTGGTTTGTCTGCAATCTCAAAGAGCTTTAAGGCTCTTTTTTCTTAAATGTCTACACTTGGATTGTCAATTGTTAGATGAGTGATTTCTCCTTTGACTCCAAAATAATCTTCAACTAAACTTTGCAATTCCTGCATAGCTGCTTGCGCACGTTTAACTTGGTCTTCATTGATTGCTTCGATGACTAATACTGCATCCGTTGTGCCTTCAGTCAGCATTGTCCGTTGCGCTTCTCTCCAGTTAAAACAACGACAAACCGCTCCTTCATTATCATAATAGATAATCTCTTCTGGAAGAGCTGGGGCGTCTGTCTCTGCACCAAGTGGAAAGAAAGGTTCGCCTCCTTGCGCTTTTCCAAGATGCAAGCCTCCTTGAATCTTAGCAATATCTTCACCACCACAAGGAACAGCATAGGAAAGTGACACACTGTTATAAATATCCACCAATGGATTGATTGGATTGAACTCACGACCTTGACTTACCCTTTTTAAAAGAGCTTCAATAGAAGAACGCGCACCTTTTTTAGTTTTAAACTTACTAAAAGCACCACGCCATTCTTGAATCACGTCATTTTGCGTAAAGGTTTCATCTACGATAAAATCTTCTGCTCGCTTGCTTCCCTTGTCCAACAAAGATTTAAAATAAGGGTCTTTGCTTTCGTCAACGCTATTATCCAAGCCTTTAACAACCATAATGCTAATTTGTGCTTGAGGAAATAATTCCCAAAATTCATCTTCAACTGTGACTTTCATTTTACACCTCTCAATAATTTCTTTTTTGTCCTTTTTTAACCAATTCCCAATCATCAGTAAGATTCTGTCGCACCTTTGCTAACATGTCTTCTAACAATTGAGCATCTTCTTTTGAAAATCCTGTCAAAGCCTGCTGCTCAGAATAAGTGTGCTCTGCTAAGATAAACGGATAAAGTTTTTTTCCTGTGTCTGTCGCAAAAAGCTCTTTATTTTTTAAATTTCCAGCTGCACTTCTTCTTTCAATCAAACCTTTACTCTCTAATTTTTTGACGGAGCGAGCAACGGTTGACCGATCAACTTTCAGCAAATCAGAAAGCTCTTCTTGAATAATACCGGGACTTTCTACGATACGAACCAAATAAAGGTACTGCCCTTTGGCCAAATCAACATGGCGAAATTCAATATTCGCCATTGAATCCAACGCTCGGGCGATGATACCAATCTCTCGCAAAATCGTCATATTGCCTCCTTAAGCAATATTATACCACATTTTATTGCAAATGCAACAAAAAAACACCACAAAAAAAGAAGTTTCATTTGAACTTCTCTTTATTTTTTATAAGTCTCGTTGTCAGTTGTTTATGTCTCGTTTCAAATTCTTTTTCGTGACATCCTTGGTAACTTGCATTTAAGATTGCCCCAATAATCATAATTTGGGCAATGAGGGTAAACCAAATCATGACGACGACAACAAAAATGGAACTAAAAAAACGGACATCCATTAAGTGATTTACATAAGTGTCCAAATAAACGGAAAATAAATTTAACAATACCCCAATCGTAAAAACTACAAAAATCGTTCCTGGCAGAACATAGCGGATTTTCCTGATTTTTACATTGGGTAAAAAGTAATAAAGCATCAGTAAAGAAAGAAACAGCAAGGTGTAAATAGTTGGCTGGGTCATTCTTTGCAAACTGGCATATAGTTGATCATCAAACTCCCAAAAGCTATGAAGCAAGCGAAGCGACATTCTCCCAAACATTGTCAGTAAAAGAGACAAGGCAAAGAGAAATTGCAACCCCAAGCTAATGACTAAACTAAATAATCTATGTGATATCAGACCTCTATCTTTTGCAACACCATAAGCTTTATTAAATGCTTTTTGCAAAAATGACATTGATTGTGAAAATGCCCATAGAGCCGAAAGGATAGAAAAACTCAACAAGCCAGAAGAAGGCTGAGTTAGCAAATTTCGGGTAACCTTTGCAACGACTTCATACAGCGATTCAGGCAGAACATCTTCCATTGCTTCCAAAAATTCTGCTATCGGAATTTGAAAATAAGGCAATATATTCACAACAATCAATAGCAACGGAAAAATCGAAATTAGCAAATAATATGCCACCGCAATGCTTGTCAAATCAATCTCTGATGCTTGATAAAATTTAAAAAAGGATTGTAAAAACGGGTTCTGTCCAATCTTAGAAACAAACTTTTTCATCTCGTCTCCTACTAGAATACAGAGCAAAAAGCCCCTTTCCATTCTTATTTTTAATAAGTTCCTTCTTCTCCTTGGCTAGTTAAGATAACAGGACCATCTTTGGTAATCACAAATTGATGTTCGTATTGACAAGAAAGTCCACCGTCCAGCGTTTTGTGAGCCCAACCCGTTTCAAAATCTGTGTCAATCTCCCAAGTACCTGTTGAAATCATCGGCTCAATTGTCAAAACCATGCCTTCACGAAGACGTAATCCGCGTCCAGCACGCCCGTAATGAGGCACCATTGGCTCTTCGTGCATGGTTGGTCCAACACCGTGTCCAACCAAATCACGAACAACACCATAACCATGACTTTCCGCATATTCTTGAATCGCTGCACCAATGTCACCGATTCGATTACCAACTTGAGCAGCTTCAATTCCACGATAAAGGCATTCTTTTGTCACGTCCATCAGTTGTTGCACTTTTTCACTTGCTTGACCAACTGCATAAGCCCAACAAGAATCCGCAACACCTCCACGAAAATTTTCTGTATAGTGTTTCATCTGCTCTACATTGTTGAAATCCAGCTTAGAAACATCCAATTCTGCTTTATCAACCAAGCCAACAACCATATCTACTTTAATTAAGTCACCTTCAACTAATTTTTGGTGGCGTGGAAAAGCATGTGCCACTTCGTCATTCAATGAGCAGCAAGTGGCATAAGGGTAGTCCATGATGCTCCCTTCTACACCAATCTGAAGCGGAAGAGCATTATCCTCCTTACAACGTCTGCGGACGTATTCTTCAATTTCCCACATGTCAATACCTGGCTTAATCAAATCCCTTAAACCGATATGAATACTAGCGAGAAATGCACCGCTTTTTTCCATTAAATCAATTTCACGTTGTGATTTTAAAGTTATCATTCTTTCTCCTTAATATCTGAGGTATTAGTTTATCTTTACTGTAATAGTCGCTTTCGCGACCAACTGAAGTTTTAAATAAATATCGTAATCCAAAATAGCAGAATGCCGTGTTTGTCGGACAATTCTTGGTCGAAGCGTCAAAGTTTCATCAATCTGAACAGCTTGCAAGAAATAAATCATCATCTGCTCAATAATAATATTTTTCTTGCCAGATGTCATGTATTGATGTGTTGCTGTCGTTAAAATCTCTGTTAGAATCCCATTAGACAAAACACCGTTACTTTCTAACATAAAAGGTTCCACAACAAAAGAAAATTCATTGTTGATATGACGAAGTTTTTGAGAGACTTGGTCACTAAAAGTCGGTAGGCTGGAGATTTGTTCCCGACTCATTTTTTCCATGACATCACGACGCGTAATGACTCCAAGAAGAGTTTGATTGCTCCGAATGACCGGCACCATTTCAAAGTCTTCTGTAATCATGCGCTGGCTAACATTGGCAATGCTGGTGTTTAAAGTAACGGCATAGATATTTTTCGTCATGACTTTGTCCAAAATAGTGTGAGGAGACTTGTCACCAGTATCACGCATAGTCACCACGCCAACGACCATATTATGCTGATTAACAACAGGAAAACGACTGCTACGGTTTTTTCGAACCAAATCCATAAAATCACGAACGGTATCTGTATCTTTTAAGAAACCATACTCATGACTACCACGATAAACCTGTTCCACGGTTAAAATATCTGTTTTGATCTGCATGTTGGACAGAGCACGATTGATAATCGTTGCAACTGTAAAGGTATCATGTTGGGATCTTAGAACAGGAATGCTTAAGCGGTTCGCCAATTTTAAAACATCAGAACTCACTTCTAAGCCACCCGTCACTAAAACAGCATTTTCATGCTTCAAAGCCAATAACTGAATACGGGTGCGGTCTCCAATAATCAAGAGACCTCCTTCCGTTAAGTAACGTAAGAGATTCTTCTCGGTCATTGCCCCGATTGTGAATTTACTGAATTCCTTTTCAAGTCCGTCTTGACCAGCTAATACTTCTGATTTCGTAATTTCAGCAATTTCTTTAAATGTTAAGTGCTCCAGCTCTACTTTGGGAGATTTTACGCGAATCGTGCCGCTACGAGGACGTGTTTCTACCAATCCACGATTTTCAGCTTCTTTAATTGCACGATAAGCAGTCCCCTCGCTTACTCCTAAATAATTGGAAATACTGCGTACACTAACACGCTTTCCTACTGGTAATTCTTCCAAATAAGCGATAATTTCTTGATGTTTACTCATGAAAGTCTCCTTTTTCATAGCAAAACTCTAAATAATCCCGCATTTTACGTGTATAACGGTCGCTCCCCTTGAACTGCCGCCTACAAGAAAATCCTGTCTTCTCGGCAACTCTTTGGCTGGCTTTGTTTTCCAGATGAGTTATAATATAAAGTCGCTTCAAATCAAACTGTGTAAATGCCAAATAAACAATATTTTTGACGCACTCAGTCATCAGACCATGTCCCCAATAATCATGCCGAAGAAAATAACCAAGCTCTGCTTCGCCCTTGATTTCGTCTATCTTTTCAAATTTGACAGAACCAATCATCTGCCCAGAATCTTTATCGCAAATCGCCCAAATTCCAAGAGGATGTTTCATAAAATAATTAGCCAATACATGTTGGCTTTCTTGTAAATTAGCCTGCACAGGAAAAATGAAGCGTAGATTTTCAGGATTGGAGGCAATTTTATAAAAATCTTCACTATCCATAAAGGAAAATGGACGTAATACTAAATGTTCTGTTTCTATAAAGGCGAATTCCGCCAATTTTGTCCACAAATTCATATCTTACCTCTAAAGATAAGACCCAGTTGGTACGCCAACTGGGCTATTTCACCTCATCATGTCAACGCTGTTTCGAATCTATTCTTCGACAAGCTGAATGTCTGCTCCTAAACTCGTCAACTTTTCAATAATATTTGAATAACCTCGTAAAATAAATTCTACATTTGTAATTTCAGTTTTTCCATGAGCTAGCAAGCCCGCAATTACAAGTGCTGCTCCTGCCCGCAAATCAGTTGCTTTGACCGCTGCACCTTGCAATTGATTAGGGCCTTCATAAGCAATATGATTGGCACTCGTTGAAATCTTTCCTGCCATTTTTACTAACTCAGGGACATGATTTACTCGCTTTTCATAAATCGTATCAATAATTAAGCCACGTCCTTTAGCAGTTAACAAAAGTGGCGTAATAGGCTGTTGCAAGTCTGTAGCAAAGCCTGGATAAGGAGCCGTCTTAATATTAATTGCTTTCAAATCATGTTGCTTTTCGACATACACACTATCTTCAGAAACGGTCATGCGAACTCCCATTTCTTCTAATTTCGCAATAAAGCCTTCTAAGTGTTCATAAAGGACATTGTTGATTTGCACACCTTCACCAATTGCAGCAGCCATTGAGATATAAGTTCCTGCTTCAATTCGATCTGGAATAACTTGGTGACGAGTTCCATGGAGCTGATCAACACCTTCAATGATAATAATGTCAGTACCGGCTCCTCGAATGTGTGCCCCCATATTATTCAAAAGTGTCGCTACATCAATGATTTCAGGCTCACGAGCTGCATTTTCAATAACGGTGCGCCCTTTTGCTTTTACTGCCGCAAGCATGGTGTTAATGGTCGCCCCAACACTGACTGTATCCATGTATATACTAGCTCCGTGGAGATGTTTACCACCTGTCGAAAGGTTCATGAAATTCCCCTCGTAAGACATAGTAGCCCCCATGGCTTCAAATGCTTTCAAATGCAAGTCAATAGGTCGCGGACCCAAATCACAGCCACCAGGTAAACCAACTGTTGCTTCGCCATAGCGGCCCAGCAAGCTACCATAAAAGTAATAAGAAGCACGCAAGCTATTGATCTTACCATAAGGCATAGGAATATTTTGAACACCTCTTGGATCGATTTCCAAGACATCATCATAACGCTTAACAGTTGCCCCCATAATCTCCATAATTTCTACAAGACTAGCAACGTCTGAAATATCTGGAACACAATCTAAAGTGACAATATCATCTGATAAGATAATAGCTGGAATAAGCGCTACAACACTATTTTTAGCACCACTAATGGTGATCTCACCTTGCAATGGACGTCCACCATTGATGACAATTTTTCTCATGTTTTACTCTTTCAAAATTTACTAAAAAGGTCTTTTCGTTCTATTATATCATAATTTTCAGTTTTTTCCCATTCCTATTTACTAAATACCATTCCATTTTGATAAAAAAAGACCTATCATTCAAGCTGTTCAGCTTGAAATGATAAGTCTTAATGTTAGATTAACGTACTGTACGGATACGCATTGTGTTTGTACGAACAGCTTCGCCAAGTGGTACACCTGCAACGATAACAATATCATCACCAGATTCTACCAAACCTTGCTCAACTGCAATTCTTTCAGCGAGATCAAACATATCATCAGTGTTTGATGGGCGATCAGTTGTTACTGGAATAACTCCCCAGTTAAGCATCAAACCACGCTGAGTCAATTCATCGAAAGTGATTGCCAAGATATCAGCATCTGGACGGTATTTAGAAATCAAACGAGCAGTGTGACCTGTCTTAGTAAGAGTAACCACCAACTTGATATTCATAGAGTTTGTCGCATCCTTAACAGCTGAAGCCATAACCTCAGTCTTAGAATTACGTGACAAGTTAACAGATGACAAGCGACCGTATTCTTTTAAAAGAGTTTGAGCATTTTTGTCAATAGTTGCCATCGTAGTAACTGACTCAAGTGGATATTTACCATTTGCAGACTCACCTGAAAGCATTGTAGCATCGGTTCCATCGATAACAGCGTTAAACACGTCTGATACTTCTGAACGCGTTGCACGTGGTTTTTCAGTCATGGTTTCAAGCATGTTTGTTGCTGTGATAGCGACTTTACCAGCTGCATTTACTTTTGTGATGATCATTTTTTGGTAAACTGGAACCATTTCGAATGGTACTTCGATACCCAT
>ERZ772953.733-NODE-733-length-10574-cov-2.436353_pt1 | contig 10574 bp, 8 predicted proteins | sample MGYA00580685_ERZ772953 | MGnify/ENA primary metagenome ERZ772953 (study PRJEB29015, sample SAMEA2738080) | human oral metagenome | biome: human oral; feature: human-associated habitat; material: saliva | place: China | collected 2209 ...
TCAGGTCCCAGGTGCGCGGGTGGTCGGGGTGGCCGTCGTACCAGGAGACGAAGTCCGCGCCGCCGTAGCACTCGGAGGCATCGGCCCCGGGGATGCGCAGGGGGGCGTCGGTGTCCGCCCCGGTGGAGAAGATGAGGGCGTCGTAGTGCTCGCGCAGCTCATCGACGGTGATATCGCGGCCGACCTCGACGTTGCCGATGAGGCGGATGTCCCCGCGCTGGAGGATCTTGTACAGCGCGACGATGATCTGCTTGATGCGGGGGTGGTCCGGGGCGACGCCGTAGCGGACCAGGCCGTAGGGGGCGGGGAGCCGTTCGAAGAGGTCGATGTTCACATCGAGTCCCGACTTGGACAGGATGTCCGAGGCGTAGATGCCCGCGGGGCCTGCCCCGATGACGGCGACGGAGAGAGGGCGGGTACTCACTGGATCTGGCTCCTGGGGTGAGGGGGCTGAAGGGGGCGATCCTGGCGCAGCGGGCCACGGCTGGCTGGGAGGACGACGCCCACAGTCTAGATACTCCGGGGCGCCTGACCAGCAATGGCCCAGGTGGCGGACCTCCCATCGACCTCCTGGGACTCCGCTGGGGCGCCTTCCGGCCGCCCTGGATCGCCGCTAGGGTGGTTGGGAACGCGAACGCATCGGCCGTCCCCTGCCCTGAGAGGCCCCGCGATGAAGCGCCGCTCCTTCCTGCTCTCCGCCCTGGGGGCCGCAGCGATGCTGCCGGGCCCCGGGCTGACGGCGTGCGCCCCGCGCCCCGACGGCGAAGTGCCCCCCGGTGGGGCGACGCCCTCCTCCGCCTCCCCCTTCTCGGGGCCGTTCCCGGCCCCGTCGTCGGGCTCCTCCTCCCGGCCCGCCCCGACCGCTTTCTCTTCCACCGCTGGCATCCCGGGGCTCGGCGTCGACATGCTCGCCGACGCTGGAACGGGGTGGTCGATGGATGACCGCTTCGTCTTCCACAGCGATCACCCCACCTGGTGGTACGAGGACCTGTCCACGGGGGTGATCCGCATCCTCACCACCGACGGCGCCGCCCTGGGCTTCGCGGAGGCGACCGCCGACGACCTCGGTCGCGGGGTCGAGCCCCAGGGGGCCACCCAGGCGCTGTCCGACGCCGCGGCCATCGTCGATCCCCGCGGCGCCTGCGCCTACAGCCTCACCACCGCGACCCAGATGGGCCCGCCCCAGGCCGGGTCCTGGTCGGCCACGGTCCTCAAGATCGAGCTGGTCTCGGGGCGGATCCTCGCCTCCCGGGACGTGGAGCTGCCCGCGAGCGCGCCGACGGCGAAGGGGGCTGCCCGCCTGGCCGTCTCCTCGGACGCCACGCGCCTCGCCCTGGCGCTCGGGCCCCCGCCCGACTCCCCGGTCGGCCCCTGCTGGATCGAGGTGCTCGCCACCGCCGACCTCTCCACGCTGCTGACCAATCCGCAGGGGGCTGGAAGCGCGGCGCTGGCCGGCCTGTCCGGCGACGCCGTCATGGTGGGCACCCCATCGTCCAGCGCCTCGTCGCCAGCCGCGCCCCCGTACCGCGTCCTGTCCACCACGGACGGCTCCGTCCTGCAGGAGGCCCCGACGAGCCAGGCCCACCTGCTGGAAGGGTGGCTCTACTGGGCCGCCCAGGACCAGGGCTCCTGGCGGGCCATGGACCTGGGAACCCGGGCGACGGCGGATCTGGGAGCGGGCCCGCCCCGGGCCGGTGATCATCCGGAGGCCTGGTGCTCCGGCGGCTACTCGATCATGCGCACCCCGTCGGCCGCCGATTTCCGCGAGCTCGGCTCCCCCACCCCGACCTTCACCTGGCCGAACACCGACGGCACCGTCCCCACCGGCCTCGCGGTCTATGGCGATGTCCTCTACACGGTCTTCGACTCGCGCCCCGGGGAGGTGGTGCTCACCGATCTGCGCACGGGCGAGGAGCTGGCAACGGCCTTCCTGCCCGGCGACGCGCTCTCGGGCGCGGGGAGGGCGCTGGAGGTGACCCATGAGGGGATCGGGGCGATGGACCCGCGCGGCAAGGCGGTCTTCTACGCCGCGACGGCCTGGCGCTGAGGCTTGCGGGGAGGGCCGGGCGCGAGGCCCGCACCCTCAGCGAGGGCCCTCGCGGGTGTCGCCGACGACGCGGCCGGCGTCGAGGGTGAGGCAGCGGTCGGCGATCCGGCGGGCCTCCTCGTCGTGGCTGACGAGGAGGACGAGCGCGCCATCCCGGGCTGCCCGGGCCGCGGCGTCGTAGATGATCTGGGTGGAGCGGGCGTCGGCGGCGGCGGTCGGCTCGTCCATGAGCAGGATGGCGGGCCTGCTGACGACGGCCTGGGCGACGAGGACCCGCTGGCGCTGACCTCCGGAGACGGCGGAGAGCTGGCGGTCGGCGAGATCGGCGATGCCCAGGAGCTCCATCACCTCCCCCGCGCGCTCCTTCTGGGCGCGCGTGAGCGGGCGCAGGAGGCCGGTGCTGCCCCAGCAGCCCATGGCGACGGCGGCCCTCACCGTCAGCGGCATGCGCTCGGGGATCGGCGGGGCCTGGGGCACGAGGGCCGCTCGCGCGTCGGTGGGGCGGCGCTCGATGCTGCCGCCCGCGAGCGGCAGGATCCCGGCGACGGCGGCCAGGAGGGTGGACTTGCCCGAGCCGTTGGGACCGAAGAGGCAGACGGCCTCGCCCATGGCCAGGTCGAGGCTGACCCCGTCGAGGGCGAGCACCTCGCCCCGGCGCACGACGACGTCGCGCAGAACGAGCCCGCCCATGGCCGCCGCATCGGTGGCGGTCGGAGGGGGCGCGGCGCTGGGGCTCGGCCCCGAGGCGGCGGGGCCGGAGCTGGCGAGGGCGCTCGAGGGGGCCCGTCGGGGGGCGGGGAAACGCATGCGAGGAGCATAGCGTGACAAGTGCGAACGATTATCGTTACCCTGCGCTCGTGCACTACCTCCTCGACCCGCTCTCCCTCGGGTTCTTCACCAACGCCCTCGCCGGCGGCGTCCTCGCGGCGCTCGTCTGCTCGGTCGCGGGCACCTGGGTCGTCATCCGGGGCATGGGGTTCCTCGGGGAGGCTATCGGCCACGGGATGCTCCCGGGCGTCGCGATCAGCGCGCTCATCGGACTGCCGACGCTCGCGGGGGCGGCGCTCAGCGCCACCGCCATGGGCGTCCTCGTCGCCGTCCTGTCCCGGCGCGCCCGCCTCTCCCAGGACACCGCGATCGGCATCACCTTCGTCCTCATGCTCTCCCTGGGTGTCATCATCGTGTCCCGGTCGCGCTCCTTCGCCACGGATATCACCGCGATCCTCTTCGGCGACATCCTGGGGATCAGGAACGACGAGATCACCGTGCTCATCGGCACGCTCGTCGTCGTCCTCGTCGTGGGGGCGCTCATGATCCGGCCGCTGACGGCGCTGTCCCTCGATCCCGGTATCGCGCTCACCCTCGGGATGCGCCCGGCCCTCGCGCAGGCCGGCCTCACGCTCCTCATCATCGCCGCCGTCGTCGCCTCCTACCGGGCCGTGGGAACCCTGCTCGTCGTGGCGCTCCTCGTCGCCCCGCCGGCCACGGCCGCGCTGTGGTCGAGGTCGATCCTCGCGATGACCGCCTGGGCCTCCCTCATCGCCAGCGCCTGCGTCGTCGTGGGCCTCTACATCTCGCTGTACGCCGACACCGCGGGCGGCGCCACCATCACCGCCACCGCCGCGGGCGTCTTCCTGGCGGCCTCCGGGGCCGCCGCGCTCATCGGCGCCCGGCGCCGCTCGGGCCGTCCCACCCCCGTAACCGCGAAGGAGCACGCGTGAGACTCCCCCAGACCTCCCCGCGCATCGGCGCCAGCAGTGCCTGCCCCACCGGGCGCGCCTGCCGGACCAGCCGCGCCAGCCGGATCAGCACGGCCGCCCTCGGCCTCCCCCTGGCCGCCGTCCTCGCCCTGAGCGCCTGCTCGTCGGGCTCGCCCGCTGGCGGCTCTGGCAGCGCCGCCAGCGCCCCCGCGTCCGACGCCACAGCCTCCGCCGACGCCACCGGAGCGGGCCATGGCCACGTCGACGGCGCCACCGAGCTGCAGGAGGCGCCCCTGTCCCTCGTGATGGCCTCCTCCGACGGCCAGGTGAGCCTCCTCGACCTCGGCGCCGACGGCGCCGCCCCCGCCACCATCGCCTCGGCGCCGGGGCTCACCGCCACGACGTCGGACTCCCGCTTCGTGGCCATCACCGGGGCGGACGGGGCGACGAGCCTCGTCGATTCCGGCGTGTGGACCTGGGACCACGGCGACCACCAGCACTACTACCGCGCCGAGGCCCGGGATCTCGGAGCCCTGGGAGTCAGCGGGACGACCAGCGTGGCCTCCACCAATGCCCGCACCGTCATCGCCTCGGGCACCACCGCCACGGTCCTGGACCGCCAGGCCCTCGGGCAGGGCACCCAGACCCCCGTGGCCACGGCCACCATCGACTCCGGCTCCTTCGCCGCTCCCCTGGGCGATCGGACGGTGCTGGTGGCCGGGGGCCAGGCGAGCATCGTCGATGACTCCGGCCAGGCCGTCGGCCAGGGCATCGCCTGTCCCTCGGCGTCGGGCGGCGCCCTCACCCGGGCGGGCATCGTCGTCGGCTGCCAGGGCGGGGCCGTCATCGCTCCCGAGCCCTCCTCGACCGCGACCGCCGAGCCCCCCGCTCCGACGTGGGCGCCCCTGCCGGATGAGGCCGCGGGGGCGCGGATCGTCTCGATGTCCAACCGCGCCCGCCGATCCCAGGTGGCGGCCCTCGACGACGCCGGCGGCGCCTGGCTGCTCAGCGTGAGGGACGCGTCCTGGACGCGTGTGGCCTTCGGGGCGCCCGTCGTCGCCGTGTCCGCGATGGATGACACCCACAAGCGCGTCGTCGGCGTCGACGCCGAGGGTCGCGTGCGCGTGTGGGCCGATGGCGCCGAGGCGACGGTCACCGAGCCCATCGCCGATCCCACTCTCGCCGCGGCCACCGGGGTCCAGGTCACCCCCAGGCGCGCCTACCTGCCCGGCGCCGATGGCGCCTCCGTCCTGGAGATCGACGCCGCCGACTCCGCCCGCGTGGCCCGCACGATCCCCGCGGCGGGTCTGGTCGCCTTCGAGGTGGTGGGCGCATGAGGCGCCGGGACCTGCTCGCGCTCCTCGCGCTGACGCCGCTCGGCGCCGTCGCCGCCTGCGAGGACCGCAAGGACGACGGCGACAAGCCCTCGATCGTCGTCACCACGAACATCCTGGGAGACGTCGTCACCCAGGTGGTCGGCGACCAGGCCAGCGTCACCACCCTCATGGCCCCCAACGCGGACCCGCACTCCTTCGGCGTCTCGGCCAAGCAGACCCTCGCGATGCGTGAGGCCGCCCTCCTCGTCACCAATGGCCTGGGCCTGGAGGAGGGGCTGGCCAGCAATATCGAGAGCGCCAAGAGCGACGGCGTCACCCTGTTCACCGCCGGGGACCAGTTCACGCCCATCGAGTACTCCTCCGATGACGCCTCCGGCCCCGACCCCCACTTCTGGACCGACCCGACAAGGATGATCGACGTCGTCAACGGCCTGGAAAGCGCCCTGGGAGGCGTGACGGGGATCGACGCCACCGCCCTGGCCGCCTCGGCCACGGCCTACCGGGACAAGCTCACCGCAGCCGATCAGACCATGACCACCCGCTTCGCGACGATCCCCGAGGACAAGCGCGCCCTGGTCACCAACCACCACGTGTTCGGCTACATGGCGGCCCGCTACGGCTTCCGCCTCATCGGCGCCGTCATCCCCGGCGGCTCCACGCTCGCCGCGCCCAGCGCCTCGGACCTGGAGGAGCTCTCGACGGCGGTGCGCGAGGCCGGCGTGAACGCGCTCTTCGCCGACACCTCCCACTCCGACCAGCTCATCACCGCCTTCAAGAACTCCACCGGGCAGGACATCCAGGTGGTCGCCCTGTACACCGAGTCCCTGTCCGCCCCCGACGGCGAGGCCCCCACCTACCTGGACATGCTCTCCGTCAACACAGACCGCATCACCTCGGCCCTCACCGCGTGAGCGCCGTCCCCTGCCGATGACGCGACCCACCCAGAAAGGACCACTCATGTCATCCTCCACCTCGTCACGCCCGCGCCTGGCCGGCGCATCGCGGCGCGCCGCCGTCATCGCCGCCCTGAGCGCCACGGTCCTTGCCCTGGGCGCCTGCGGCTCGGCGTCCACCGACTCCTCGGCCACCACGGCCGCCTCCGCGAGCGCCTCCGGTGAGGCCCACGAGCACAAGCACGGCTCGGACCGCTTCGTCTTCGCCTACGACGGCGGGGTCAAGGTGGTCGACGGCTCCACCCTGGAGGAGGTCGCCGACTTCCCCATGAGCGGCTTCCTGCGTCTCAACCCCTTCGGCGACAACGAGCACGTCCTGGTCACTACCGAGTCCGGATTCCAGGTCCTGTCCACCGGCGCCGGCGGCGGCGAGGCCAAGCTCACCGACCTCGTCTTCCCGGCGAACAAGGGCGGGCACGTCGTCCCCCACGGCGAGTGGACCAGCCTGTTCGCCGACGGCAGCGGCGAGATCACCCTCGTCAAGGCCGACGCCCTCGGCCACGACGCCGATGAGACCGTCACCGCCCTGCCCGACACCGAGAAGATCGCCTCCGAGGAGGCCCACCACGGGGTCGCCGTCAAGCTCTCCGACGGGACCGTCATCCGCACCCTGGGCAACTCCGAGTCCCGCAAGGGCGCCCTGGCGCAGGATGCCTCGGGCACGGAGATCACCCGCAACGAGGAGTGCCCCGGCGTCCACGGCGAGGGCGTCATGAAGGACGAGGCCGCCATGCTCGGCTGCGAGAACGGCGTCCTGCTGTACAAGGGCGGCGCCTTCACGAAGATCGCCAGCCCCGACGCCGACTACGGGCGCGTGGGCAACTCCTACGTCACCGACTCCTCCCCCATCGCCGTCACCGACTACAAGGACGACCGCGACGCCGAGGGCGTCAACCTGCACCGCGTGGGCCTGCTCGACTCGGCCGCGGGCTCCTTCAAGGTCGTCGACATGCCCTCCGGCGTCGAGTACACGTGGCGCGGCATCAGGCGCGACGGCGACGACAACGCCTGGGTGCTGGGCACCGACGGCGCCCTGCACAAGCTCGACGTCGCCTCCGGCTCCTTCACCGACTCGATCCCGGTCATCGCCGCCTGGGAGCCGCCGGCCAAGTGGCAGGACGCCCACCCTGCGCTCCAGATCTCCGGCTCGACCGCCTGGGTGACTGAGCCTTCCACCAACAGCGTCTACAAGGTCGATCTCACCAACGGGGAGAAGACCTCGAAGGCCTACTCGGTGACCCCCAACGAGGTCGCCTTCGCCAAGCACACGCACGCCGACGGCTCCGAGCACCACGACGAGGGCGAGGAGCACGACCACGAGCACACCGCCGAGGCCACGCACTGATCGCCTCTCCGGCGCACGCGCCCAACTGACAGCGGGCCCCGCGGCAACAAGCCGCGGGGCCCGCTTCGTGCGCTTAGGAGGGCGGCGGTGCGCCGCGTCCGCAGGGCTGGCATCGGGTCTATTCGAGGCTTCGCCCCTCCTACGCGGCGCACCACCGCCCTCCGCCTGGACCTCAGGCGGCGCGGTCGACGAGCTGGTGGGCGAAGTCCTCTAGGAGGCCCCGCACGACGCGGGCGCGCTCGCGGGCGCCGGCGAGGGCGGTCTCCAGGTCCTCCCCGGCGACGCCGTCGGCGGCGAGGCGCTCGCGGGTCGCTGCGAGGACCGCCTCCTCCAGGCCCTCCAGGCCGGCGACGGCGTCGTCGGCCCAGGACAGCGCCATCTCGCGGGTGCGCTGCAGGACGGGGTGGGCGCGCAGGCGCTTGACGACCCTGGCGAGCATGGCGGGATCGTGCAGGTCCGCGGAGGACAGGTCGGAGAGGATCGACTGGCCAGCGGCGTCGAGCTCGCCCGCGGCCAGTGCCTTGCGCAGCAGGAGGACGGGCATCGTGTCCACGCCCTCGAGGAGGTCCGTGCCGGGGGTCTTGCCGGTGGTCTGGGAGTCGGAGGCGAGGTCGATGACGTCGTCGGCGAGCTGGAAGGCGATGCCGATGCGCTCGCCGAACTCCTCGACGATGGCCTCGACCCCGGCGCCCGCACCGGTGAGCATGGCGCCGTAGCGGGCGGAGACGGCGATAAGCGAGCCGGTCTTGTCCGCGAGCACCTGGATGTAGTGGTCAACGGGGTCGGTGCCCGCGGGGCGACCGAGGGTCTCGTGGAGCTGGCCGGTGCACAGGCGCTCGAAGGTCCGCGCGTGGGCGAGGGTCGCCTCGGGCCCGAGAGCGGCGATGAGCTGGGAGGAGCGGGCCACGAGGATGTCGCCCGCGAGGATGGCCGCCGAGTTGCCCCAGACGGTCTGGGCGCTGGGGGCGCCGCGGCGCAGCGGCGCGTCGTCCATGACGTCGTCGTGGTAGAGCGTGGCGATATGCGTGAGCTCGACGGCGACGCCCGCGTCTCTCACCGCCTCGCCCGTGGCGCGCTCGGGGTCCCCGAGCTGGGCGGTGAGCAGCACAAGGGTGGGGCGCAGACGCTTGCCGCCGGCCCTGGCCAGGTGGGAGGTGGGAGGGTTGATGGTCTCGTCAGCGTTGCTGACGATCATCATGAGCCGCTCCTCCACGGCGTCAAGGGCGGGGGCCATGCGGCCCTCGAGTTCCGGGGCGCTCAGTGGCAACGGTGTGGTCACGGGATGAGCATAGCCGCGCGGTCGAGCGTCGTGAGCACGGCCTGGGGCAGGACGCCGAGGGCGATCGTGGCCAGGACGGCCATGGTGATCGCGGCGGCCGCCATGCCCTGGGAGTCGACGACGGCGACGCCCTCGCCCTCGGGGTCGCGGAAGTACATGAGCACGACGAGCCTGAGGTAGAAGAAGGCCGTGGCCGCCGAGCTCGCGACCGCGATGACGACGAGCCAGGTCGCCCCGCCACCGACACCGACGACGAAGAGCCGGAACTTCGCGATGAACCCGCCGGTGAGCGGGATGCCCGCGAAGGACAGCAGGAAGACCGTCATGGCACCGGCGAGCCAGGGGCTGCGCCGGGCGAGGCCCCGGTAGTCGTCGAGGCTCGTGGCCTCCGCGCCCGCGCCCCCGCCGTGGGACTCGCGCACGAGCGACACGATGCCGAAGGCGCCGACCGTGGCGATGCCGTAGGCCAGGGCGTAGAAGAGGATCGCGGGGGCCGCGGCCTTGTTGTAGGCGATGATGCCGATGAGCATGTAGCCGGCGTGGGCGATCGCGGAGTAGGCGAGCATGCGCTTGACGTCCCTCTGGACGACGCCGACCACCGTGCCCACGGCCATGGTGGCCAGCGACACGGCCCACAGGACGGGGGCCAGGTCCCAGCTCAGGCCGGCCACGGCGATGTAGACGAAGCGCACGAGGGCCAGGAAGGCGGTGGCCTTGACGCCGGCCGCCATGAACCCGGTGACCGGCGTGGGGGCGCCCTGGTAGACGTCGGGGCTCCAGGCGTGGAAGGGCACGGCGGCGATCTTGAACAGCAGGCCGACGACGACCAGGGCCGCGCCCGCCAGCATGAGCCGGTCCATGCCGGGCACGGCCCCGTAGCGGATGGCCGCCGCGATATCGGTGTAGGACACCGACCCGGAGAACCCGTAGAGCAGGGCCGCCCCCATGAGGAGGAAGGCGGAGGCGAAGGCGCCCAGCACGAAGTACTTCAGGGCCGCCTCCTGGCTGAGCAGGCGGCGGTGGCGCGCCATGGCGGCCATGATGTACAGCGGCAGCGAGACGAGCTCGAGCATGACGAACAGGGCGATGAGGTTGCTCGACAGCGGGAAGAGCATCATGCCGCCCAGGCTGAACAGCGTCAGCGGGAAGACCTCGGTGCCCGTCCACCCGGCGTGCAGGGACTCGGCCTCCTCGGCGCTGCCGGGCCGGTCGGCTGCCTGCGCGGCGAAGGCGCCGTCGTCGGCCGTGGTGCGATCGGCCATGACCAGGACGGCGAGCAGGCCGATGACGAGCATGACGCCCTGGGCGGCGACGCCGAAGGGGTCCTCGTCGAACCCGGCGGTCAGCGAGGCGCCCACGCCCGCCTCCACGGCCCGCCAGCGCACGACCACGCCCGCGCCGGCGCCCAGGATCGCCAGGATGGCCAGGGCCGGCTGGAGGACCGGACGCGCCCGGCGCGGGACGAAGGCCTCCAGGAGGACGCCCAGGACGGCGGCGCCCAGGATGACGGCGACCGGGGTGAGACCGGCCCACAGGATGGTCGGGGCGGTGAAGCTCACTTGGCATTCCCTTCGGAGAAGGCGGGGGCGGGCAGTCCGACGGCGGCGGCTCCGTCAACGGCCCCGGCCCCAGCGGCGGTCCCGGCTTCGTCAACGGCTTCGGCGGCGGCGCTCACCGTCGTGGAGACCTGCTCGGCGACGCCGTCGAGGGCGTTCACGAGGAGGGCCGGCGCGAGGCCGATGACGAGCATGGCGGCGATGACGGGCACGACGACGAGCCGCTCGCGCCCGTCCAGGTCCTGGCCGCCCGTGCGCTCGGCGTCGGGCGCCCCGGTGAAGACCCGCTGGTAGGGCAGGAGCACGTAGACGGCGGCGATGACCGCGCCCGCGACGGCGACCGCGCCCAGCGCCGCG
>ERZ772953.734-NODE-734-length-10550-cov-3.320819_pt1 | contig 10550 bp, 9 predicted proteins | sample MGYA00580685_ERZ772953 | MGnify/ENA primary metagenome ERZ772953 (study PRJEB29015, sample SAMEA2738080) | human oral metagenome | biome: human oral; feature: human-associated habitat; material: saliva | place: China | collected 2209 ...
AACTAGCGGTTCTTTTCTTTACCATACTAATGACTCTACTAAATGATTTTTTTAATGAAAGCTTCCATTTCCATCGGTTTTACAACAGGCTCGAAGCGCCCTACCACATTACCTTTACGATCTATAACAAACTTAGTAAAATTCCACTTTACCTCATCGTCCTTTAAATAATTAGGATCGATACCATTGAGATAATCTGTAAGCATTTCAGTTTTATCACTAGGTGGGAAGCCTTGAAACGGTTGTTCTCGTATCATGTATTTAAAAAGGTCTAAGGCACTTTCATCGCGTACATCTGCTTTCCCCATAACGGTAAAAGTGACACCGTAATTCAATTTGCAGAAGGATTGGATTTCGTTATTAGAACCAGGTTCTTCCTCTCCAAATTGATTGGAGGGAACAGCAATAATTTCTAATCCTTGCTCTTTATATTGCTTATAAAGAGCTTCTAGCCCCTCATATTGGTGAGTAAATCCACATTTACTTGCCGTATTAACAATGATAAGAACTTTATCTTCATAAGTTTGTAAGGATTGTAATTCACCAGACTTAGTAGGCAGGGAAAATTGATATACAGACATGGAATCTCCTAATTTAAATTAAAAATCTTTATTAACGCACATCATAATCAAAGGCAGCTGTTCTATCAGCAGCAGTTTGCTGCCATTCTGTAGGTGCCGTACCATCTTTATCAAGGAAGTAACCAGAGTCAAGATAGCGGATAATAATATAGTTGGAATCCTTTTGATCAAAGCCATTACCGCGGGAGAAGTCGATACCATGTCCGGTATTACGTGTTACGATAGCTTCCAACAAAGGCAACGTAATGGCATTCAACGTGATTTTCATATCACATTTGTCGAAAATCTTTTTGAAGAAGGAACTAGGTTTTTCTTCTTTATACACTAGTAGTTTACTAATTGTACCATTAGATGCACACACTACGCGACGAATCTCATTAATAGGAATCTCCACCTTGCCATTTGAGATAACACCGTTTTTAATAGTAATTTCTCGTTTCCCCATGTAGGAGTAATCTAGTGGCAATTGAAGAGTGTCTAAATTTGCGGGGAAGTCCGCTGTCAATTTATGGCGAGCAAAAGCAGCAATGATCGCTTTAGTTTCACGAATGTTGTGACCAGCATTAGATTCCTTACGGTCAGTATCTAAATCTTGGCCTTCAATATTTTTCCAATTATGGTCTCTAAATATAATCGAATAGTTACTATTTGAATTTAAATATCTTGTAAGATGAAGCTCATTTACGTCATCAAAATCAATGTCAGTTATCACCTGACCATTCGAATCTTTACAGAGTACACCATTGTAACTAACCGTCAATATACGATCCGTACTTTCAAAAACAACAGGATTTGTGTCGAATACAGAAATCATAGCCCTCTCCTTTTCACGACTTCAAACATAACTACACCTGTATATATCAAGTGCATTTACTCAATATATTGATTAACGATATTAATCAAATATAGTTAACTTAATCATACACCTTCTATATGAATTTACGCAAATGATGTATTTCCCCCATACTATAGCTACAAACTCATGATTCTCAAGATAACAAAAGACACCAACCATTCGATTGGTGTCTTTACTACATACAAGGGTCCATTTTGCAATAGAGCCTTGTCGTTATACAGATGATATTATAATCTATTTCATGTCAAACAAAACAGAATTTTCTAAGAAAATATGTTCATGAAGACCTTCTTCTAAGGCTTTCATGGTCTTAAATACATAGACATAAGTAGCACAGCCATCTGCTGGTGCTGTGTACTGGTTGGTCAATGCACTTAAGGATTCCAAAAGTACACCTGCAGCTTCGTGTTCAGCCCGAAGTTCATCAAAGTCTATTGGTTTACCCGCTTTAAACTCAGGAAAGTCTACATGTTCTTCATGCCGGAAATGAGGTACAAGAGCGGATTTGAGTTGCAAAAAGGTTTGATAAATCTTTGTCAATTCCTCACCATGATGGTCATAATGTACATTTAGTAGTTTTGCCAATCCTTGGTCAATTTCATCAATCATATTCAATTGTTCTCGATGATAGGTATGAACGATGTAGTCAATCAATTGGTCTTTAGAATAACTAAGCACCTCTGCACGAGAAGATTTCTGAGCAACTTGTACATCATTTAACATAGCAATGTATGCATCCACATCTTTACCTGTTTCTGCAATAGCCTCTGCTAAAGGATGTCCACCACCACAGCAAAAATCTATTCCATCTTTTGCTAATACATCCATTAACTCTGGATTTACTTTAACCGCATCAGCTACGGTCATGGATTTATCAATAGTTCCAAAACTCATAAGATACACCTCCAATGGTTTACGCCGATCTATATTCTTATAGTTATACTATACGATCAACCATGGATTCTGTCTGTCGCAGTGGCTACGAATTTGAAAGTAACATGACAACAATGGTAAGGCTGTAGAAAATAACATAAAGTAATGAATATAAAAATATATGGATATATATTGAACATACAAAAAGCTGGCCCCATAGAGCCAGCTTTCAGCATATCAAAATATATATTACATATGTTTATATATAATTGTGTGAGTAACTATTAGATGCTTTCAACAGCAGCGATAGCGGCAACGTCTACAACGTCTTGAGCGGAGCAACCACGGGAAAGGTCATGAACTGGTTTAGCCAAACCTTGAATCAATGGGCCAAGAGCATCAGCGCCGGAGAAGCGTTGTACCAATTTGTAACCGATGTTAGCAGCTTGAAGATCAGGGAAGATCAAGATGTTAGCTTTACCAGCTACGTTGGAGCCAGGAGCTTTCTTTTCTGCTACGGAAGGAACGATGGAAGCGTCCAATTGTAATTCGCCGTCGAATTTGAAGTCAACATTGCGTTCTTTCAAGATGTTAACAGCTTCAACCACTTTATCTACTTCAGGAGTGGAAGCAGAACCTTTTGTGGAGAAGGACAACATGGATACGCGAGGATCAGCCATGCCAACAACTTTGCGAGCTTTTTCTACAGTGGATTCTGCAATATCAGCCAATTGTTCGCTAGTTGGGTTAGGCAATACGCCGCAATCGGAGAATACAAGCATACCGTCGTCGCCATATTCTTTTTTGCTTGTGAACATGAACATGGAAGAAGATACAGTTTTAAGGCCTGGTTTAGTACCTACAACTTGTAATGCAGCGCGCAATACGTTTGCAGTTGGGCAACCGGAACCAGCAACCATGCCGTCTACTGCACCAAGGCGAACAAGCATAGCACCGAAGAACAAGCAATCACCTTTCATAGTTGCATCAGCCTTTTCAGGAGTCATACCTTTTTTAGCGCGCAATTCTACGAATGTGTCAACCATTTCTTGATAACGATCGTAGTTAGCAGGATCGATGATTTCAGCACCTTCAATGGATACACCAACAGCTTTAGCAGCTTCAGCGATTTCAGCAGGGCTACCAACGAGTACAGGTGTTACGAAACCTTCTTTCAAAATAATTTCAGTTGCTTTCAATACGCGTTCATCTTTGTATTCTGGCAACACGATTTTTTTACCTAATGGTTTTACTTGGTCTTTTAATTTTTGAATTAAATCCACGATTTTTGCCTCCTTAACATTGGCTTTACGCCATATCAATACTATTATTATAGCAAATTCAACCTATTGGTAAAAGTAAAAATTATTTCTTACCATATCATTCCTAGTGTTATACTCTTTTTGTGAAAGTTGGAACTCATTCCAACTTTTCTCAATTTTAGCTATCAACTTGGATTTCATTCCAACTTTTTATCATTTTAAATATAAGATTGGATTAGATTCCTAATTTTTTAATTTAAAACCTAACGCCTCAAATAAGTTTTATCTACGAACTACATACCACTAATTGAACTCTTTACACATACACGCTACAATAATAGAAATAAAATACGGATAGCAAAATGCCAATTTATATTCCTTATACACTCATTTAGGAGGGCTTATGGCAAATACTGAGACAACAATCAACGCCGTTATAAATCCAGAAATTAACGAAACGCCTATAGACATAGAGAAAACGATTAAAGCCTTAGAGCGAAATAAATTTGTAGTTCATTATTTTGAAACAGGCGCAGAAGCTATTTCCTATTTAAAAGGTCGTATTCAAAATAAACGTGTAGCCATCGGTGATTCTCACACCTTATTGAAGCTCAAGGTTCATGATGTCTTAGCCCTGGTCAACGATGATATAACAGATATTCAACGTCCCCTTCCTGGTGAAAGTTTCCGCGACACCGCATTGCGTACCATGGGGCGTGATGTATTCCTTACCTCTGTAAACGCTCTTGCTCAAACGGGAGAGATGGTTAATATTGATGGTACGGGTAATCGTGTTGCAGCCTCTTTATTCGGCTCTCAGGAGGTATTTTTTGTGCTAGGCATCAATAAAATCACGCCAGATTTAGCTTCCGCCATCTATCGCGCACGAAATGTAGCCGCTCCGCTCAACAGTAAAAAGAATAAAAAGAGCTCTCTCAATCCATGTGCTACATTAGAAGAAAAATGCTACGATTGTGGTTCTCCGGATCGTATATGCAATGCATTAACGATTTACTATAAAAAGATGCGCAATATGCAAACCATGGAAGTCATCATCATTAATGAATCTTTAGGCTTCTAATTGTTTGCGGCCCATTCAAAAAATCTTGTATGTTCATTTCTCCAAGTCCATATATGACTCTATAAATTGTAGACCACCGAGGATCTACGGCACCACTTTCAAGGTCACTAATATAAGATTGGGCTAAACCCGATTTATCTGCCAATTGATACTGGGTCATTCCCAATTGTCTACGCCAAAGTAAAATCAATACACCAAGCTTGTGAACTTCTTGTCGAACTTGTAGATCTTGACAACATACGATAGGATTCATGGCAACCTCTATCTACTTTCTCCCTCAACACATATTTATGCCTTTACTATAAATCTAGGCTCAATCATTTCCTAGTAATGGTTGAAAAGCGATAACACAAAAGCCTTAACAAAACCAATGTACAAATCAGTTTAGTTAAGGCTTTTTTCTTATGTGTATTATATTGCGTAGAGTTTCATCATTTCGTGGAATTTTAGTATATATAAAAGTTATTATCATTAAAAATACATATAGTAAATCAGAAATACAGGTATTATCTATATATTGCAATTTTTATACAGTATTCATACATTATGCATACACTTGATTTATAAAATTACCTGGCGCTATTTAGCACTATTAATACTACAAAAAGACTATACGATATATAGTAAATACGCAATATTGTTAAAATACATTTAGGAATAATAAGTCTATTCATAATACAAAAGGACTATACAGGTCAACTGTATAGTCCTTTCTATGTCTTTATATAAAATTATTGATTTGCACTTTCTTGTGCTTTTTTGATTTCCATGTATTTAACCATGCCATCAACAGCTTTTTTAGCTTCACGCATAGCCAATACTACGGTAGCAGGTTTGTGAACAACGTCACCACCTGCAAATACGCCTTCACGACTAGTCATACCATATGGATCTTCAGATGTAATAATATAACCTTTTTCATCTACTTTTAAGTTATTACCTTCACCTACAAGACGAGCATTTGGTTTATGACCTGCGGCGATAATGATTTTATCAACAGGCATTACTTGGAAGTTACCAGTGCCGTGGATACCTGCACCATCTTCGTTAAGTGCCATCACTTCGTATTTGAAGCCTTCTACCTTATCTGTACCTTCTACGCCTACTGGAGAAGCAAACCATTGGAACTGAACGCCTTCAGCACGAGCTTCTTCGTATTCAGACAACAAGGCTGGCATTTGTTCTTGGCTACGACGATATGCTACAGTTACCGCTTCGCAGCCTAAACGTACGCATGTACGAGCCGCATCCATCGCTACGTTGCCACCGCCGATGATGATAACACGATCGCCTTTTTTAACAGGAATTTGATCTTCATCAAGTTCCCCATTTTCTACCAATTGTACGTTAGTCAACAAATACATCGCTTGGAATACACCATGCACTTCATCGTTTTCCATGCGCACTTCTTGAGGAATATGTGTACCAGTACCTATAAAAATAGAGTCAAAACCTTCAGCAAAGAGATCATCCAAAGTTTTATCTTGACCAATAAATGTATTACATACGAATTTAACACCTAAGCCTTCAAGACGAGCGATTTCACGACGTACAACGGCTTTGGACAAGCGGAATTCCGGAATACCGAATAAGAGTACACCACCTGGTTCAGATTGGCCTTCAAATACAGTTACCTCATAACCGAGTTTAGCCACATCACCAGCTACGGACAAGCCTGCAGGGCCAGAACCTACTACAGCTACCTTACCGAGATCTTGTTTGATTTTCTTAGGCTTGCGAAGTTCATTGATGCTTTCAAAGTCAGCCGCGAAACGTTCCAATTTACCGATGTTGATAGGCGGTTTTTTCGCCTTATTCATGATACAGTTGCCTTCGCATTGATTTTCTCGTGGGCATACGCGACCACAGATAGACGGTAAATTTGTTCGTTCCGCCAAGATATCATTAGCTTCACCAAAATTACCACGTGCGATAGCTTGGATGAAACGAGGTATTTCGTTTTCAATAGGACAGCCCATACGGCACAAAGGCTTTGGACAATTTAAACAACGTTTCGCCTCTGCGAGCGCTTCCTCCATCGTATAATCCGCATCAAAATGTAGTGGTTTTAATTCGTTACTCATGGCACATGCCTCCTAACAAGGATCCAGTACTATACTTACAGCGTTGCATGCACCTAAGCATTCCGATGAGCCCTCTCACATAGGGACGCCGCCACATGCTGCTAACATTTATCTTTTGTAACCATTTGATAGACGTGTGGTCACTGGTCAGACTCACACTATTCTATAGTATATTCTAAAATGTGAAAGTCGAAGCCGTCAAGCAATTATCACACCTTTGGTATGCCAATATAGCCCCTATACTTGCAAGGATTGCATAGAAAAAGAGGCACCAGTAGGCCTCCCCCCTTTCATAGCGATATATAGCTCAAGGTTTGGTTTAAGATTGTTTTTTAAGATTAAATATGTGTGCGAATAAAACCTTCTGTGTATTTTGTTTGAGATTTAAGAAAATGATTATGACATCGCTAATGTAATACTGATTTAGCACTACCTTAGCAAAACAATTATGTAATTAATAACATAATTGCTTTAGTACTATATGCAAGATTAAACTATGTTAATATTTACATATAACTTGATACATATATATTGATATAATATAAACAGAGATTTACGACTTTTGTACGCTAATCACAGCCAAATCTATCCTGAATTTTGACCAATGCGAGATTCCCTATGAACACAGCAGAGTTTACCGAAAAATACTATATTGACCGCCAAGGATCTCATTCCAGAAAATGGGACGGACAACATTTAAAATTCAATCGCACCGATCTATTACCACTATGGGTGGCCGATATGGACTTTATGCCTCCCCGGTGCATCCAAGAGGCCATTTGTAATTATGTCAAAGCCAATCCATTAGGTTATACCATGACAAATCCGAATTATATTGAGGCCGTTATCAGTTGGTATAAACGTCGTCATAACTGCACAATCATTAGCGACTGGCTTACCAGTGCCCCCAATGTTATTACAGCCATCATGTGGTGCATAGCAGCTTTCACAAAAACAAATGATGCCATCGCAGTGTTAAGCCCTGTGTACGGCGCATTCGACAGTAGCGCCAGCGATGCGAAGCGGCAAATCATCGCCGTTCCCATGACACACAACGAAGATAACCGCTATGCTGTTGATTACGCGGCCTTTGAAGCGGCTATCGTCAAACACGATGTTAAGTTATTCATTCACTGTAATCCGCATAATCCGGTGGGCCATGTATGGATCGAAGATGAGATGGATCAGCTATTTAGCATTTGTAAGCGTCACGGGGTACTCATCATTAGTGATGAAATCCATCAGGACCTCATCACGGGACTTACACCATTTACATCTGCATTAACTGTGTCTAACGGAGCGTATACAGACAAGCTCATCGCCATGTCCTCGTTGTCAAAATCGTTCAATATAGCTAGCCTGCACCACGCAGAGGTCATTATCCCTAACGAAGAGCTGCGGAATCATTACAACGCCTTTAAAGCCCTTGTATACCATACAGATTCGGACGTCCTTGCCGAGGCAGCCAGCACAGCTGCCTACACGCATCCAGAAGCAGAAGCATGGCTAACAGACCTACTCAATGTAGTGAAAGAAAACTATGATTATATGTGCAATAAACTACTTGCCACCCTGCCTGAACTTCGCATTAGCCCTATGGACGGCACCTATTTGGCTTGGATCGATTTTAGCGCTTATCTTAAACCAGAGGAAATGCATGATTTCTTTGAAAATAAATGCGGTATTGCACCAAGCTTTGGTGAATGGTTTGGTGGTGAAAGCTACGCAACCTTTGTGCGCTTGAACTTGGCCACAAGCCTTGAGAACATCAAAATTGCTACGACTGCTATCCTACAAAATATTTAAATATTACAGGTCTAAAATAATAGTTAATTTTCAATATCACTATATAATCAAAAGAGGCAGTCACAGCTGTTTAGAACACGTCTGTGACTGCCTCTTATTATATTTAAACCTACTTTTAGCTAATCATACGTTACTATTACCGACATCTAAAGCCTTTATTAGGAGTATTAAAGCAATTATTTATCAGGAGTATTTGAAATAATCGATTATTCGGAACGTTTGAAAAGCCTTTTAGCAGGGATATTTAAATAGCTTTTACTAAGAATGTTAAAAATCGTTTTTTACTAAGAATGTTTAAAATGATCTTTTAGTAAAGATATTTAAAATAAAATGTACTAGGAACGTTTGAAATGGTCTTTTGCAAATTGCATATCTTGCACTAATTCTAATGTACCAAGGTAATTATTGTTTTGGTCGCGCACCGCCATATAGTTTACATAGAATGGACGGCCTACCTTTTCAAGCCATACCGCCACATTATCGCGTTCCCCTTTGCGGAAGGAATCAATGATACCACGTACGATAGGCTCTATCTTTGGCGGATGGCAAGAGAACACATCTCTACCAATAGCTGTTGTAGGGCGTTTGAATACCTTTTCACCATCGTTGAAGTAACGGTTAATGTCTTCGTGATCAACGAAGGTTACTTCCATTGGCATTGTATTAAGCATGGCATTTAATTGATCCACAGTTAAGCTACCACCTATTAGAGCAATGGTATTATCATCGCCACTTGCGTTTGTTGTTTGTGTAGCTAATGCAGCCTCAGCCTCTGCCCAAGCAACGCGTTCTACGCCAAAGATTTCTTCGTATTGTTCAGTATCTTTGTAAATTTGGTACCATTCTTCAGTACTAAAGTTCTCTGCACAGATTGGGAACAAGATATTTTGCTCTTTGTAGATCATCTCTTGAGCACGTGTGAGAAGACCATCAAACTCTTCGTACCAAGCATCATCAATAGACTTAGCACGAGCTAGACGACCAAAGCCATCGCGAATATCGTCATCAACAGTCCACATAACCATGGATGGACCAGAGATATCATAGGCTACTTTCAAATGAGGATATAAAAGGTCGCCCTTCTTAGCGTAGTGAATAGACACTTGGCGCACTTCGTTCACATCATCTACCGTAGCAGTCTTATCGGCCACCTTAACCTTTGTAGCTTCAATCAATGCATCGAGAGCCTTGTTTTCTTCTGTTAATCGATTGAGTGGATGACCTACAGTTTCTACCAAAGTTACTACGCTCTTGCTCTTTTCTTGAGCCTCTAGTACAGCCTCAACCTTAGCGTGTTCAGACTCCATTTGTTCATGGATGGTAGAGCCGTGGAATAAGGCAGAGTGAAGGTCACATAGTTGTTGCACCTCTTCTAGAGGTGTACCTTCGCGCATAAGCCCTTGTTCGGCTTTCATGATTTCACTAGCTTCAACATGCTTAAATTGGCTGGCAAAATCTTTACGCACATCGCCAAGCGCTTCGCCTGTGCCTAAGCGTTTCAAGAAGCCTTTTAACTGCTCTACCCGTTCACTGTCTGGTACAGTACCCTCTGCGTTAACTTCTGCACTTTCGCTTACCTTAGGTTCCTCTGCTTGAATAGCAGTCTTCTCAACAGGAGTATCCTTAGCAGATGCTGCATCATCACCGTGTGGGTTAGGCATGTTGCCTTCCAAGGTAAAGCCAGCTTTCATAAAGGCCCCTACGATATCCATCATAGAGATGCCCTTCATCTTGGCCCCTTTAGGGATGGTCATAATTTTGCCAACGGAGTGGAGCATCACCTTGTTCGTAATTTCTGTGAAGCCCAATCCTTTCATAATGTCTATAACCTCTGGATATTCTTGTACCAAATCATAAACGGATTTGGATAAATCTAATTTCTTTTCCATTTTGATCCCCTCGTGTCAAAAATATTGTGTATTACTTATGTGAGTAACCCTCTATACGTCTTCGTATACAAGGCAATTTACATTCTGAAAGGTTTATCTAAAATAACCTATGTCTCTA
>ERZ772953.739-NODE-739-length-10532-cov-8.118641_pt1 | contig 10532 bp, 13 predicted proteins | sample MGYA00580685_ERZ772953 | MGnify/ENA primary metagenome ERZ772953 (study PRJEB29015, sample SAMEA2738080) | human oral metagenome | biome: human oral; feature: human-associated habitat; material: saliva | place: China | collected 2209 ...
GCCGTCTCTATGTTGCCTGGGCAACAACACCTCAGATGCGCAATCTTGTGAAGGTCTCATCTGATATGCGCCAAAAATTGGGCATGCTTCGTCGTAATACGATTCCGACAATGAAGCTTTCTATTGCCCAACTTGGTATTTTGCAACAATCAATGAAATCAGGTGTCGTAGCTGATGCCATTGTCAATGCCAATAATGCTGCCCTTCAGATGCTAGCTGAAACCAGCAAGGAAGTGATTCCGCAGATGGAACGAATTGCTCAAAGCCCGACAGTCGCTGTTGAGTCTGTTACAAAACTGGCTGAAAGTCTGGTCGCTCAAAACCAAGGTATCGTCGCAGCAATTGAATTGGGACGCCAGAAACGTGCCCAATTAGAAACAACCATCGTCAAGTCCGCAGAAATGATCAACGATTCTGTCAAGCTACGCGATGAAAAAATTGTCCAAGCCCTTCTAGACCAAGGCAAGGCTGCTCAGAAAGAAGTACAAGAATAACACACAAGTCCCTTGTAATGTAGATTTGCAGGGGACTTGGTTTTTTCTATATATCCGAACATCTAATTTATTTCATAAACAATGTAGTCATTCGAATGATTTTTATTACAATGTACTGAAATTAACAAAAGAAAAAACGCTTGAAATCCTTAGATAAATAAAGTGGATGGTGAGGAGTCCCATTTTTACTCCGTTTTAAGCAAACTAGATCTGGAAGTGAATCCATAAGAATTTTAGCAAGATTTAAGAGTTTATCATGGTTTCCCCAACAAGCGATAACTAAATTTGACTCAGACACACACTTTTGAATATAACTGTCATTGTCTGGTCCAACTGGATCTTCCACTCTTTTAAGTAAAGATGGATCAGTACTTCTAAATGCAAAGAGATTCGCCATGATTAATTTACCATATCCCCATCTTTTTGCGTAACCTATACATTTTCGAATAGTCTCATCGTTCGCCTCCTCATCTGCTGTCGAAGGGCTTAATCCAATGAATGCCACTGTTGGTTTTGTTTTATCCTAAGTTCGCATGAGGGCATATCTATACTTTCTATCAATTGATATAAGCGCTCTTTCCTATTTATTTCTTAATCTATTTTTTTCATTTTTAACTTCTAATTATTTCACTTTTAAAATAAGATTAAAGGCAATCGCCAGGACATAAAGCATTACTGGCACTATTAATGCATTGACTTTAAACTTTTTTTGATAAATACCAATTAAAGTAAAAAATAGAATGACACTTGCTACAACATATAACATATATTTCTCCTAAATCTATACAAACCGAATCAACTCAATGGACTGTTTGTTGTTTCTTACCCAAAAGCCTTTCCTACATGCCCTCCGTAATAGTGTGAAATACTAACTTGGTGAGCCATTGTTTATAATTACCAGTCCAGAAGATACTATCTTCTCCATCCTTGGTTGATTTTACGATAAACTGAACAACGTCAGATACACTTGATTCGTAAACCTCAATATCGTCAACATTCACATCATATCCGTTTTGTTGGAATGACACTGCAAAAGCCATAATCATGTCTTGTTTGGCCATTTTAAGATGCTTTTCAATAGAGTAGTCGATCTCTACGATATTTGCAGTCTTACATTCCTTGATAACAACCTTAAAAGCCTCTTTCACTTCTTTTTCGAGACTAGGTTCTACTTTATGTCCTGCCATTTCGAGAGATTTGAAAGCTTCATTGTAACTCTTATCGTCTTCTGTGATTTCTTCTCTTAATTTCCCTTTTTCTTGTTGCTTTTTCTCCACATTATTTTGTGTGGTTTCTGTTTGTTGAATAGTTTGCTCAGTTGTTTGTTGTACTGTTTCATTTTCTGTTTTCATATGTTTAAGATAAAATACTCCTGAAACACTTCCAACAACGATCATACTTATCAGGACAACGCCTATTAAGAATATACTTTTTAATTTAAACATCAATTACTCTCCTCCTCATCTTTTGGTAAATCAACAATAAAACAAACCAAGAGAGCAGGAGCAAGAAAACATAGTATCATAGAAAGAATACAGTCAACAATCGCCTTACCTAGTTCTTTCGTTTCACCTGCTATAGTCACCCCTCCATGTACTGTCATAAGAAAATAATCCTTATACAATAAATAGCCGATAGATACTGTCGCAAATAAAGTAAATGAAATCATCCATTTAAACAAGCGCTCTACCTTAGAAGTGTATTCCTTATATTCTTTATCTTTCTTGGCTTGGATAATAGCTTGTTTTCTTGCTTCTTCCGCTCTTTCCTTTTCAGCTTCTTTCTCAAAATGTTTTTGTTTTAAAATTTCAAGACGATCTTCAAGAGGAAGTCCCTCTAATTCGTCTTTTGGTGTGTCTGGATAATCATTAAAAAGGTCATGTTCTATCATTTTTCTTTCCTTTCTTTTTGCTACAATCTATAACTTCTCAGAATCTACCTGCAACATAACCGACTATAGAAAAAATTCCTCCAAAGAACAAAATAGGCATCAGCACTGCAAGCCCTGCTAAGATCGGTAACACTCCAATAACAAAGTTGATTACTCCCATTATGATTGAGTAAATTGGAACAATGATACCTACACTTAAGATGAGAAATATAGGAACAAAGAATAGGAAAACACTACCAAATATACCAATCAATCTAAAAGAGCGATCATGTAGGTTTTTATCCTCAAATCCAGTTAAAAAATAAAGTGATAGGAAACATCCTGTTAAACAACCCAAAAACAATACAAAATAATTCACCTTCAGATTTAAACGAACTTTTAGTGGTTCAGTTAAATCGCCAATAACAGACATTACAAAAACACCAATTATTTGCCACAATAGAATATAAAATCCCAACTCAATCCCTTTTAAAATTGGATGCATCATAAGTGTTTCTACATAATCAATTAAAAATAAATAAATGCTCTCCACCATTATAATATATCTCCTTATCAATCTTATTATTCTATTTTACATAATTTCTGGTTTTCTAGCAAATTTTTCTGAAATAAAGTTTAACTTTTTTATCACCAACTTAAAAATCAAAGAATAGACTATCAGAATCGCGATTTAATAAGAATACGCCCTAAATAATGTTTTAAAATAATACTGCTTACTGTCCAACTTCTTGCTTTTTTAGCAGTATATCTGATATACTATAATTGTACAGATGAGATATCAGTACAAAATAAATACCTTTTCAGTTTGGGTTAGTTTTTAAAATTTTATTTAAAAACTTTACCTCCTTTTCTGTTAGTATTTCATTTTAACTTCCTCTACTATCTTTCTAGTAATAAAATGCAAAGTATAGTATTATGCCTAAAATTTTAATACTATCTTTGCTAATAAAATAGAAAAAGCACTGTCAACTTCCTCCGACAGTGCTTTTTTGTTGCTATTAAAACTTAAAATTGAAATGTATCATTAAAACTATTGTTTAAAATCATTCCTTTTGGTTTCAATCACTTTCACAGTAGCTTTTACTACATGAAATTCATCAATCAATTTACTAATGAGTTCGTAGTTTTGTTGGCTTACTCTTCCTTTCATTAATTTTTCAGCAGCTTGATTAAATTCAGTCAAATGTTCTTTAACACTCAGTAACATTTCTTTTGTATCTTTTAAATAATATTTTCTTGATAATTTTTCAACTTCTTGTTTAAATAAGTCAACGTTATTATCGTGTATGGTGATCTTTTTCCCTTCAGCCACTAAATCATTCGCTTCATAACAAGTAATAAATCTACGTTCAATTGTATCACAAATAAAAATAATTCCACTATCAGATATATACTTTCGTTTATCTAGATTTTGTCCCTCGCTTGAATCATATAGTGTCAAACTATTTATCTGCTTAGAGATCCATTTAGGAAGTTGCTCTTCTTTAACTCCAAATCTCTCATTAGCTCTTTGAATGAAATGTTCTGTATAAACGTACTCTGGTGCATATGAAAGTCCCATGATAGTGCTCCTCTTTATAAATTGAAAAAACACCTACTCTTATTTAAGAGTAACGGTAAAACTTCTTAAATTTCTACTTCTGCGATTGGTTTGCGATAGCTAGGCGCGTGAGCATATTGACAATAAAGTTTCCCTAGATCAAGTATAGGTTTGAACTCTTCAAAGTTACTTGCAAGAATGTAGCAAGGTTTATAAATGCAACTAAATGTGATAGCCACTTCCTCTCTTAAATCCTCTATAAGAAGGTCAAGAGTTTCGTATTCATAAAGACATGCTACTTCTCCTTTTTCCTCGAAAAAGGCTTTAACTAAAATAGATGTTCCGTTACCGTAAAAGACGGTATTCGCTGCTACACTTTCGTAGTCTTTCATTTCCAGACGATAGTACCTATCTGCTCTAACATCTCCGATAGACACCTCTTTAGGAACAGTGTAAAAATAGTTCTCTTGCTCCACTGCCAACGTAAACCTTCTTCGGACTTCTATCTGTTTTAGATAATCGTCAATTCCGCTTCCTAAAGCCAACCCCTTTTGCAAAGTTTCAGCCTTATTGGTTGTCATGTTTGCATCAAGCCATTGTCCTAAAAATCTATGAACATATACCATAATTATTCTCTCTCTTTCTCATTGATTTATATCTACATTGTAACTGATATTTTTTAAAAAAGCAAAAAAATGGAAAGTAACATAGAATTTTGATATATTATAAACTTTAAATCTTAATACGATAAATAATTTAAATACGCTTCACCTTAAGTAATTTTGAAAAACTCAAGTATCCATTAAAATATTCTTGTTTTTTCTTCATAGGTTGAAACAAAGGCTAACTTTATAGGAACTGCATTGGCTCTTGAATGTTTAAAACTTAAATCTTCTGATTGTGGGATAAATCTTAATTCATCCTTCAAATATCTATACACTCTTTCAGAAATTACTAAATTACAGATATACTTCGCATGATCATTGTTTCGAAACATTCGTAAGTAGTACTTCTTATCAGTTTTTCCTATAAACACCTTACATTCTCCATAGTACATAGTCAGGTGGGCAGATTCTTCTAATTCATTTAGGAGGAGGGACCTGCGAGGTAAATATTTTCTGATACCGACTTTATTTTCTAAAACAAATTTTACATCAGAAATTTCGTTCTTATATTGCGTAGAGTTGGAGTTTTCTAATAGCTTTTCTCTAGTGACCTTTTCTTCAAAAATACGATTTAAGAGTAGCGCAGCTAAGTCTCCATCAATTTTCTCATAGTATTCTTTCAGTTCCTTTTTTGAAGCAGATTCTAGAGCATATTCACACCCATCACTATGAGCTGTTTTAGGATGGCTTGATAAGTAGATTTTCCCTTTTTTCTCGTTTATCACTAAGTCCACTTTGTAACAACCAGGACAAAATAATTGGTTTTCATACTTAAGTTTTGTCCCAGCTTTATCCTTTTGATATTCCTTTTGTAGCTCATGAAGTTCTAGTTTCTCATGATCGTAGATACAGTATTGAAATTTGAAAATTCAAGAATAAAGTTAAATAGTAGGTTTTTCGTTTCTACTGAAAAGTAATAACCTATTATTTAACCTCTATATTATCTATCATCTATTTTATAATATAACTGCCATTTTTTACTACTTCAATTTTTTCTTAGTTTTCCGATAAAATCTATTGATTTTATCATGCTCATCTTTGATATCAGATTAATCAAATCAAGTGAATAAATAAGAACTAAAAATAATACACGACTGATATAAAATATATTTATTGGATATTTTTCATATAATTTTGATTGATAATACTAAATATCCAAATTTCAAACTAATTCTAGCCGAATTTTTTATATCTTACAAAGCTAATCGTCAAATTATGTGGCTATTTATATTGGAACAATTTTATCTACATAAATATTTTTAAGTTTTGAATTAATTTTAATACTAGTAAGAGTGCTTTTTTGTTATAATTAAATTGTACACTAACTTTTGTGCTATTGGCACTAATTTTTTTAAAAATCATTATTTGTTCATACTCTAATTATGATAATAATAAATAAAGGTAAATATTATGAAACTAATTTTAAATAATATAGGTAAAATAACAAAGGCAGATATTGAAATAAATGGACTGACAGTTATTGCTGGGGTAAATGGTACTGGCAAAAGTACTGTAAGCAAGTCACTTTATGCGATGTTTCGCTCCTTCTACAGCATTCCGAAAACTGTTCGTCGTGAAAAAAAAAATGCTATAAAAAGACGATACTATAATGTAGGTAGTAGTGAGTTTATTGATTTAGTTCTTTTCAATTCTAAATTCACATCATCTGAATTGACAAATATCCTAGTTGCTCAAGATTCTCTCGATAAAATTTTTAAAGTTTTTGAAGAGTATGGCTTGAGAAAAGAAGATTTCGGTGAGTCATTTGTTGAATTATGTTCCCAGATTTTACATATAAATCAGTTATCTGAGAAAGCTGTACTTAAAGAAGTAGTAGAAAACATATTTCAAACAGAGTTTTATAATAATATAAATAGCATTTTTGAAAATAATAATGCTGAAATAACTCTTAAAATTAAAAACGATGAGTTATCGGTTTGTTTTCACGATAATAACTTGGTTGACATTAGCGAAAAATATTTTAGTTTAAACTATGAACCTGTTTATATAGATGACCCATTTATCGTTGATAGACGAAAACAAGGAAGAATAATATTTAATTCTTTAAATGATGGCACTCATAGAAGTTTCCTTTTGTCACAATATCAAAGAAAAAAGATTGTTGAGTTTAATGCTGTAGAAGAATTATTACAAAAAGAAAATCTGCAATTAATTTTTGAAAAAATTGAGGAAATTCTTAATGAAAAAGAAATTGAGTATTCATATGACGGTGATAGCTCTAGTAAGACATACATTGATATTAATAATTTATCTTCAGGAATGAAGACATTTTACCTATTAAAAACTTTACTAACAAATGGATGTATTGTCAGTAACGCTCCAATAATACTCGATGAACCAGAAGTACATTTACATCCCGAATGGCAATTAATATTAGCAGAAATAATTGTATTACTTCAAAAAGAACTATCCTTACACTTTTTAATCAATACACACAGCCCTTATTTTCTAAGAGCAATAGAGGTTTATTCAAATAAGCATAAAATTTATGATAAAGTTAAGTTTTATGAGGCAAAAAACGTAAATACTCACAATACAATTATCGAGCCAGTAGTTGATATTAAGCAAATTTATAAAAGTTTGACTCAACCTCTAAAAATCATTGAGCTCGAAAGAGGAGCTTCTTTATGATTTTAAATCTATTATCTTCTCATAAATTACTGAATGAAAATTTGGAATATTTATATGTTATAACATTAAATACTGATAATAATACTTATCTTTTCACTCCCCAAGATTTTAATAATGCGTCAGATCAAGTTGTTTCTTTTGACAATGTAAAAAAAGAATTTTGTAAAACCTTTAACAAAGATGAAACACTGATGTTTTCAGTTGATACAATTCTTTATAATAAAAGAAACAATCGAGTAGTCATGGTTGAATTTAAAAGTGGTACTCTTACTACACAAGTCAAAAGAAGAATAAAATCAAAATTGAAAGACTCAATATTATTATTAAATCATTTACTAAATAAAGATTTAAATTATATGCAGGAAAACATGGAATTTGTTTTAGTCTATAATTTAGACTCAAATCCTGACAGTCAACAGAATCTTTCAGATTCAGACCCTCTAGATAATGATGGCTTTTATGAATTGGCAGATGAGCTAATTGGGTTGGCTGAAGAGGAAAATATTAGATTCGGGTTGGAGGCCTATGAAGATATTTTTGTAAAGAAGGTACACACATATAATGTAGAACAATTTAAAAGATATTATTCATATTATATTGCCTAAATAGTTGACTTAATCTTAAATAAATGATAGAATTTCATTGTTAATAGATTATCTATTACTTCTAAGCTGAGAATTTAAGAAGTTGCCAGCGACTTCTTGGAGGAGCTTCTAATTGGTTTAAAGTTTTGGATACCGTATTTGCTGGATAAAAAACTCAGGAAGGCATCTCTAAAAAGGGGTGCCTTTGCTGCCTAGAAGGAATATCTAATGCTAAAAGAAGCAGTTTTACACTACAAAAAATTAAATAACAAGAGAGAAATTACAGTATCTTTGATTCACGGACTGCCAAATACTAAAATTGAGCATATTGATTTGATTTTTAGAGTTGCTGAATTTAAACATTTTCTTGGTTTTCATAAACTTGAGAAACAATGGCGAGATTCTAAATATTATTTTAAGTTTAAGGTATTTCAAAGTAAACCACTTCCTCCGATTTTAAATGCATTAACACAATCACCAATTTATACTTCTACTGATATGCAGAAAAGACTTTCGGCAATATCTAATCTGGATCAAATGTTGATGAATCAAAATAAGGGAATATTGATTTACAAAGTTCGTTCAATGCCATCTTGGTCTCAAATCCAAAATCCAGATTATATCTTTGATTTAACGGCTGAGAATAAAAGTATTCCCTTAATGAATAATGAAAAAATTCTTTTATTCTTGAAAAAGGACCTAGACAATTTAAACCCATGTGCCTATATTCCGTTAACAATAATAGTAACTTCAGCAGACTATATATCAAATCAACATCAAAAAATAATTGTATCTTATGAATCTAAATTATTAGGACTAAGTTCATTTGTTGATTGGAAAGCTATAGAGTCCATTAAACCCAAGAAGCATTATTGAGGATTTGTCTTATATTCGTAATTAAATAAGAAAAGGTTGAAAAATTTTGTACGGCCCCCAAAAAATTAGACAAAATAATTTAAGTGAAGGATTTAGTTCTGTATTGCACAGGACTAAGTCCTTTTAGTTTTACCTTAATTCGTTTGTTGTTGTAATAATCAATGTAGTCCACAATAGCTTGTTTCAATTGATTAAGTGATTTAAAGATAAAACATTTCGGATTTCAAGATGCCAAAAAAGGACTCCATCATACCGTTGTCTGGGCTGTTTCCCTTGCGTGACATGGATGGCTGAATTCCCTTACTCTCTAGAAACCGATGATAAGAATCGTGTTGATATTGCCAGCCCTGGTCACTATGGAGAATCGTATTCTCGTAATGCTCCTCTGTGAAGGCTTGTTCCAACATGGTTTTTACTTGTGCTAAGTTCGGTGACGTAGAAAGATTATAGGCGATAATTTCGCTATTAAAGCCATCTAAAACTGGTGATAAGTAGAGTCTTTGACTGCTTGCTGGAATGGCAAACTCTGTCACATCTATGTAGCACTTTTCCATTGGTTTGGCTGCTTCAAATTGGCGTTGAATAAGATTGTCTGCTTTCTTCCCAATCTCTCCTTGGTAGGAAAAATACTTCCGTTTCCGACGAATCCGAGCCGTTAAATAAAGGACTTTCATCAAACGTTGAACCCTTTTATGATTGACCACATAATCACGATTTCTTAATTCTAAATGTATCTAACTATATCCGTAATTTCCTTTGTGCTCTTTAAAAATGGATTGAATTTCAGCTTTAAGTCCTTGATTCTTATCTGGTTTGTCTAGCTTTTTTCGAGTAACAGTAGAAGGTAGAACGAGTGATTTTAATAGCTTTTAGAAGAACATCTAATAAACACTCTATTGCCATTTCTCGAACAATTTCTGTCTTTCATATTTGTCTTTTTCCTCCTTCAATCGGAATTCTCTCAACTTTTTTAGAATAGCATTTTCCACTATTAGGTATTGAAACTCTTCTTGTAGACATTCTAATTTTGTCAATCCCTCGGACTTTTTTTGGCTTACGTCTCATTTAGATGGTCTCTCCCTTGTTTTCTTAATAAGAGTATACCCGTTTTTCTTGTATTGTATCAGCCAATTCGAAAGCATTCCTTGATTTGGGAGAGTATAATCCAGAGATACACTTAGTCTGGAGAGTAGTAACGATTCTTTCCTTTTTTGATAATGTCTATTCCATAACAGTCAATTAATTTCACCACGTATTCTAAAACAGGAAACTTCACCCAAAGTCTTTGTGAAAACTTCAACTAACTACCAAGTGGTTTTGGTAGTTAGTTGTTTCTAATCTTAAATATATAGTGAATTTTATAGATCGTTACAGAATAAAGTGTGTCAGAAAAGTCTCATTGAAAAAATTTAATATTATTACGAAAAATTATTTTGATCGACTAACTCAATTATCAAATCAAATACGCTTAACCTTCAATAATTTATGAAATGTTAAGTATCCATTATAATATTCTTGTTTTTTCTTCATAGTTGAAACAAAGGCTAACCTTACAGGAACTGCATTGACTCTTGAATGTTTAAAACTTAAATCTTCTGATTGTGGGATAAATCTTAATTCACCTTCCAAATATCTATACACTCTTCCAGGAATTACTAAATTACAGATGTACTTTGCATGATCATTGTTTCGAAACATTCGTAGATAGTACTTCTTATCAGTTTTTCCTATAAACACCTTACACTCTCCATAGTACATAGTCAGATGGTCAGATACTTCTAATTCATTTAGGAGGAGGGACCTGCGAGGTAAATATTTTCTGATACCGAC
>ERZ772953.740-NODE-740-length-10523-cov-2.996752_pt1 | contig 10523 bp, 10 predicted proteins | sample MGYA00580685_ERZ772953 | MGnify/ENA primary metagenome ERZ772953 (study PRJEB29015, sample SAMEA2738080) | human oral metagenome | biome: human oral; feature: human-associated habitat; material: saliva | place: China | collected 2209 ...
TCTTGCAACTCTAGGAAATGACGCTGGAGTTATTGGGGCAGCATCTCTTGTATTGCAATAAGATAAAAATGACAGAGCTTGGTGATTAATCAAGCTCTTTTTAAGTTGAAGTTGTTAGAATAAAGTAATAACTCAATAATGATAGGAGGAGTTTTGGATGAATACTGCAGAACAATCCATGGTTGATTTAGCCTTGTCTATTGCTAGGAAAGCTCATGAAGGGCAACTGGATAAGGCAGGAGTAGATTATATAGAACATCCAATCTATGTAGCAAGCCAAGTTGATACTGAAGAAGAAAAAGCAGTGGCTCTGCTACATGATGTTATAGAGGATAGTCCTGTTTCAGCTAAAGGACTATTATAAGCTGGTTTACCAGAAACAGTAGTTACTGCTGTTCAGATTTTGACAAAGAAAAAGGAGCAAGATTATCAAACATATCTGGAAACTGTGAAGAAAAATCCTCTTGTAAGAGTAGTAAAATTAGCTGATCTAAAACATAACTCAGATTTATCGAGATTGTCTTCTATTACTGAAAAGGATAAGGAAAGATTGAAGAAATATAAAAAGGCTATTGATTTTCTGAGTAGGTAGAAAAAACCTTTTTATGCTATACTAGTTAAGACAATAATTGAGGTGAGAGTAAATGACAAAAGCAGATAAGATTTTTAAAGAAAATATTGAGCGAATTCTCAATGAAGGTGTCTTTTCAGAACAAGCTCGTCCCAAGTATAAGGATGGAACAGTGGCTAACTCTAAGTACATCACAGGTGCTTTTGCAGAGTATGATTTGTCTAAGGGTGAATTTCCAATCACGACTTTGCGTCCCATTGCTATCAAATCAGCTATCAAAGAAGTGCTCTGGATTTACCAAGACCAATCCAATAGCTTAGATATTTTAGAAGAAAAGTACAATGTTCATTATTGGAATGATTGGGAAGTGGGAGATACTCGCACGATTGGCTTACGCTATGGCGCTGTTGTTAAGAAACATGATATTATCAATAAAATCTTGAAACAGCTAGAAATCAATCCTTGGAATCGACGAAATATTATCTCGCTTTGGGATTACGAAGCATTTGAGGAAACAGAAGGTCTATTGCCTTGTGCTTTTCAGACCATGTTTGACGTACGCCGTGTAGACGGTGACATTTATCTGGATGCAACTCTGACACAACGCTCAAATGATATGCTAGTAGCTCATCACATCAATGCCATGCAGTATGTAGCATTGCAAATGATGATTGCCAAGCATTTTGGCTGGAAAGTTGGCAAATTCTTTTATTTTGTCAACAACTTGCATATTTATGATAATCAATTTGAACAAGCTGAAGAATTACTTCGACGTGAACCGACGGATTGCCTGCCACGATTAGTATTGAATGTTCCAGACGGAACCAACTTTTTTGACATTAAAGCAGAAGATTTTGAATTAGTTGATTATATCCCTGTTAAGCCACAGTTGAAATTTGATTTAGCCATTTGAGAATGAAATGATTTTCAGATTTTCAAAATCTAAAAAATAAAGGGCTGTATCTAACTATTTTCACAAAACATCATAAAAGAACGGATTTCTTGTGCAATATAAATTGGCGCTTTGATTTGATAGTTAAAGTCAGCCTTTTTTTGTGAAATTTGATAAAATAGAAATATCAATTCAAAGGATGAGGAAATGATAAAGAAAATTGTAGCTATTTGGGCGCAAGATGAGAATGGCTTGATTGGGCGAAACAACACATTGCCCTGGCATTTACCAGCTGATCTCAAGCATTTTAAAGAAATGACAACTGGACAGGCTATTTTAATGGGGCGAGTGACATTTGATGGGATGAACCGCAGAGTATTGCCCAATCGCACGACAATTATTTTGACGAGAGACAAATCCTATCAGGCAGAGAATGAGCGAGTTCTGGTGTTTCATGATGTTGATTCTGTTATGAAATGGTATGAGACTCAGAAAAAAACTCTTTATATTATTGGTGGTGGTCAGATTTTTTCTGCATTTGAGCCTTTAATGGATGAATTAGTTATTACCCGTATTCATGCTCGTTTACAAGGTGATACTTATTTCCCAAAAGAGTTTGATATGACGAAATTTCAGGAGTTGTCTCATCAGTTTCATGCCAAAGATGAAAAGAATGAGTATGACTTTACTGTCACAACCTTTCAGAGAAAGGAGTCGTAATGGAACGTAGTATTTTCGGATTTTTTACGGCTCTTTTATGTATCGTTTGTGTTATGGCGGCAACGCAAGCTTTTCGTAAAAAACGGTATGGATTGTCAGTGCTCTTTTGGCTGAATGCTTTTACAAATTTAGTGAATAGTATTCATGCTTTTTATATGACCTTATTTAAATGAGAAAAAAGAATAAACAACGAATAGAATTGGAGTGAAAAATGCCTACAAATCGTACGAACGAAATGATGGTTTATTGTTCTTTTTGTGGTAAAAGCCAAGAAGAAGTTCAAAAAATTATCGCAGGAAATAATGCCTTTATTTGTAATGAATGTGTGGAATTAGCACAAGAAATTATTAGAGAAGAATTAGCAGAAGAAGTGCTGGCAGACTTGTCAGAAGTACCAAAACCGCAAGAACTACTCAATATTTTGAATCATTATGTGATTGGACAAGACCGTGCTAAGCGAGCATTGGCCGTTGCTGTTTACAATCACTATAAACGCATCAATTTTCATGATAATCGTGAAGATGAGGAAGATGTCGAATTGCAGAAATCCAATATCCTCATGATTGGACCAACTGGTTCTGGCAAGACCTTTCTCGCTCAAACTTTGGCAAAAAGTCTGAATGTTCCTTTTGCGATTGCAGATGCGACAGCTTTGACAGAAGCTGGGTATGTCGGAGAAGATGTTGAAAATATTCTCTTGAAACTCTTGCAAGCAGCAGATTTCAATATTGAGCGTGCTGAACGTGGTATCATCTATGTAGATGAGATTGATAAAATTGCGAAGAAAAGCGAAAATGTCTCTATTACTCGTGATGTGTCTGGTGAAGGTGTTCAGCAAGCGCTCCTCAAAATTATTGAAGGAACTGTAGCCAGCGTACCTCCGCAAGGCGGCCGCAAGCACCCTCAACAAGAGATGATTCAAGTAGATACGAAAAATATTCTCTTTATCGTTGGTGGTGCATTTGACGGTATTGAAGAAATTGTCAAACAACGTCTAGGCGAAAAAATTATCGGTTTTGGTCAAAACAACAAGGCCATTGATGAAACTGGTTCTTATATGCAAGAAATCATCTCTGAAGATATTCAAAAATTTGGCTTGATTCCTGAATTGATTGGTCGTTTGCCTGTGTTTGCAGCGCTTGAGCCTTTAACAGTTGATGATTTGGTGCGAATCCTTCGCGAACCAAAGAATGCTTTAGTGAAGCAATATCAGACTCTTCTTTCTTATGATGATGTCAAATTGGAGTTTGATGATGATGCTCTCCAAGAGATTGCCAACAAAGCCATTGAACGCAAGACAGGTGCGCGTGGATTACGTTCAATCATCGAGGAAACTATGATGGATGTCATGTTTGAAGTTCCAAGTCAAGAAAATGTGAAGCTGGTACGGATTACCAAGGAAGCAGTTGACGGAACGGATAAGCCGATTTTAGAAACAGCATAAAGAGGTGTGCAATGGAAATTAACACACACAATGCAGAAATTTTGCTAAGTGCAGCAAATAAATCTCATTATCCGCAAGATGAGATTCCTGAAATTGCCCTTGCTGGACGATCAAATGTTGGTAAATCTTCCTTTATCAATACATTGTTAAATCGAAAAAATCTAGCTCGAACTTCTGGCAAGCCAGGAAAAACGCAATTGCTGAATTTCTTCAATATTGATGACAAACTTCGTTTTGTGGATGTCCCAGGATATGGCTATGCTAAAGTTTCTAAGACAGAACGAGCGAAGTGGGGCAAGATGATCGAGGAATATCTGACGAGCAGGGAAAATCTCAGAGCAGTTGTCAGTCTAGTGGATTTTCGACATGAGCCGAGTGCAGACGATGTACAAATGTACGAATTTCTCAAATATTATGAAATACCAGTCATTGTCGTAGCCACGAAAGCTGACAAAATTCCACGTGGTAAATGGAACAAGCATGAATCAGTCATTAAGAAAAAGTTAGATTTTGATAAAAATGATGATTTTATTATTTTTTCATCTGTTAATAAAGATGGTTTAGATGCAGCTTGGGATGCGATTTTGGAAAAAATTTAGGAATTGAAGAAAAACTGAGAATCATTTTCTCGGTTTTTTATAATGAATCTGTCACCAAATTGTAACTAAGGGCTGGGAATTTTATGTTATAATCAAAATATATTATACTGGAGAATAAGCTATGAGAAAGAAAAAATTGAAAAAAAGAATTTTAACAGTTCTAGCTTTGGCGGTCGCCGCTTTATTGGTTAGTGCAGTTTTGTCCAAGCAAGTTCACCCAGCTAGTGCCAATGATGAGACTTACCAACGTCCGTTAACTCAAACAGAGGTGTTCATTTCACAAATTGGTGAAACGGCTCGTCAATTAGGACAAGAGAATGATTTGTATGCTTCGGTTATGATTGCACAAGCCATTCTGGAAAGCAATTCTGGACGTTCTGCTTTATCAGCCGCTCCTCATCATAATTTATTTGGCATCAAAGGACAGTATGCTGGTCAGTCAGCCACAATGGCTACACTAGAAGATGACGGGCAAGGAAATACTTATAATGTCAATGCAGAATTTAGATCCTATCCAAGTTATGTTGAATCTTTACAAGACTATGTGGCGATTTTAAAACATAGCCGCTACACTTATGCTTGGAAGAGTAATACGACCAGCTATATGAATGCGACTGCTGCTTTAACAGGTGTCTATGCAACGGATACAAGCTATAATGTTAAGTTGAATAATTTGATTCAACAATATAATTTGACACAATACGATGTACCAAATGTGCAAGCAACCAATGTTGCAACGACTAACAAAGTCTACAATCCTTATCGTCAACAATACACAACACAAGAAGTGTTAGATTTGGATGTTGCTTGGGCAAATCGTCATCAATAATATTTTATTTGAAAGAAATTTAGTAGGAGAGAACGACATCGTTCTTCTCCTTTTTATCTGGAATTCATTTAACAAAAATTCTCCTATAAAAATAATTGTATCCGCTAACAAATCACAGAGAAGGCTAGATTATGATAAAATAGAACTAGTTTTGTATAAGAAAAGAGATTTCATGAAAGATTTATTGAAATATTTTAAGGGTTATATCAAAGAATCCTTGTTGGGGCCACTTTTTAAATTATTAGAAGCTAGTTTTGAACTATTGGTGCCAATTTTGGTTGCAACAATTGTAGACCAAACAATCCCTAAAAAAGATAGTGCGCATCTTTATACCATGGTCTTTTTACTAGTTGTCCTAGCATCGTTTGGTGTTGTCGTGGCGATTATTGCTCAATATTATTCCTCAAAAGCAGCGGTAGGGTTTACACGTCAATTAACTAAAGATTTATATCAAAAAATCATGCGTTTGCCAAAAGCTAGTCGAGATAGCTTGACGCCATCTAGTCTGGTCACTCGTTTAACAAGTGATACTTATCAAATTCAGACCGGTATCAATCAATTTCTTCGTCTTTTTTTGCGCGCGCCGATTATTGTTTTTGGCTCGATTATCATGGCATTTTTGATTAGTCCAAGTATTACACTGTGGTTCTTACTCATGGTTGTCATCCTAACGGGTATTATCTATACCATGTCACGCTTGGTAAATCCGCTGTACGCTAAAATTCGCCAGATTACAGATAAAATTGTCAATATGACACGCCAGCAACTGCAAGGTATGCGTGTTATCCGTGCCTTTGGGCAAACAAATAAAGAAATTCATGAGTTTAGAGATACCAATGAAATTTATAAGACCTGGCAGATAAAAACAGGAGTTTGGTCGAGCTTGATTAGCCCGTTGACTTTTTTAGTGGTAAATAGCACATTGGTCATGGTTATTTGGCATGGGAATCTAGCGATTGGACAGGATTTGCTGACGCAAGGGAAATTAGTTGCTTTAGTCAATTACCTTTTGCAAATTTTAATAGAATTGTTGAAATTAGCTATGCTCGTCACCTCTTTGAATCAAAGTTACATCAGCGCTGGACGAATCCAAGAGGTTTTTGAACAGGAAGAGGAAGATGTGTTAGCAGAGCTGCCAATACGGCATTCTGTTGGCACTCAATCTATTTCTGCCGAAAATGTTACCTTTACCTATCCACAAGCTGCTAGTCCAGCTTTGGAAAATATTTCGTTTGACGTACTATCTGGTCAGACTTTGGGAGTGATTGGTGGAACAGGCTCAGGAAAATCAACCTTGGTGCAGCTCTTAGCGCATTTGTATACGATTGATACTGGTCAGTTGGCTATTTTTAAAAATAATCGAAGTCCTCGAAATCTGAAAGAATGGCGCACTTGGATGAGCTTGGTACCGCAAAAAGCAGAATTGTTCTGTGGAACGATTCGCTCAAATTTGTCGCTGGGACTGGAAGACGAGGTGACGGATGAACAACTTTGGTGGGCTCTTGATATTGCGCAGGCTAGTGACTTTGTACAGGAAAAAGAAGGTCAGCTAGATGCAGTAGTAGAAGCTTTTGGTCGGAATTTTTCCGGTGGTCAACGACAACGGTTGACGATTGCGCGCGCTATTTTACAAAAAGCACCTTTTCTGGTGCTGGATGATTCTACTTCGGCACTTGATTATTTAACAGAAGCTAAACTATTGCAAGCGATTAAAGAGCAGTTAAAGAACACAAGTTTGATTTTAATTTCACAGCGAACCAATAGCTTGCGTGCAGCTGATCAGATACTTGTCTTGGACAAGGGTCGGCAGGTCGCTCTTGGCAAACATGAAGATTTGCTTCAAACGAGCGCTATTTATCGAGAAATTCATCTCTCACAACATAGTAAGGAGGAAGAGCATGAAAACGAGGTATTCTAAAAGTGGTCTGAAACGCCTTGCAAGTGATTTATTGCAGCAACGCTGGCTTTTTCTACTAGCTACAATTGGAACGATTGTTCAGGTTGCTTTGACCATTTATTTGCCGATTTTGATTGGGAATGCAGTTGATAGTGTTCTACTTCCTGATGCAAGTCAGCATTTGCTTCCAATTCTCTCGAAAATGGGTATGGTGATTGTTGCCAATACAGCGATTCAATGGCTCAATCCTTTAATCTATAATCAGTTGATTTATAGTTATAGTCAGAAACTTCGGGACGCAGTTATTCAAAAAATTCATCGACTTCCCTTGGCTTATCTTGATCGTCAAGGGAGTGGTGATTTAGTGAGTCGCTTGACGACGGACGTGGAGCAGTTAAATAATGGTCTGCTCATGGTCTTCAATCAGTTTTTTGTAGGCGTGTTGACTATTCTTGTAACGATTGTGACAATGGCAAGGATTGACTTTTTCATGATGATGTTAGTCTTGCTTTTAACTCCCTTATCTATGCTGATTGCACGTTTTATAGCCCGTAAAAGCTACAAGCTGTTTCAAAAACAAACGACGGCACGAGGGCTTCAGACACAGCTCATTGAAGAAAGTCTCTCTCAAGAAAGTTTGATTCAAAGTTTTAATGCTCAAGAGCAATTCATTACGGATTTTACAAAGGGCAATGAGAGCTATGCGGAATATTCTCAAGATGCTATCTTTTATTCCTCTACTGTCAATCCAGCGACTCGCTTCGTGAATGCTCTTATCTATGCGATGATTGTAGGATTTGGTGCAGCTCGTATCATCAACGGCTCTAGCTTTACGGTCGGACAATTAGTGACATTTTTAAATTATGTCAACCAATACACCAAGCCATTCAACGATATTTCGTCTGTCATGGCTGAACTACAAAGCGCCCTTGCCTGTGCAGAGCGCTTGTACATGATTTTAGATGAAAAGGAACTTGTAGAAATTGGAAAAGAAGAACTTACAAGTGAAGCAGTACGGGGGGCGATTCGTTTTGAGCACGTCCGTTTTGGTTATGAAAAAGATAAACCTTTGATTCACGATTTAAACATGACCGTTCCAGCAGGAAGCAAAGTTGCTATTGTTGGACCAACTGGTGCTGGAAAATCCACTTTAATCAATCTTCTCATGCGTTTTTATAATGTAGATGCGGGTAAGATTAAGTTAGACGGCAGAGATATTACAGATTACAACAGAGTCTCATTTCGTCAGCAGTTTGGTATGGTTTTACAGGAAACATGGCTCAAGACAGCGACGATTCATGAAAATATTGCTTTTGGGCGACCAGAGGCTAGCCGAGAAGAAGTAATTGCAGCAGCTAAAGCTGCTAATGCTCATTTCTTTATCCAGCAATTGCCGCATGGCTATGATACTTATCTAGCAGATGCAGGAGATTCTTTGTCACAAGGACAACGCCAGCTATTGACCATTGCGCGTGTTTTTCTAGCGGTTCCTAAAATCCTGATTTTGGATGAAGCAACCTCCTCTATTGATACGCGGACTGAAGTACTCATTCAAGAGGCTTTTAATAAGCTCATGGTAGGGCGAACCAGTTTTATCATTGCTCATCGCTTGTCTACCATTCAGAATGCAGATATCATTTTAGTGTTGGTTGACGGAGATATTGTGGAATATGGCAGTCATCAAGAGCTGATGCAAGCAAAAGGCGTTTATTACCAAATGCAGACAGCTCAAGGGAACTTGGCTGTTTAAGATCGACTAGGAGAACAAACTTATAGCTGTTCTTTGCGGACTGGCTCTAGTCCTGTTTCAGTCAAGCGATAGATTTTCTGACAAACTTCTTTGAGAAAGGTGCGGTCGTGTGAAACGGTAATGATAGCGCCGTTATAGTCTGTAAAAAGCTTTCGTACTTGTGGCTGAGAAGTGGGGGAAAAGTTGCGTGTCGGCTCGTCTAGCAACAAGACATTTGCTTGATCTAATACCATTTTTAGAAGCAGTAATTTAGCTTTTTGTCCACCAGATAGCTGGGAAATAGAATGTTGCACTTCATTGCGCGTGAATTGCAGACTGGCTAGGTGGGTGAGGATTTTTTCTCGCTCAATACCCTCTCTTGTGGATGTTAGAAAATCTATTGGAGAATCGACTTCATTTAAACTATCAGGATAGATTTGAGGCATATACCCTAGCGTAATGCCTTTTTTCTTTTGCAATAGATTTCGCAGTTCTTTGATAAAAGTAGATTTTCCGGCACCATTTTCACCAATAATCCCAATCTTTTCCTGCCCTAAGAGTTCAAAATTTATATTTTGGGCTAAAGTGCGTTCTCCTACCTTCAAACACATTTGCTCGAGAGTGACTACTCTTTTTGTAGATGGCAGAGGAGTAATAGTAGAAAATTGTAGATTGATAGCATCTGCCTGTGTTGGTAACTCTGTCATTTTAGTGGCTTCTCGATTAAAACGTCTTTCTTGTGAGAGAATATTTTTCATTTTTTTGGCTAGTAATCTACCAGCTGTGCTGTCATAAGTATGACGCAAGACATGCTCCACACTTTGTTTGACTCGCTGGTGTTTTGCCATTGCTTTTTGATATTCTTCTCGTTCTTTTTTTGCGTCTTTAGTTTGCTTTTCAAATGCGGTCTGTCTTTGCTGGCTGTAATTTTCATAATCAAGATTCTGTACGGTCGTCCGAGCTTTTTGCTTTTTCTTAACCAATTCCAAATGCACGATTTTTGTTGCTGCATGACTTAAAAGACTTTCATCATGTGAAACAAACATAACTGTTTGAGGTGTATTTTGAAGAAAATTTTCCAGCCAAATCAGAGTGTCTGTGTCTAAATCATTGGAGGGCTCATCTAAAAAGAGAATGTCCCAATTTGTAGAGAGGATTTTTAAAAGCTGTACTTTTAATGTTTCACCGCCAGATAGAGTCGCTAATGTTTGCTGACTAGTAAAACGTTCGCTATCAAAATGTAATTCTTGAGCAAAGCGGTAAAGTTTGCTGTAATCTAAGTCTACGTCCAAATCACCAAAGAAATAGTCGTTGAGGGAGAGCCTTCTTTCATTTTCAGGTAAAGTTTGCGGCAAATAAGCATAACAATTATAGCTTTTTTGAATCTCTCCCGTATAACTAACATAGTCTGAAACAAGTGCGTCATTCATGAGTAGTTTGAGAAGAGTAGATTTTCCATTTCCTTCTTCTCCGATAATACCGACTTTATCGCCTGCATTGACAGTAAGTGATAAATCATTGACTAAGTCTTTCAAATCTTTTAAATGGGTAATAGTTAAATGTCGAATTTGTAGCATATATGTCTCCTTATGATGTTCATTGTCATTTTAGAGCTAAGAAAAACAGCCCTATTTACCTAGTAGAGCTGTTCTTGTTTTTGGATTGCCAACAAACATTGCAAAACGGAGTAGTTTGCAACGAATAGATTATCATTGAGAAGTTTGAAAAAAATTTCTTTTATGAAAAATAGGCAAGAGCATAACAAAAAATCTACTAGATAAAGTTTCCTTTAAGCAATAGATTTCTTGTACATAAACTCCTTACCTCCGACTTTTACTGATT
>ERZ772953.741-NODE-741-length-10522-cov-4.456291_pt1 | contig 10522 bp, 18 predicted proteins | sample MGYA00580685_ERZ772953 | MGnify/ENA primary metagenome ERZ772953 (study PRJEB29015, sample SAMEA2738080) | human oral metagenome | biome: human oral; feature: human-associated habitat; material: saliva | place: China | collected 2209 ...
GTTCCAATATTCAATCTCGGTCTTGCCTTTCGTCAATTTGATTGTTTTGATACATGAGGCATAGAACCGCGTTGCGCCTTTCTCCGTAAATACCATGAGAATGTCGTCATCACTACCACGCATTTGTATATAAGTTGCGTAAGGCAAGGAAATTGGAGTTGTAGGCTCAGGTGCTTTCTCAATTTTAGCCGATTCAACCACTGGTCGGTTAGTCGCAGGCGCGTGAGATAAAGCTTCGGCAATCATAGCCTAGTATTCTCTAGACAGCTTTACGGTTGAGCGACTGCGTGCGGCATTCGTATAAGTGACCCAAGTCTCGTCACCAGACATAGACAAAGTGATTGTTTTGGCTGGGAGGGTATACAGGTATGTAGGCGTAGCAATCCAGAGCCAGTTATTGTTCACTTTCGCATAAGGAGGATTCAACATTTCTCGGTTTCCTTTCTTCGTCACCCTCCCAACATCTGTAAGACGTCAGGAGGGATTACAGTCAATATTTCGGCTTATTGACGAATTTTCACGGTAGCAGGTACAGGAGCGGCAGGCACTTCACGCACTACAACCTCTCGTACAACTTCTTTGACTACAACAGGTTGAGCAGGAGCTTTAGCAACACCGCCAAATACATAGCTCAGGCCGATAGCTGCGCCGAAATTACGGCGTGTGTCGTAGTTCAGGCCTGCCTTAGATACCCAACGACCGCTTTCAGAGATATGGCTAACGCCGACAGCAACTGCGCCCTCATGTTTGAAACCACCGACACCCATACCAATGGATGACTGGCCTGGTTGATAAGCTTGAGGGATGATAGCAATAGCATTCGCGCCTGCTACGCCAGCACGGGCTTCACGGCGTTGGTCGTGCAAAGCTTTCTCAAAGCCGTCTTGACGCGCCAAGAAGCCTTCAGTCAGTTTCTTCAGTTCAGCAATCTGAATATCTTGCGCGGTATTCCAATTGGTTTGCTGGTTGTTGTACTGGGTAGCAATAGCTTGTACCGTTTCAATCTTGGCTGAATTTTGCTCAATACGGATGGTGTTGTTAGATACCTGACCTGCAACCGCGTACAGCTGAGAACCGTTCACGGCATCAGTAGAAGTCTCAGTCACTCGACCAGCGGCAACATTTTGCAATTGACGTTCATTACCTTTAGAACCGAAAGAAGCAGCAGAAGACGGACGATGACCGGCAAATGTACCATAGGTCACACCGTTGACTTCGGCCTTAGCAGTTTGGGTGACGGTAGTGGTTGTAGAACCAAAACCGACAGCCACGTCTTGATAATTCTTCGCATGGGCGTTAGTACCGATAGCAGTTGAGAATCGGGATTCAGCCGTCGCACCGCTACCAATAGCGGTTGAAGACTGAGCCTTAGCCACGGAGGCTTGACCGACAGCAGTTGAATAACCGCCCAAAGCATTAGCGTGTTGACCGACTGCTACTGATACTTCACCTTTCGCAGTAGCGTGCGAGCCGAAAGCCGCAGATGCTTTACCCTCAGCCAGTGTAGCTTTACCGACCGCTGTTGCGCTGTTACCAGTCACGCGTGAACCGCTACCAATAGCAACGGTCATGTTTTCTTCAGAGTAAGCCTTGAAGCCTGCTACCACGTTCATGTTACCATAGCTTTCGGCTTGCTGACCGATTACAGTTGAAACTTTACCGCCGATTCGATTGTCTCGACCGATATTCACGTGAGATTGGCCGACAACGAATTGGTCATGCCCCAAGATTACATGGCCTGAGCCATATACTTCAGTCTTGCCAGTAACATTGACGATGTTTTCGGCCAATACAGGCATTGAGACGGCTGCAATAGCCAGTGCGATTACAGATTGTTTCATAGGTGTTTTCCTTTCGGGTTAATAGAGCACCTTGCGGTGCAGGATTTTTAGTCGGTTGTAATAACCATGCCTTTTCGGGCTGCTTCGCCAAGATACCCTTGATTTGAGTTAACATGTCTCAGGTAACTGTCGGCTTTCTTGTAGAACGCTTCAAACAACGCAACTACAAGCTCCCTTTGAGTCTTGCGGGCTTCGTCCAGAGGTGGTGAGAAAAGGTTGTAAATATGGCCTATAGCTTCTGTCATATTTTCCGTCATACCCCCTAAGGCCTTGAATAGCACTTTGCCGTCTTGAAAAACTACAGGCCAGCTTGAGCCGTCATAAGGGTTAGCCAGTACCATGAATTGCTTCATAGAATTGATAGTACAACCGTTAATCTCCAAACGCGGTATGTCCAGAATGACCTCACCGCTGATAATAGAATTAACAATTTTGCAAGACACTTGCGCTTGGTCTCTGAGGTTAGCCCCAATTAACATTGCACCTCGATAGGCTCGTGAGCTTCCTGCTACATGACTGCTGCTTACATCTGAACTGTTAACTTCAGCAAAGCCCTCGATAGTGCTGCGCTGAACGATACTCTGGTTAACTACCATTGAACTGCCTTGTACCGTTGAATTCTCACGGACAATCGAATCAATTACAGCAGCACTGTTTCGGATTGTACTGCCTTGCACCAGAGCACGGCCTGATAGGCATGCATTGTCTAAAACCTTAGCACCCTCAATCGCGGTTGCGTCCTCAAAAATCCATGACTCACCCTCAGGGGAAAGAACCTCAGGGCTATCAACAACACCGCCGATTGTTCCTTTCGGGATAAAGCCATTGATGTCCTTGAGGGCACGGATATAGTATCGGCCACTGACGTTTGTATGATTGAGTGAAATCAATTCATACTTGTCGCCAACTCGACAACCATGATATTCACCGTTACCCTCTTGTATGCATTCATGCATGATTAGTTTAGACATTTCATCTCCTAGTGATTATACAAGCAACCGCAAGTATGCGTCCAACTCTTCTTTCGGCATTTCGGGATAATCGTCAAAAGATTTGATTGACTTTGAGTGTTCAGCACACCGATTATTCCAATAAACCTTGTCATTGCGAAAGAGGATAAAGGCCGCAGTTTCACGTTTACAAACATCACACCGTGAAAGCATGCTTCTGATTTTAGTTGTCATAATTTGAACTTTCAATTAACTCGCATGAGCGATTCTAAACCTGTTACGGCCTCTTGCTCTTGCGCTTTCTCTGCGGCTTCAACGGCTTTCGCACCCGCCACGAAGATTGCGAACATTTGAGCGGTATCCAATTTGCGATAAGCAAAGAAGTCACCGCGCAGAGGATGTTCTGCTTGCTCTTCTTCAGTCATGGCGTAGTATTCCAGTTGAATCTTAGGGTCAAATCCCCACTCTTCTGCTTTACGCACCATGAATTCCTCGAAGGCTTCCAGATATTTGTTAACGCTCAAATCGTCCATGATTAAGTTCCTTATTAAGAATTGGTTGTATAAGGTATTACTCCCCGCAACCAATCCTAATTTTTAAATCTAGCTAAATCTCGACAATATTGCTTGTAGCGTATTCGCAACGATAGTCGGTATCTAACTGGATGAGTTTGTCGTCTGTATCTCGTACACGGCCTAACAAATCCTTGCCGTCTTTTTGCAAGTAGATTGGCCGAGTCATATAGAATGCAACCTTGCCCCCTGTCAGGTTAAGACGGTTGCTGTTGCCGTCCAAGAACACTTCACAGTTACTAACCGCATTGATAGTGCTGCTATCCCCAAATGAGATGACTGTGTTGTTAGCCCCAGTGACTGTATTGCTGTGGCCTACCAGAATAACAATGCAATGATTGCATTTGATGTCGTTTTGATGGCCCATACAAATAATCAGATTGCCGAAAGCCTCTTGACGCGCATCCAAGTCTTGCTCGTCACCCGAAAGGATAACAATGTTGCTTTCGCCTTTCAATCGTAAGCTACTTGCGAAGCCTCGCAGGGATATAATGTTGCTCTTAGCTTCCAATTTCACGTCTTGGTCGGCAACTGGGAAAGATATAGTATTTGGAAACATACATTGTGTGCTTACTTCGTCCTCAGATAAACTATCCTTGCCGTCATGGAATGTTTCGGTGATGCTCTCTACAATCTCTGTGCGCTTCTTATTGCGAACGGCATCGATTGCAAAAGCTGTAAGGAAGTCAATAACAGGCACAGCACCTAATTCCCAGAAGGCCGATTGAACGAAAGATTGAATACGGGCTGATTTCGCGTATCGTAACAAAAACCATTTACGGAGATTGTAATGCGCTCCGCAGGCATAGCGGAACATGTCTTCAGCGTCAACCCAAACAGCAGTTTCTAGTTTCATGATTTAATCCTTATCAAAGAAGTTCTCAAGTGTTGCGACATAGACGCAAACTAAGCAATTTGAACCCTCAATGAAGTCATACCAAATGATTGCGTTGTAATCGCCGTATTTTCGGCGGAATTCATCTGCGTCTTTGCATTGACGGGCATTGTAGTCATCGTCATACCAGTTATACAGGTCACGGGCTTGCGCCATCATCGTATCAACGCAGTCAATATGATATATGCTACCGTTCAGCATGTACAAGGCTTGCCACCATTGCATTGTTTTCTCCTAACGAAAGCCTGCTTGGGTGTAGGCCTTTGACTCTTCCTCAGTTACATTGGGCTTGAAGAGGTCAGGATTTGCGCCTTTGTCCGCATATTCTTTCAAGAGATGACCTAGCGTAAAGCATCCACCGTTGTAAGAGACAATTGTGTCGTCTTGAAGAGGAATCACACCGCTACAATCGGCTAATGAGATAGCACCCAATTCACGGCCTAAGAATTTGAAACTGCCACCTAATTGTTGAATAGAATGGAATATCAAAGCAATAACTTCGTACAGTGTAGGATTGTCTGAGAAAAATTCTGGGTCTTTCAAGTAGTCAATCAGTTCATCGCAGCTTTCGCCTTGAAAATCTATCCAAACGAAGTGCTGAATAAAATACAGAGAAGCAGTACCAGTTTGCGCTTTGAAAAATGATGACGTCATCATATCGTCCAGACGTGTCTGGCCTGTAATCGGGATTGTTTCCATGTTTTGTACTCCAGTTGAGGATTGGTTGTATAAGATGTTATCTCATGAACCAATCCTAATTTTCGGCTAACTTTCTGGGCTATTCTTGAAAGTGATAGTAATTATAGCTAAAGATTCTAGCGCAGCCATCAAAAGAGATAACACTGTTAGTGCCTTGAACTTCGTTGTTTTGCCCGACTAGAATAATTCTGTTATCGTTACCCGCAATCATGTTATTATTGCCAGTGCAGATAATTAGGTTACCTTCACTCTTGTTACCAGCCACAAGGTCTTGAGAATTGCCACTAAGAACAATGATATTGTCTGTACAATCTCGAAGTGCAAGCCTGCTTTTATGACCTACCACAACTGCTACACTGCCTTCGGCATACAAGTTTATCTTTTGCTCGTCCACAGGGAAAGTCGCAGAATCGCAAACCAATCGCATATTCTCATCAGGCTCAACGCAAAACTCGCTACCTGCGCCTATTGTATCGGCAATTGCACGGATTGCTCGAATTGCGGCTTCACGCTCTCCTTCATCCTCGCAACGGAGTGCTTCAATTGCGTATGCCTGGATAAAATCCGCAACTGCAATAGCATTGACCTCAAGGAAACCGCCCCAAGTCACCATATGAATGCTAACTTTTTTGTCCTCGCCATAGCGTTTCACGAACCACTCATGCAGGCCTTTAGAAAGACGTTTTACATCTTCGGCATTGACTCGTACCGGTGTTTCAAATTTCATGATTGACTCCAGTTTAAAAGATTGGTTGTTTATAATGTATTATCTCCACAGCCAATCTTAATTTTTCGGCTATCGGAAAAATTTTTGACTAGTCACGGAAAAACATTCCGTTGCTCTCGAAGAAGTCCCAATGCAAATAGCTATCCCAGACACCCTCCCAGTCGATGTTATCCGCAATGTAATCGGGCAGCAGTTTGAGTGTGCTTTCGTTATCTTCGCAGTATTCTTGAGCAAATTCACCTTTGCTTGAGTATTTGCCGGCATATGCGTCAGTAGCTTCCTCAAGGCTGAGAATGCCTGTGTTCTCAAAATACGCCATCATAATGGCACGGTCATCTGTTGAGGCCTCTTCATACTCGCAAAGCTCGTCAAAATATTTTGCAACGCTTAGGCCGTCTGGGAGGTCATCAGTTTCTTCGATGCCACCTTGAGCTTCAATTTCTTCATAGTTGCTGAAGTCATTCAAATCATACCATTCGCCGTTGACTTTGATAGACATTATTGTTCCTTTCGGGATAGGGTTGTTTATAACTGTATATTACACTCACCAGATTTAATTTTTAGCGCGTGGGCGTACAATTTCACTTATCACTCGACCAAAACGGACATGGTCCAGATAGCTGACTCTGAAACCGTCATCTTCAAAACGTTTGCCCAACTCTTCATGATTTACATCTTTGCCGGCATGAACCCAAGCATAAGCAGCCCAAGTTTTCGGAAAGCTATCTGTTCGGTCAACTTCAACCACCTCTTCATTTTCGTCACGGTCAAACCAAAGAACACACATTTCAACTTTATGACCTGGCTCTGCGCCTCGAATAGCTTTTGTGATGGTGTTGTACACGGTATCGGTAATTTGTTGGGACATTTTAGTTTCCTTTTGAGATAGGGTTGTTTATAAGAGTATATCGCATGACCCAATCTTAATTTTTAACAAAAATAAAAGCCCGATTAGTCAAGTCTAATCGGGCAACGCGGTCGGAGAATCCGCTAATCGTCATGATTGAGGAAAGTGGATGATATACGCAACGCTTTCCGCTGACGGTCAATATCCTCTTGGATGAAGTATCGCAAAGAGAAAAAGAGGTCGTGCGAAAGTAGCATTTGACGCTCTTCCTTGACTAGCAAACCGCCAATCACCCAAAAGATAGCCGCAATGCATAAGCCGATTACTCGAAAGCAAGCAGCCAGCAGATAGACAGCCTCGCTAATCATCCAAAACAAACCGCCTGGAATGAAGATGATAATTGCTATCAATTTTGCAAGATTGTTAAGCATGTCCTACTCCTCAAGCTTCAAACGTGAAAGTTGAGGTCTTTTCGGTCTCGGCTATCTTCAAGGCGGTTGAGATGATATGCTCCTCACGCTCGCTGATGAGTCTTGCGTTCAAACTGGTCCAGCCATTAACATAGGCTGTATAAAGCAAGTTGTAAGGCATGTCTTCAAGCTCGCTAGGCTCGATGCTCTTGATAGCGTTCAAGTCAATCCAGAATCGGGGTAATTGCAATACGTCATTCTTAACAAAGAACGTCTCTTTGTCTGGAATGATAAAAGCCTCCGAAACTGGCTTGCTCAGCCAGACAACCAACGGTACAGCCACTACAAAAAGAGTCAGCAGGATTAGCAAGCTCAGGCCTAAAGCAGTTGACCAAGACAGAATCCCGTCAATGCTTGAGTAGATGTAAATGGCTGTAATGGTTGCTAGTGTACCAACGCAAAAGCCAAGAAAGCCTCCGAAAGGCAGTTTCATCACGATTTATCCTTTCCGTTGAGTTGCTCTTCAATCAATTTCTTGACTATTGCTGTAATACTCAAGTCATCTGGCCGAATTTCGCTTACTGCGCCAACACGGACAATTGGTTTAGTCTCAGTCTGCTGATTCTCGTGAACTCTTTTATTACAAAGTCGGTCTAGCTGTTCCGTTGCACCTTTTGGGATAGTCAACCCTTCAAGTGGTGTGTTAGGGATAGATGAGACATTAGTCTTACCCTCCGCTACAGTAGCCCAGAAAAGTAAAGTTTGAGTTATCACGTCAAATGTGTAGTATGAACGGCCTGCTTTTCGGTCGTGCTTTTGATGCTTCTCCCAAGTCTTGTAGAATTTATTGTATTTTAATAACAAGCCAACCAAGATTGAGGGCTGCGTAGCAATGACCTCTCTAGCTAACAAACACAGGGCTTCTTCGGCTCGCTCACCACGTTTCTTCATCTTCTTGAACGCCTTTGAGTCAGTCTTGATTGGCTCTTCAGAAGCTGGGAAGTCAGGTGCATCTTTTTCGGAGGTCGGAAAATCTACATAACACGGCATGTTTATTGCTCCTTATCAAGGTTGTGAATCGGCTCGTTTTTCTCACCCAAACCTAAAAGTTCAGTCATCAAAGCATGCAAGAGTTTGCCTTTGCCCTTGTACTGAATGAAAGTGCGAGTGGCTTCATCTGACTTCGGCTTGTATTGATTGACGAAGTACCATTGCTCTCCATCAATATCGTACACTTTGCTAACGCTCTGGATATTGTGTAAACCGCCTCGCACTTTCTCCCAGATAGCGTCAACACCTGAGAAAGTGGCTGTGACTTTGCGTTTCGGTTTAGCTTTCGGCTCAATCTTTTCCTCAGGCGGAATCGTGCCGCAAACTACCAGCTTTTTGTTTCGCTCGTCAAACAAGACGCAATAGCCGTCTTTGAAGCCCTTGAGGTTTTGTAGGCCTTTCCAGACTTTCAAGAAATATTTGTCTTTGCCTAACAGCTCAGTCAAGATTGCCCTGTCTCTTTTGAAAAGAACATCACTTACCAAAGCCAGTGTTTCTTCGGCCTGCTCTTTTGCTTTGATTAGGTCATCTACAATTTCCTGAGGGATTTGGCGTGCGGTGTTTTGGGTTCAGCTTTCGGCTCGCTCTGGCTAGCAATGATATGCTTTTTGCTATCCAGTAGCTTGCGGGCAATCTTGCCGTTGTTTCGTCTTGAATCGAAACGGATAACATGAGGTTGCTTACGCAGGGTTGTAAAGCCAATCATTGCGTCGGAGTAATGCTCAACACTTTCAATAGGAACATCCACCGTTGTACCGTTAGCCATTGGTACAATCAAAGTTTTGCCATCCTGTGAAAGGTGTGGTATAGTTAAGGCCATGATTCTTCCTTTCTTTAGCGTGCTGGGACAGTAGTTTTCCTGTTGACTACAGGAGGCTGGGGGATAATGGTTGGGGCTTCCTGTGCGTGTCCTAAGGCTTCACGGATTTCTTCATCGCTCGCAAGTCTCCAGCCACCCGCATAAGGCTCAGGGAAATTTTTGCTCAGGACAAGCTCGCCGTCTGGGCGGACAATCATGTAATGCTTAGTAATGCCGAGTGATGGTACACCCTCAACCTTGTAATTAGCATTGAGGAAGCTAGTCAGCAGGTCGCCTTGGATACTAGACAAGACAAACATAGGGCTGCCAATTGCACGGACGGCTCGACCAACTTGGACGTATTTCATCGCCATGTCTTTATTGAAGAATGTTGAGTCATAAGCAAGTTGGGTCAGTTGAGCCAGTCTCAATAAGTTGTTAGTGGCTTCAGGAAGCGGCAATTTAGCTAGATTGCGGATTTCTTCCATACACTGGTCCAGAGTCATTGCAGCCATTACAGGCGGTTGCTCGTCAATGTAATCTTCGACTTTGGAAGCAAATTCATTCCAAAGTTGCGTTGGGAGTTTCATAGGACTTCTCCAAAGGGGATTAAAAAGATTGGTTCATACTTGATTATCGCATGAACCAATTCTAATTTTTCGGCTAATTGCTTATGCCTTGCTTACAGTCCTTGCCCTGTAATCTTGCAGCCAGCGTTTACCCTCTAAGCAACCCTTGAGCGCATCACGGATTGCCTTGTAATACTCAAGGGCAAGGGTCAAAGTTACAGTCTCACCGCTTCGGACATAGTAAACGATATGCGTATGCTCCGTATCCTTGCTCAAACTCTGTATCTTATCTAAGGGTATGATGTAGGTCATGTAGCCTTTAAACACCATCAGAGCATCGTTGTGTACTACGGCCAGATTTGCTGTAAAATCCATTTGCTGTCTCCTAGTTGAGCAATTTATTGCGGAAGTCATCAAAGCCGTCAAACAGCACATCTTTGATAGCAGCGCAGGCTTCTAGGCTTAGGCCGTCTGATTCTCGAAGCTCAGGCACTATCATATCAGGCAATCCCTCTTCTTGAGAAGCCTCGTACATCCAAGCGCAATAATCCATCAATTCTCGGTCAACAGGGATATCATCCAAGTACAGGATAATATCACCTGAGGCTAGCTCACGACCCCGTGACCAACCAGCTGCTTGAACGAATCGGAGTGAGCCATCGCCTAAGGTATTCCGCAAGCCGTCCACAACGTTGAGTTCAAGAATGTCTGAGAAGAATGCCTTATCCTCATCGCTCATGTGACGACGGCCTAAGCTCGTGTACCATGAAGAGATGATTACAACTTCGACATCCTTAATCATTCGGCGGTTCTTGATATCGTCAATCAGCGAATGAAGATTGCTCAAGAGGTCTCGTGAGATGATGTCGCCACGATTGCGTGAAGCAACTTTGTAATCCCTCTCAATCGCCTTTGTATCTTTTGCGTCATAAAACTCGCAATAACGGTTGAACGCCTTACGGTTATTCAAGACACCATCAATATCCAGAAATACAACTAACATGTAGCTCCCTTTCGGCCTTATCCTCGCAAGTCTTTGTGAAGATACAGGTTGTAGTCTAGTCTTTTGCAAGCGTGCTGTACTATGTCGTGAGCAGCTTCTACAATAAACTCTTCACGCGTGTAGCCTGACTTGCCTTCTATCTCTTGCTTTGCGTATCCAA
>ERZ772953.744-NODE-744-length-10518-cov-5.799197_pt1 | contig 10518 bp, 9 predicted proteins | sample MGYA00580685_ERZ772953 | MGnify/ENA primary metagenome ERZ772953 (study PRJEB29015, sample SAMEA2738080) | human oral metagenome | biome: human oral; feature: human-associated habitat; material: saliva | place: China | collected 2209 ...
GCCGCTTCTGCGCAGCCGAGGGCATTGAGAACGTCGTCACCTCCTCCGCTTTCCGTTCCTCCTTCGGTGAGGACTTCGGCGTGAAGCTGATTGACGGTCCCCTGGCTGGTCTGCTGGCACGCTCCGTGGTCGTCGTGAACCCCGCCGGTGAGGTTGTCTACACCGAGCTGGTTCCCGAAACCACCAACGAGCCCAACTACGAAGCAGCCCTGGCAGCTATCAAGTAAGCGGCTATCAAGTAGTAAGCTTGGTACGGGAGCCGGACGCAATCCCGGCACCCGCGTATACTTCCGTCAGGGATACCTGACGGTACCAGCACAGCAGATACTGAACGTCTACAGCGCATGATCTAGGGTTCACCCACACATGCGGCTGGCGACAGCATAACGCCCCGCCCACCCGGTATTTCGGGTGGGCGGGGCGCTTTACTATATCCAGATGCTAGTGCGCGAGCTAGGCTTAGTGCGCGGAGGCGCCGGGATGACCGGCAGCGTCGGAAGTTTCGGAGGTTTCGGAGGTTTCGGAGGTTTCGGCGGCTCCGGCAGGCTCCTCATCCGCGACCAGCATATGCTCCGGCAGGGTGCCGCGGCGCTTAGCCACCACAAAACGCGACACCAACAGCAGAATGTACACCACCATCGAAATCAGCAGCATCGACTGCGGCGCCAACACCAGACCAACCGCCGCAGACACGGCAGCCATCACGCCAATCACATGATCCTTCGACGCATGGTAAGCATCAATAGCGAGCACCGCAAAAAGCGCGGTCATCACAAAATCCACGCCCTTGAGGTCACTCAAGAAACTCGCACCCAGTATGTAACCGAGCGTTGCGCTCGCCAGAACGCTCAGGTGCAGGCCCGCATGAATCCACAGGATGCGGGAACCGCGCAGCTTATGACGGTCCGGTCCGGTGTTCAGCGCGTACGCCTCATCAATGAGGGTGTACACGGTGTAGAACTTCGCCAAACCACCGCGCACACGCTCAATCGGGTACGACAGACCGTACATGAGGTGGCGCGAATTAATGAGCAGAGTCATCACCGCAATAGAGAACAGCGAGGCATGATTCGAGACCATGTCAATCAGCACGAACTCTACCGAACCGGCAAACACCAGCACCGGCAGCAGGGGAGCCACCCAGAACGGCAGACCGTAACTGTGCACCATCACGCCCAGACCAATGCCGACAAAGAACAGACCCAGCATGATGACACCGGCAACGCGAATCGCCTCCGCAAAACCGCTCTCGCGCGGTTGCTGAGAGCCCTGCGCATCGGGGGAGACGGTCGCCTCCACTACCGGAATCATGCCGGTCAGCGGAAGAGCAGAGGCAATAACCTGCTCAACCTGCTCCTGGCTCGCCTGGTGAGGTGCAGAACCTGAACCCTGAGGCGAAGAAGGCTGAGAGGAAGAAGCCTGAGAGGGCGAAACAGCGTTGTTTTCCTGATCCTTAGAGATGCTCATCGTAACCCCCTAGAAAACCCAGTTAGCCAGCACAACGCAGGTGACGGTACCCGCCACCATGCTCAGCACCATGTTCTTACGCCACAGGTGTACCGCCACGGTCACCACCAGACCCGCCAGGTACGGTGCCGCCGTAGCGAATGAAGAATAATCAATCTTCGCCACCGCATAGATGGCAAGCAGCGCGACTGCGCCGAGTGGAATCCAGTGGCTGAGCGCATCCAAAAGTTCGGATCCAGCCAGAGCCTTCTTCAAACCGAAAGGCAGCAGGCGCAACAGAAAAGTAATAACCGCAGCAACAAGTATTGCTGCAAGAATATAGCCGGTGGTCACTTCACTGTTCATGAAGATTTTCTCTTTCTGCACATACTCAGCGAAAGAACCCGAAAGAGCGGAAGAACCCTGAACAAGGCATGCGGGTGAAGCTGCGAAAGCATCCGCGAAAAGGGTAGGGAGAACCCAGCCGAAGAGGGGCTGGGTGCTAAGTAGTGCGGTAGGTACGTGAGTTGATGAAAGCCGCGAAACATGGAGGCGGAGGGCCGTTCCTCCTGCACGAGTTGTTCAGCGCGGGTAGTTGTGCGCGTCAGTAGTTCTCGTGCGTGACCTCGGGTGATGCCGCTCCCGGTGCGGTGTTACTCCGGGGCGGCACAGCGTTCTGCGTCGCTAGTTTCCTTAGCGGTGTCTTTCATCTGAGTCATGGGGTACCTTCACCTCTGGGAGCCTCCGCGCAGGTTCGCGCGGGAGGCATTATGCGAATCCTAGAAATAGAAAGAGGGGAGAGCAAAGCTCCACTCATCTATCCTAACCGGTTTTGAACACGTATGTAACGTTCTTATCGCTGTGTGGAAGCGGGCGCATCAGCGGTAGCGGCAGTGCCTGGGGTCTCCGCGGCGTTCTCAGCCTCAGCCGCTACCTCATGCCCCGCACGATGCGGCAGAGTACCCCGGCGCTTCGCCACCGGGAAACGCGCCAGTAGCAGCACCACATACGAACCCAACGCCACCACCAGGAACGAGGACGGCGCAAAAATCAGCGCCACCGCAGCCGAAACCGCAACAAAGAGCGCCGTCACACGATCCGGGTTAGCGCGGTAGCCGTCCATCGCAAGAACCGTGAAGATAGCCACCATCACGAAATCCACGCCCTTCAAGCTGCTGAGGAAACTCGCGCCCAGCACATACCCGAGGACTACGCTCAGAATCCACGAGACGTAAATCAGCACGTTCACCCACAGAATGCGCGCCCCCGAACGCTCATGACGATCGGGACCGGAGTTAAGCGCGAACGCTTCGTCACACAGAGTGTGAATCGCCAGAGCCTTAGCCCAGAAACCCTTCACGCTATGTAGCGGGTAGGAAAGACCGTACACCAGATGGCGCGCATTCACCAGGAACACCGTCAATGCAATCGACGCCAGGGGCGTGCCAGCGCTGACCATGCCCACCATCAGGAACTCCACCGAACCGGCAAAAACTAGGGCAGAGAGCAGCGGCGCAGTCCAGATGGGCAGACCGTGCGCGTTGAGGATAATACCCAAACCCAAACCCAGAACAGCGATACCGAGCATCACCACGGAAGAATCCGCAACAGCCAAGCGGAAATCATTCTGCGCGCCTGTTCCCTTAAACCGAGCGCCCTGAAGCTTGGGAGTCTGTGCCATAAGTGGGTTCCTCGTATGCGTTACGTTCTGTGAAATGCCTCGTCTGCCTGTGCGCGGGTCAAGATAACGCCCGTCGCGGCTTTCCAGTGTATAGGAGCAAGCGGTTGACCGAGGAGAAAAAGAGTTCGGGAATAAAATATGAGAAGCACGCTTATAGTGAATGACACTAAACAACGCGGCGCTGAATAACCTAGCGACCGCACAGACAACCCGAAAGGAACTTCAATGGCTGAACAGAACAACGCTGAGCAGAACAACACCGCGCAGACCGCAGAAGAGCAGAAGAAGGTGTACTCGCGCCAGCAGGAACGCCGCGAACTCGAAAACTACCGCCAGACCAAGATCGAGCGCATCGACCGCCTGCGCTACCGTGCCTACGGTGCCAACGGCGCAACCCTCGACTTCGGTGTGGGTGAGGGGCTGCTGACCCCCGTCGAGCTGCTGCTCGCCGCGATTGCCGGCTGCTCCTCCGTGGACGTGGACGCGGGTACCTCCCGCCGCTCCACCCCCGAGGTGTTCGAGGTGCTCGCCTCGGCGCTGAAGCAGACCGAAGACGGCGCGGTGCGCCTCGACGATGTTGAGGTGGACTTTGATGTGCGATTCCCCGAGGATGAGCAGGGCGCCAAGGCACAGAAGATGGTGGACCGTCTGATTCAGCTCAGCGAGCAGAAGGACTGCACCGTTTCCCGTACCGTGGAGCACCCCACGAACGTGTCCTTCCACAACCTGGCGGACTAAAGCCGGGTGAACTAAATAAACCGGGCGAACTCGCCTGATATGGAACCCTCCCGTACCGCTTGTCATGAGATGGTATGGGAGGGTTTTTCTGTGTTTTTGTGGTTTTGGGTGGAAAAGAGCCTGAAAAGCGGGTAGGATTGACCCTCAGATTAGAAAAACTTACGGTACGTAAGAAATCCTTATGATTGAAGAATTTCTTGACCATAGGCCAAACCTTCGGCGGCACCACGCACAGCAAGACTAGACTGGACACCAGACTAGACCGCTAGCAAACGCACGAAGCAATAGCCTCAGAAAGAAGACCTGACATGGCACAGCCTACAGAGACTTCCGGCGCTGCATCGGAAGCCACCCCCGCAGAGGGTGAACTGAAGCGAGGCCTCTCCGCCCGCCACATGCAGATGATCGCAATCGGCGGCGCAATCGGCACCGGCCTCTTCGTCGCCTCCGGCAAGACCATCTCCACCGCAGGCCCCGGCGGCGCAATCCTCGCCTACGCCCTCATCGGCATTATGGTGCTCTTCCTCATGCAGTCCCTCGGCGAGATGGCCGCGCACCTGCCCGTCCCCGGCGCATTCCAGACCTACGCGGCACGCTACGTGTCCCCGTCCTTCGGCTTCGCCATGGGCTGGAACTACTGGTTCAACTGGGCGATTACCGTGGCCGCCGAACTCGTCGCCGTCGGTGAGGTGATGAGGTACTGGTTCCCGGACATCCCGTCCTGGGTGTGGGCGGCAGGATTCCTCGTGCTGCTGACCGGCATCAACGCCCTCTCGGCACGTTCCTATGGTGAAAGCGAATTCTGGCTCGCCACCATCAAGGTCGTTACCGTGGTCGTCTTCCTCATCGCGGGTATCGCTATGATCTTCGGCATCCTGGGTGGTAGCTCCCCGGGCGTCTCCAACTGGACCGTCGGTGAGGCACCCTTCGTCGGCGGCGCACCCGCCGTACTCGCCATCTTCATGGTGGCAGGCTTCTCCTTCCAGGGCACCGAAATGATCGGTGTGGCTGCCGGCGAATCCGAGAACCCCCGCCGCGACGTGCCCCGCGCACTGACCAGCGTGTTCTGGCGCATCATGCTCTTCTACATCGGCGCGATGGTCGTCATCGGCTTCCTGATTCCTTACTCCGACCCGAACCTGCTCACCGCAGCGGACGGCAACATCAACATCTCCCCGTTCACCCTCATCTTCGAGCGTGCGGGCATCGCCTTCGCGGCAGCCATTATGAACGCCGTGATCCTCTCCGCAGTGCTCTCTGCAGGTAACTCGGGCCTGTACGTTTCGGCTCGTATGCTCTTCGCGCTCGCCCAGGAGGGTAAGGCACCGAAGATGTTCACCCACATCAACTCCGGCGGTGTGCCCATGAACGCGCTGCTGGCAACCGCAGCTATCGGCGCAGTCGGCTTCATCGCCGCACTGCTCTCGCCGGATGGCGCGTACCTGTGGCTGGTGAACGTGTCCGGTCTGGCCGGCTTCATCACCTGGGTGGGTATTGCCGTGGCTCACTACCGTTTCCGCCGCGCATACCTGAAGCAGGGTCACAGCCTGAAGGACCTGCCCTACGTGGCGCCGTTCTTCCCCGCAGGTCCGATTATCGCCTTCCTCATGTGCCTGGTCGTTATTGGTGGCCAGAACTACGAGGCGTTCCTGAGCGGTGACTGGGCTGGCGTACTCAGCTCCTACATTGGTCTGCCCGTGATTATCGCGGTCTGGCTGGTGCACCGCGTGGTCACTCGTGACCGCCTGATTCCGCTGGAACAGATTGACGTGAGCGGCATTGAGGTTAAGGCTTCGAAGTAACGCGAACGCCTGCTGATAACGCCTGCGCCAGCTGATTGAATAAGCTGAATACGTGAAGAGCCGCCGGTTCCCCCTACTGAGGGGATCCGGCGGCTCTTTGCTATCCGCAGTTTATTCCGGACGGGTGAACTGGGCTGTATGCCCTGCAGCTCTTAGGAGCTGCGGCGCGAGCGCAGAACGCTCAAACCCAGACCCGCACAGATCGCGGCAACACCAATGCCAACAATCACGCCAACACTGGATGCACCGGTGCTCGCCAGGGTGGCCTTCTTGGGGCTGCTCTCCTGAGCCAGATGATCCTTAGCGAGGCTGTCCTTAGCCGAGTGGGCGGCGGTCACCGGAGCCTCCTGAGCGGGCTTACTCTTGGGATGCGCCACGGTTGCGTCCTCCAGCTTGTCAGCGTTGGGGGTCTTATCGGCAACCGGCTCCGGAGCGACCGTTGCCTCCGGCAGCGCCGGGACGGTGGGTGCGTCGGTGGGATTTACGCCCACGGTTGCTTCGGGCAGGGGAGCTACGGTGGGTGCGTCGGTCGGGTTTACGCCAATGGTTGCTTCGGGCAGTGCCGGGACGGTGGGTGCGTCGGTCGGGTTTACGCCCACGGTTGCTTCCGGCAGCGCCGGGACGGTGGGTGCATCAGTGGGGTTCACGCCCACGGTTGCTTCCGGCAGGGGTGCCACGGTGGGCGCATCAGTGGGGTTCACGCCCACGGTTGCTTCGGGCAGGGGCGCTACCGTCGGTGCGTCAGTGGGGTTCACGCCCACAGTTGCCTCGGGCAGCGGTGCTACGGTCGGTGCGTCGGTCGGGTTGACGCCCACGGTTGCTTCCGGCAGGGGTGCTACGGTGGGTGCGTCAGTGGGGTTCACGCCGATAGTTGCTTCCGGTAGGGGTGCCACGGTCGGCGCGTCGGTCGGGTTTACACCGATGGTTGCTTCCGGCAGGGGTGCTACGGTGGGCGCATAGGTCGGAACCGCAGAAACCACGGGCTCCTGCGCGAAAAGCTCAAGAGGCTTCTGAGCATCAAACGAGCCGTACTCAGCACCCTGAACGCCAGCCGCCATGGTGCCCGCAATGTACTTGTGAGAGGTATTCAGCGTTGCCGCAACATCCGCCGGGACCTTTACCTCCGTCTCAAAAGCACCGTTGTGAATCTGCGAAGCAGGCACGGTCACCTCAGCCACGAAGCGCATACCCGTCTGAGGAAAACGACCGGGAACCCACACATTCGTATCAGACACCACCACGCGCACACCGTGCGGGGTTGCCTCACCGGTGTAGCCGGTACCGCGCACCTTCAACACAGTCTCACCCTTGGTGTTCAAGCGCGGCGAATCCACCTGAAGAACCGGTGCGGCGCTATCCTTCACAACGTCCATGCGCAACACCTTGCCGCCCGAATAATGGCCATCAACGGCGATATTGGCGACGAAGCTGTAGTTCTTCGCCGGGTCAATCAATTCTCCAGGAACGTAGTGGGTCGCAGTAGCTGTACCATCCTTGAACGGGCCCGCAACATGCACCGTCTGAATCGGGTTCAGGAACGGGAAACCCCTATGGTTTGCCTCATGCAAAGCCGGGGAAAAAGCAGTGGTTTTCGCGGGCAGCTTCGTCGCCTTGAGCGTAATCTTGTTCAGACGCAGGGCGGTCTTCAGCTCACGGGTATTGGTCTCAACCTTGTAGTTATAGACCGTAATAACCGGCGGGTTCACCGGATCCGGGGTATTAGCCGCCGCAACAGAAGGCAGAGCGCACAGGCTCAACGACGCGGCAAGAAGAACAGAAGCGCCAGCGCTACCGTAGCGGCGGGAACGAGAAGAGTTAGCCATCATGAAGTTCCTTCTACATGAGTGATTGAGTAATCCGCACTCTTCCTGTATCGCGCCAAGTTGAGTGCGTATACGGTACCGCGACATCGCGGTTAAATACACCGTAACACGCGCCTAAACGCATGAACCGGACATAAGATAACTCGCCGAAATATTACGTAAAACCAACGTCTACAGGGCGCATAATAGGGTGGATCAATAAGACAAATACGCACTGTGCCGGGTGGAGGATACGGAAATGCTAGGGTAGAAAGATGCCCACGCAGAAGAATCCGCAGAACCGAGTAGAAGCAGCCCAGCCCACCGAACACAGCGCCACTGAGCACAGTGCTACTGAGCACAGCGCCATCGACAGCACACGCCGCGTCGTGAACGTGTGTGCTGTAGCAATCCGCAACCGGGATGGGCTCGTACTCACCGTGCGCAAGCAGGGCAGCGAGGGGTTCATGATGCCCGGCGGCAAACCCGAACCGGGGGAGACCCCGCTACAGACCGCCTGCCGCGAAGTAAGCGAAGAAATCGGACTCACCCCCGACCCCACCCGGATGCACCACCGCGGACTCCTGGAGGCAGCGGCGCTGAACGAGGCGGGCTTTACGGTACGCGCCGAAACCTATGAATACGCACCCACCGACGAGCAGCACGAACAGCTGGCTACGCTGGTGCCGCAGGCAGAAATCGCTGAGCTACGCTGGGTCGACCCCTCCATGAGCAGCCCCTCCGATTCCGCATCGCAGGCACCGCTGAATACCGAGCAGATTTTCCCGCTGCTGGCGCGCACTCCGCTACCGTAACCACCGCGCTCGTAACCACCGCGCTCGTAACCACAGCGTCCAACACGCGCCTCCAAGCGCACGCCCCTGAACTGGCGGGTGACACACATGAGGTACACAGGTGCATCCGGTACCCTCAACACAACAACATCTATCGGGGGTAGAACGCATAGAGGCGCTCCACCCCGCCCCCCATACACCCCAAGGAGAACCATGAAGAAGACCAACTACAACCTTGCCGTCTACTGCGGTGCACGCTCCGGCAACGACCCGCTCTTTACCACCCGCGCCCAGGAGCTCGGCACCCTCTGCGCCCAGAACAATATTGGCGTGGTGTACGGCGGCGGCCGCACCGGCCTCATGGGCACCGTCGCGGGCGCAACCCTGGACGCTGGCGGCGTGGTCTACGGCGTGGTCACCCACAAGCTAGTTGGCCTGGAAGGCGTGTACCCCGGCCAGACCACCCTCGAAATCGTGGACACCATGCACCAGCGCAAAATCGCCATGATCGACAAGGCTGACGCGTTCGTCGCTATGCCCGGCGGCCCCGGAACCCTCGAAGAGTTCTTTGAAGTTTTCAGCTGGCAGTTCCTCGATATTCACTCCAAGCCGGTCGCCCTGCTGAACGTCAACGGCTACTGGGACAAGCTCATCGACGCCATGCACTACATGGCGTCCACCGGCCTGCTCAACGAACGCTACCTGGACGAGCTCATCATCGTTACCACCCCCGAAGAGCTGCTGGAGGCGCTCGCCAAGGACCTGGAGCGCCGCGCCGCCGAAAAGAACGCAGTCGAAAAGAACACCGCCGAAAAGAACGCTGCTGAATAAAACCGACACTGCATAAAACCAACGCAGAAAACGAGACTGACCATGGCAACCACCCCCAACCAGGCACGCACCCTGCTGCTGACCTTCTTCGGCCCCTTCCCCGGCGTGCCCGTGAACCCCACCGTGGCGCTCGCCGAAGGTGCTCAGCGTCTGCTGGCTCAGATGCGCCCGGATTTGAATGTCATCACCCGCGAGCTGCCCGTCAGCTATGACGGTTCCAGCACCGCCCTGCGCACCGCTCTGCAGGAGGTGCAACCCGACGCGCTCATCAGCCTGGGCGTGGCGGTTGGCCGCGACGTGGTCAGCCTCGAACAGGTCGCTATCAACCTGGATTCTGCCGGTATTGAAGATAACGACGGCGACCAGCGTTGCGATGAGCCAATCGCCCCCGGCGGCCAGGAGGCGTACTTCTCCTCCCTGCCGGTGCGCGCCAGCTTTGAGCGCCTGCGTGCGGCGGGGGAGCCGGTCGAGATTTCGTACACCGCCGGAACCTACGTGTGCAACCACGTGTTCTACGAGGGCCAGCGCATCAGCCGTGAACTGGGCTTGAGCATCCCCGCCGGATTCGTGCACGTGCCCGCAACCTGCGCCGACGGCGAAGAGACCGCCGAAGGCACCGGCATGACCGCCCACCGTGACGCCGGTGGCGTGGTGCGTGATGAGCAGGGCATCCCGCAGCTGCCCGAATCCACCGTGGTGCGCATTATTGCTGAGGTCGCCTCCGACACCCTGCCCGCAGTGAACTAGCAACACTGGGCGTAGCTAGAACTCATATAACAAAACCGCCGGATAGCCTCCCTAACTGGGAGCCTATCCGGCGGTTTGCATATGTACGCTGACCCTACACAGCCGGGCTACAAAACCGGTACATGCAGGCTCGAGCTACTACTTGGTGCGGTTCTTCAGGTAGTAGTCAATCAGCGAAGCGGTCGAAGAATCCTGACGAGCCAGAACCTCACGGTCACCCTCAATAGCGGGAACCAGGTCCAGTGCCAGCTTCTTACCGAGCTCAACACCCCACTGGTCGAAGGAATCAATGCCCCAAACAACACCCTGAACGAAGGTGATGTGCTCGTACAGGGCAATCAGGGAGCCCAGAACGCGCGGGGTCAGGCGCGGCGCCATGATGGAGGTGGAGGGGCGGTTACCGCTGAAGATGCGTGCGTTGACCACGTGCTCTGCGGTGCCCTCTGCACGAACCTCTTCCTCGGTCTTACCGAAGGCGAGAGCCTGAGACTGTGCGAAGAAGTTAGCCAGGAACAGCTCGTGAACGTCCTGCTCGCCGTCCTTGGTCGGGTGGACCGGGTTAGCGAAGGCAAGGAAGTCCGCGGGAATCAGGCGGGTACCCTGGTGGATCAGCTGGTAGAAAGCGTGCTGGCCGTTGGTGCCGGGCTCGCCCCAGAAGACCTCGCCGGTCTCGTAGG
>ERZ772953.745-NODE-745-length-10510-cov-6.342802_pt1 | contig 10510 bp, 9 predicted proteins | sample MGYA00580685_ERZ772953 | MGnify/ENA primary metagenome ERZ772953 (study PRJEB29015, sample SAMEA2738080) | human oral metagenome | biome: human oral; feature: human-associated habitat; material: saliva | place: China | collected 2209 ...
AAACCGCAGAAAAATACGGCGACGAGCAAGTCCACATCTGGCGCCGCAGCTACGATACCCTGCCTCCGCTGCTGGATCCTAAAGACCCTCACTCCGCCCACAACGACCGCCGCTATGCCAACCTGCCTAGCGATGTCGTACCTGATGGCGAAAACCTCAAAGTGACTCTCGAGCGCGTCCTGCCTTTCTGGGAAGACCAAATCGCTCCGGCCATCTTGAGCGGCAAGCGTGTATTGGTTGCGGCACACGGCAATTCCCTGCGCGCGTTGGCCAAACACATCGAAGGCATTTCCGACGAAGACATTATGGGCTTGGAAATCCCAACCGGTCAGCCGCTGGTGTACAAATTGGATGAAAACCTGAAAGTAATTAAAAAATTCTACCTGTAAGGTAAAGGGAAAAAAGGACGTGTTGGACACGTCCTTTTTTATATTTGTCTGTATCGAGGCCGTCTGAAGGCAGTTGATGGCGGGCAACATCAAAAAAGGACGCGTAAAGCGTCCTTTATGGAGATTAAAACCTGTATTACTGGTTTTTCTCGATGATTTCTTTGAGGTGGGGCATAGGGCTGTAACCGCTTTGGCTGCGGCCGTTAGGGAAGACCAGGGTCGGCGTGCCGTTGAAGCCGAATTGTTCGCCCAATGAAGTGGTTTCCGCAACAGGGTTTTCGCAGTTTGCTTTGCCGCTTGGGAGTTTGCCTTTGCGCATCCAGTCGGTCCATGCTTGGGTCGGATTAGGTTGGCACCACAACAGCTCGGCTTTGCGCGCGGCATCAGGGTGCAGGCTCGGAATCGGCATCATGAAGGTGTAAATCGTGATGTCGGTCATTTTTTCAAATTCATGCTCCAAGCGTTTGCAGAACGGGCAGTCCGGATCGGAGAAAACGGCGACTTTCAGTTTGCCGTTGCCGCGCACTTCTTTGATGGCTTTGTCCAAAGGCAGGGAAGCGAAGTCGATTTTGTTCAAATCGGCGGCGCGTTCTTCAGTCAGGCTTTGGCGCGTGTTGACGTTGATGAGGTCGCCAACGAGCATATAGTCGCCTTTGGCATCGGTATAGATGATTTGTTTGCCGCTGACGACAACTTCGTAAATGCCTTTAATCGGTGTTTCATTGACGCTCAAAACTTTCAAATCTTGGGCGGCATAGACTTTTTCCAGACGCGCTTTTAAAGAAGCGGCAATGGATTTGTCGGCAGGCGCTTCCGCTTTGGCAGCCGGAGCAGGCGCCGCGTTGGCGTTGGATACGGCAGGTTGACCGCATGCCAACAAAGGAAGGACGGCAAACGGTGTTAAGATTTTGATTAACTTGGTTTTCATGCGAGAGACTTGCGTGTGTTGAAAGTAAGGCATTGTATCAAACCTCCGTCATGTCTGCATTGTACTCAGGCTCAAATTATCGTCTGAAAATAGCTTTCGGCTGTTAAAATACGAAAAAATAATTTGATTGTTTGTATGTTCTACCACCGTATTGCCGTAAACGTGCCGCTTTCAGACGGCCTTTTGACTTATTCCCATTCCGAGCCGCTTCCTCCGGGAATGCGGGTGCTTGTGCCTTTCCGCAATAAAACCGTTGTCGGGATTGTGTGGGAAACGGATATTGCGCCCGATATGGATACGGCGCGGATTTTGAGCGTTCAGACGGCCTTTGTGGAAGAAAAGCCGTTGCCTCAAAGCTGGCGTGATTTGCTCTCGTTTACGTCGCGTTATTACCACTATCCGACCGGGCAGGCAGTATTTGCCGCATTGCCGCAAGGTTTGAAGGAAACGCGCGCAGTGGAAATGCCGCAGCCGCCGTTGTTTTACGCGCTGAACGAAGCGGGCAGGGCGCAAACGCCGCCGCCGGCGCGGTTCAACAAAAAAGCGGCTTTGTGGGATGCGCTGCTGTCGGGCGGGATGACGATGGCGGGGTTAAAGCAGGTAAACGCGCAGGCGGCGAAATTGATTGAGGATTGGGCGGAGCAAGGTTGGATTGAAACGACGGAAGCGGCAAAACCCGTTTTAAGGTCGTCTGAATTTCAGCTCAACGCCGACCAGCAACAAGCTTCCGATGAAATTCAGACGACCTTCGGCAGTTTTCAACCGTTTCTGCTGTACGGCATCACCGGCAGCGGCAAGACAGAGGTGTATTTCGATGCGATGGCGAAAGTGTTGGCGCAGGGGCGGCAGGTGTTGTTTCTGTTGCCCGAAATCAACCTCACGCCGCAGCTTTTGAAGCGGGTGGAAAACCGTTTTGCCGACGTGCCGACCGCCGTGTTGCACAGCCAGATGGCGGCAGGCAAGCGCACGCAGGATTATTTGCGCGCGATGTTGGGGCAGGCGAAGCTGGTGATAGGCACGCGGCTGGCGGTGTTCACGCCGATGGATGATGTCGGGCTGATTGTGGTCGATGAGGAACACGACGGCTCGTTCAAACAGGACAACGAATTGCGCTACCACGCCCGCGATTTGGCGGTGTGGCGGGCGAAGCAGAGCGGCTGTCCCGTCGTGTTGGGCAGCGCCACGCCCAGCTTGGAGAGCTGGCACAAGGCGCAAAGCGGCGCGTACCGCCTGCTGCAACTGACCGAGCGCGCCCATACCGCCGCGCAACTGCCGCAAGTGGACATCCTCAACGTAGGCCGTCTGAAACTCGACAACGGCTTCTCGCCGCAAGCCTTGCAGCTTTTGAAACAGAATTTTGAAGCGGGCGGCATGTCGCTGGTGTACCTCAACCGGCGCGGCTTTGCGCCCGCGCTGTTTTGCGGCGACTGCGGCCATACCTTCGGCTGCCCGAACTGCTCCGCCAAAATGGTGCTGCACCAACGCGCCCGCCAACTGCGCTGCCACCACTGCGACCACCGCGAACCCATCCCGTTCAAATGCCCCGACTGCGGCAACCAAGACCTGACCGCCGTCGGCCACGGCACGCAGCGCGTCGAAGAAACCCTGCGCGCCTTCCTGCCCAAGGCCACCGTCGTCCGCGTCGACAGGGACAGCACGGCGCACAAAAACGACTGGGCGGATTTGTACCGCCGCATCGCCGATAACGAAATCGACATTTTGGTCGGCACACAGATGCTCGCCAAAGGCCATGATTTCGCGCGGCTCAACCTCGTGATCGTGTTGAACGCCGACGGTAGCCTGTACAGCGCGGATTTCCGCGCGCCGGAAAGGCTGTTCGCCGAGCTGATGCAAGTGTCCGGCAGGGCTGGGCGTGCCGACAAACCCGGCAAGGTGTTGATACAGACCCAACTGCCAGAACATCCCGTCTTCGCCGCCGTTAAATCGCAGGACTACGCCGTGTTTGCCGAAAACGAATTGAACGAGCGGCAAATGTTCGCCATGCCGCCCTTCGGTTTTCAAACCGCCATTCGCGCCGACGCGCCGCGTGTTGCCGATGCGATGGAATTTCTCAACGCCGCCAAAGAAACCCTCGCCCCGCTTTTGCCCGAAAGCGTCTCCCAGTTCGGCGCTGCCCCTATGCTGATGGTGCGCCTAGCCGAACGCGAACGCGCGCAAATCTTCCTTGAATCGACATCCCGACAGGATTTGCACCGCGCCGTGAGTTTGTGGGTGCAGGTGTTGCAGCAAAACCGCGACGGCAAAATCCGATGGTCGGTGGATGTGGATGTGCAAGAGGCTTGATTGGAATAATGCAATCAATATAAATATAAAAGGCCGTCCGAAAATCTGTTTTTCAGACGGCCTTAAGTTTTGAAATCAGTTTAGAAGAATTTTGCAGCGATATAGCCGAGAGCAAGCAGGCTCAAAACGGCGAATACGATGGCCATTGTAAGCAGAAACTGTGTTTTCTTCCTCGCTGCAAGTGCGGCCAGCTCAGGATTTTGGCCTAACTCTTCGCGTAATTGGGATTCCAATTCGGCGCGGATTTTTTTGCGCAGTTTTTTCTCTTCCTGCTCGCGTTCGTATTTGAGCTTGTGGGCAATTTCGGTTTGTTTTTTGTGCTCGAAAGAGATTTTTTCCTGCCATTCAATGCGCTTGCGCTGGATGGCCAGCTCATTTTTTTCTGTCAAATCAAAGTGGCAGGTTTTACATTCCTGTGAATCTAGTTCGTCAATAATCGTCATGCAGACGGGGCACTGGATAGGGTCGGGAGTGTTGACTGCCAACACGGGTTCTTCTTCGATTGCTTCCAACTCCATAGCCTGACGGACGATTACGTCCAAACCCAAATAGCTGAAGTAATGCTGCGCATTTTCGCGCTCGTCTTGGGTACATTTCTCGGCCACAATGGCTTGCGGACGCTCGGCCAAGGCTTGAATCAGGCTCTCAACTTCGTTTTCAGGCAGGTTGTCATACAGGCAGGCATGGATGCGCTCCCTATCCGTGTTCGGCGGATAGGAAACGTATACGTCGAAAAATTTTTCTTGTTTGCTCATTGATATCCCATGAGTATTTCGACTGCGTCAACCAAATGGGTTTAGCCTAAGGTTTTGTTATTGTGTTTGAGCTGTTTTGGCTTGTGATACGAGCCGGAACAGAGGCTGCAGTCTCAGGCAGACCAAGTACGGTTTGCCTTTGTGTCGTTAATCGGCTGGACAATAATTTTTTATTTATATGGAAATATGCATGTCCAATATTATGTCTATTGCAGAGTAAATATTCACGCCCGATATTATAAGGTAAATCTAAAATTGTTTAAAATAAATTCACACAAAAGGCCGTCTGAAGATACAGATGGCCTGTTTTTTGTGGCAAAAACGGACTGTTTATACGGAGAAGGACGAACCGCAACCGCAAGTTGTCTCTGCATTCGGATTGCGGATGACGAATTGAGAACCTTGCAGGCTTTCAGTGTAGTCGATTTCCGCACCAACCAGATATTGGTAGCTCATCGGGTCAACCAAGAACGTCAGGCCGTTTTTCTGGATTTCAAAATCGTCGTCGTTTTTGATTTCATCAAAGGTAAAACCATATTGGAAGCCGGAGCAACCGCCGCCGTTGACGAATACGCGCAATTTCAAATCGGGATTGTTCTCTTCGGCAATCAGGTCGGCAACTTTGGTGCAGCAGCTGTCAGTAAAGATAATAGGGCTTTCGTCTGACATGATGTGATTCCTTTTATATGAATATTTTTACTATTGTCGCGCAAACCGTTAGTCAAGGCAAGTTTGTGCAGACAGGGTCTGCCAGCTTACATGGAGGGCATGGCAGAAATTTCAAGCATCAGTATGTCAGATTTAGATACTTCTGCCAAACCATTCGACACGGCCGATGATGGCAACGTCGTCGGTCGGGTTTTTCAAGTCGATTTCAAAAGTAGGGTAGGCCTCGTTGGCCGAAATGACGTTGACGATGCCGCCGGGTATCAGTTGCAGGCGTTTGACCAAAAGGTTTTCGTTGAGGCGCAAAACATAGAGGCCGTCGCGCGGCGTGGTTTGGCCGTGGTTGATGAGGATGGTGTCGCCATCATTCAGCACGCCTTCCATCGAGTCGCCTTTGACTGAGATAACGGAAAGGTTTTTGATGTCGCGCGTTACATAATTTTCAATCCAATAGCGTCGGAACGCCATGGCGAACATGGGTTGCTCATCGCCGACGAGTTGGCCGTGTCCGGCCGCGGCCTGGATGTCGTAACGAGGTACGAAGACAAATTCGTCTATATCGACAGGGTTGCCCAGTGTGTCGGTTGCCGTGGCTTTTGGGGCTTCGGAATCGGGGAAGGGGGAACCTTCGCCTGTCAAAAGCCAGTCTATGCTGCAGCCTTTAAGTTGTTTGATTTTTTTTAGCGTTTCCGATTTCGGCAGGCCGCCTTCGTTCCAGATACGGCTGAATCCGGCGATGGTCATATCGATGTCGGCGGCAATTTTGGCTTGGCGGGCTTCATCTTTCCATAAGAAAGCCAGGCGGTCTTTAAAGGTATCCATGTTTATGCCTTTATGGAGGTATGTTTTTTATATGGTTGGGACGATTTGAGTGTATTTTACCTTAGTTTTTATAAAATTGTAAGAAAAAAATTACTTCATCTAAGAAAAAGTATTGCATATTCTATTTTTTCTTAGTATTATTCGTTTTGTCTTAGATAAATCGATATTTCTAATTTTCTATTCGATTTTTCTTAGTTTAATTTTATTTAGTTTAGTTTTCTGATTTAAACCTGCTATATGATTATGATGAGAGGTGTGAAATGACTCGTTCGCGTAAAAATATTTTTTGGGTGCTGCTGGCGTTGGTACTGGGTTTTTTTGCTCTACCTTTCGGATCTTCGGAGGCGCATGAGGCGGACGGTAATCTGACGGCTTCGGAATGCGAACGCTTGGGCAGCTTGAGTCTGGATCAAATGGACGGCAGGCTGCTGGCTTTTGCCAAAGAATGCGATATGGTGGAGGCTACCCACGATTGGGAGCAACAGTACGGCAACTTGAATGAAGAAGAAATGCTTGCCGGCGTGGTGTATGAGTAATGTTTGTGAATGAATCGATAAAGGCCGTCTGAATGATCAAAGTTTCAGACGGCCTTGTGTTTTTAATAAGGATGGCTTAAGGCATCAATGGTGCATTAGTCAGGCCGGTGGTTTCGGGCAGGCCGAACATAATGTTCATATTCTGCACGGCTTGACCGGCTGCGCCTTTAACCAAGTTGTCGATGACGGAAAGAACAATCCACACATCGTCTTGATCGGGCGCTTTTTGAACGCTGATACGGCAAAGGTTGGTACCGCGCACGCTGCGGGTTTCAGGTGTCAAACCTGAAGGCAAAATATCGATAAAAGGACTGTCGCGGTAGTATTCGCGCAGCAAGGCTTCAGGATCGGTATGTTCTTGCAGGTGCAGATAAAGGGTGGCGTGCATGCCGCGTATCATCGGAACAAGGTGTGGCACGAAAATCAGGCCGTCTGAAACATGGTCTTGCAGTCCGGACAGGGTTTGTCGGATTTCAGGCAAATGGCGGTGGCCGCCGACGCCGTAGGCTTTGAAGTTGTCGCCAGCTTCGCACAATAGGGCGTGGGTGCTGGCTTTTCGGCCTGCACCGGAAACACCGGATTTACAGTCGGCAATTAGAGGCGCGTTGGCTTTCAGACGGCCAGCCTGAAGCAGTGGCAATAAGGGCAGGGAAACGCAGGTAGGGTAGCAGCCCGGATTGGCCACCAGCATGGCTTTGGCGATGTCGTCTTTGTAAAGTTCGCACAAACCGTACACTGCTTGGGAAACGAGTTGCGGCGCGGCATGGGTCATTTTGTACCATTTTTCCCATGTGGGGATGTCGCGGATGCGGAAGTCGGCAGACAGGTCAATCACGCGTACGCCTTTTTCCACAAGGGCCGGTGCTTCTTTCATGGCCACGCCGTTGGGCGTAGCGAAGAACACGAGGTCGCAACGGTCAAGCCCGGCATCTTCGGGCGTTTGGAATGCAAGGTCGTAAATGCCGCGCAGGCTGGGGAAGTAGTCGGCAACCGCAATACCGGCTTCGCTTCGGCTGGTGACGGCCGTGACTTCTGTGTTGGGGTGGCTGCTGAGCAGACGTAACAATTCAACGCCTGTGTAACCGGTTGCACCGACGATACCAATTTTAATTTTTGTGGTCATGGTGTGGCTCCTTTGTAGGGTAACAATGCATTTGATTATATAGTAATTAATTGCCGTCGGTCAGCGGTGCTTGTGCCAAGCTTTGCAATAGAGGGTTAAACAGGCCGTCTGAAATATGGGATTAACGATATTGAAGAGAGGATTTCAGACGGCCTGAAAGTTTGGGAAAACGCGGTTTGCGGTTTTATTTAACTATCGATTTGAGATTGGTATTTTTTATTTATAGTCAATCTTTTATAAAGATTATAGGTCTCGTGTTTTTAAAACCTTTTATATTTTATCTTTATCCTACTCATACAAACACAAAATAAAAACGTAAAAAAAATGCCCCCGGGTTGGAGAACCGGAGGCAAGTATCCAAGGAGTAGCTCTCATCAATAAGAACTAGTTACTTAGTACTATATCCCTTGTTCGGATCGAAAGCAAGCGTTTTGCACATTTTAACATTTAAATAATTTTTCATTCAAATTCAGAGAGCTATCAAACAGGGTTTGAATCTTGGATTGGTGGCTAATACCGATGACCAAAGTATCGGGCAAATGTTGCTTGAGGGTCTGCATCAACATCAGGGCGGATTCGTCATCGAGCTGGTTGGTAGCTTCATCTAGGAATAGGATTTGTGGTTTGTGCAGCAGTGCGCGGGCGAGGCTGAGGCGTTGTTGTTCTCCGCCGGAAAGGATGCCGTGCCATTCGTGTGAAGTGTCCAAATCGTTCATCAACGTGTGCAACCGCCCCGTGGGGCTGCTTAAGCCGACTTGTTCCAAAACGGTTTGAATCAAATGGTCGTCTTGGCAGGCAGTATAAGGGTAGCTGACAGTTTGGCGTAATGTGTCCGCAGGTAGGTAAGGGCGTTGCGGGAAGAACAGGCGGCTACCTTCGAGGGCGAAGTTGCCTTGGTAATACGGCCACAAGCCTGCGAGGGTGCGCAGCAGGTTAGATTTGCCGATGCCGCTTCTGCCTTCGAGTAATACCCATTCGGGAGCGTGAGCTTCGAGGTTGATGTGGCTGAGCAGGGGGCTGCCGGTTTGGGTGTGAACGGTGAGGTTTTGCAGAGCAAGGATTCCGCTGTAGCGGCGGTTGTTTAAAGTCGGGGCGGGTCCGGAGACTGGGCTTCTGCCTTCCTGTTCTACGTGTTCCAAGGCCGTCTGAAAACCGGAAAGCCGCTCGATGACTGCCGCCCATTCAATCAGGCGGCGGTAGGAGTCGGTAAACCAGCCGAAGCTGTCTTGGACGCGGGCAAACGATGTGCGGGTCTGCATCATGTCGCCGAAAGTCATGGTTTTGGCGAGGTACATGGGCAGGGTGGCAAGGATGGGGATGAAGATGCTGATGCGCACATAGGTCGCCCAGAAAGTTTCTTGGCGGAATTCGCAGTTGGTCAGCCGTCGCCAGTTGTCGCGGATGCGGAGGTAGCGTTGTTTCAGACGGCCTGTTTCGGCTTCGCCGCCGTTGTAGAAGGCGATTTGTTCGGCATGGTCGCGCACGCGCAGGAGGGCGGCGCGGTAGTCGGCTTCTCGGTGTTGGCGGTCGATGTTGAGGTTTTTCAGTTTGCGGCCGACAAGATGGGCGATGATGGTGCTGAAGATAGAATAAATCAGTGCAACCCAAACAAGATAGCCGTAAACAGTAATGCTGTATCCGCTGATGTTGAAAGTCTGTACGCCGGAGAGCGTCCACAATACGGCGACGAACGCGCTGAATTTGGCAATATTATTGATGAAGGAGCGGAACAGTCCGATGCTTTTGTCGGCGAGGAGGTAGATGTCTTCGGCGATGCGCTGGTCGGGGTTGTCGGGTTCGCCGATCAGGCGCAGGCGGTAGTGTTTGTGGCCTTCGAGCCAGTTTTTTTGAAATTGCTCGGTCAGATGGGTACGCCAACGGAAGATGAGGCGTTTTTGCAGCCAGTCGCCGCAAACGATGCAGCCGATAATCATCGCCATGTAGCCGAGGTATTCGACAATGAGCGAAGGCATGGACGCGCCGTCAAACGCAGCCAGCGCGTCGTAGAAGCGTTTGTCCCATGCGGCAATCCAAACGCTGATGGTGATGGAGCAAAGGGTAAAGCCGATGAGGACGGCGAGCATCAGCCATTGGACGCGCCCGTGCGCCCCCGCCCAAAAAGGGCGGGCAAGGTAAAAGAATTTTTTGAGGATGTTCATGGATGGTGTGTTGGTACAAATAACGGGAGGTCGTCTGAAAATCTGCATCGGCGGGATAACGGTATCAGACACGCTATCCGACGCTTTTGTTTCCTGATGGGTTTTAGACGACTGTTTGCAGATGTTCAAATGAAAATACCGATGCCGTCATGTCGGTATGAACGGGTATGACGGCAGGGGTAAGAGGTCGTCTGAAAGCCGGATTGTGTTTTCAGACGACCTCGCTTCATACAACGGCTACATCTTCCACTTGAAGTTCAAGGTTACATTGCGCGGCTGTCCGTAGAAATGTCCTTGGTAGGTAGCGCGGTGGGCATAGCTTTCGTAATAGCGTTTGTCGGTCAGGTTGTCGACTTTCAGGCTGAGCTTGGTGTGTTTGGAGGGTTCGTATTGTACGGCTGCATGCCAAACAGCGTAACCGCCCAAATATTGTTTCTCTCCGTTCACTATAATCGGGCTGGATTTGCTTTGGACGTTCACACCTCCGCCCACCGTCCATTTGTGCGCCGCACCGGGCAGGCGGTACATGGTATTGAGGCGGAAGATATGTTGGGGCGTGTGCTGGCTGAAATCGACCCCGCGACCGTTGCGCTCTGCGGTTTGGGCGGCAGCAGTGGAGGTATAACGCCTTTTGTTGAAGGTATAGCCCGCAAAAATCTGCCAGTCGTCGGTGATGTTGCCGGCAATTTCGGCATCAATACCGCGGCTTTCCATGCGTACAGGCGTGTAGATGGCGCGGTCGCCGCGTACCCAAGGACGGATATTGCCCGTTGCGGGGTCTTTACCCAACCATGTATCTGTGGGTTGGTTGTGTTTTTCGGTTTGAAA
>ERZ772953.746-NODE-746-length-10504-cov-3.218394_pt1 | contig 10504 bp, 13 predicted proteins | sample MGYA00580685_ERZ772953 | MGnify/ENA primary metagenome ERZ772953 (study PRJEB29015, sample SAMEA2738080) | human oral metagenome | biome: human oral; feature: human-associated habitat; material: saliva | place: China | collected 2209 ...
GGTTGATAAGTCGTGTTGTAGGCCCTCCCGAAACTGTTAAAAATTTCATCTTCTGGATTTCCTGTAATAGGTCTGTCATCAGCTTTGCCAATGTTTCGTTTTCTTTTTTGAGAAGGAAGCCATTATCCATTTTAAGTTCAGTATTTTCTACCTTTATAGAGTATTCTTCTGTTTCATTAGCCCAGATTAAAAAAGGAGTAGTAGGATTATTATCAATTAAACCGATTAAACAGGTTGCCCCTTTTTTAGGCTTAATTAAAATACTGTCCAATCCTAATAAAATATCGTAGTAAGGCAAATCATCTGAAATACCTATGGCAGTCATTGTTTTTTCTTCCCAATCTATCTCGTCAGCTTCTACCCAGATGGTTTGCACACTGACAAATGATTTAATTTTATCTGTAACGGCTTTATTTAACTTATCTAAACTCATTTTTTTGCTGTTGCTCCCAAAGTTATTTCTTGTCTATATCCACTATTTTTATCAAAAGTTTTTTTCACGGCATCTATATAATAAATGCCCGAACGCTCCTCATAGAGGGTAGAGGTTATTTTTACTCGTTCTCCGTGCTGGACGCTGGGGATTCCTATGGCTTTGAAAGAACCGTCATAACCTTCCTTTTTTCTATCGTTATACATTTTCTTTACGGCGTCTTCCAACTCTTTTTGAGTTCGGACATTAAAAGTCCAATTGATGGTGTCATTCGCATCGGTATCTCCCCATTCAAATTTTAATTTTTTATCTTTTTCTTTATTTTTTATGGCTTTGGCAACTTTTTGCATGGATTGACCGATGATTTTCACAAGTCGTTCTTCTTTGGATAAATAATTCAAATCATTGCTTTCACAGTTTCGTTCCAAATCAAATACGGAAACTTTATTTTTAACTTCTGAATAAGGCTTTGCAATAGTTAATTTTCCATTTCTAATGAAAGAATAAAGGCTCATTTCACTTTGTAGTTTATTCATTACTTCTCCCAAAGTTACCTTGCTAAACCTTACGGCTCCCAGAGAAACACCTATATCTATATCCAGAGGATAATCTTTGACTATTTTTTCAAAAAAGGCTTTCAAAGAAATATTTGGAGAGGCGAAATTGACAGGAATTTGTTTAAGTTTCCACATCTCATCTTCTAATTTTAATGTAATGGGATAATTAGCAGAAACTATATCAATATATCCCTTAAACTCTAATTTTAAGTCTCCATTATAGCCTAAATAAATCTCCACAGGGTCTCCTTTTCTAAAAACATCTTTAACCTTTTGTTTATCAAAATCTTTGATATTTCTGGGTAAAACAATTTCTGCTTTACCACAAATCATTTTCCACGATAATTCTATTTCGCAAGAAGAAATTCTAAAAATAGAAAAGGCTTCTCGGCGATTGGTTTTCAGAAACCGAACTTCTGCACACATTCCCAAAGTCATTATTCATCATTTAAAGTTATGGCTAATTCTATCGCTTCATCACTTACGGCGGTGATTTCTATTGGAATAACATTTGGTGAGCCTGAAATACTCTTAATATCTATATCCTCTAAAACAATACTTTTGATATTTTTTTTGGTAAATAAATAGCCCTCAATACCAATACTTCCTACTACTTGAAACCACTCTAAAATCTTCTTTTCTTGCTCTCTTTCAGAAAGTTCTTTATTTCTGATACAAAGGGTTCTGATACGGATATGCCAATCATCAAAGCCATAGATTTCTTTTATCGTTCCATTCGCTCCAAGAGTATTGGTTTTAATGATATTTTTAGCCCTGCTAAAATCTGCCATAGTTGCATCCGGAAGCCAAAAATCAGAAAGTGAAAAATCAACTAATCTACCTTTATCATCGTATTTTAGGAATTTATCACTGCCTAAAAATTTCATAGGAAAAACAATAGGTGTTCCGTAAATGCTTATTCTTTCGGCTTCTTCTGGGAGAATGCTTTCCATAATTTTAGGATGATAACCAGACATATCGGCTTGTTTTGTTTTTCCCAAAGGAATGGTTATATACACAGGCATTACCCCAAAGGCTGCCTTAAAAAGTTGCCCTACATATGCTCTATTGTCCAGTCCTAATGTTTTACTTTCCATGATTGATTTTAGTTTTCATTTGGGTTTTTAATCTTTCATAATCTTTGTTATCCAAAGACAAATGAATCCGAATTTGTCTTTCTATGGCAATTTTATCTGTCTTAGTCTTAATATATCGATAAAGATTAGGGCCTAAAACAGGGGTTTCTTTCCATTCTCCTTGCACGGATTGAAGAATAAGTGCTACCTCCTGCATTTCGCTTTCTCCTGTATCAAAATCTCCATTAGAAAGCTTTATATCGTTATTTTCATCAAGTAAAATATCTTTCATAATTAGTCTAATGCTACAAGTCCATCTCTGAGCCTGTCTGTAATTTGTCCTACAATTTTATCCGCAAAGTTGTCACTCCTTGTTTTGCCGCTGAAATGATTGTTAATCGTTATAGTCACATTCATTGTCCTGTTTCCTTTGGAACCCGACATATTAATGCCGTCTTCATCTCCTGCTGCCACCTTCCTTTTTTTACCTTTTTTCTCTTTTTCTTTTTTAGCAAAAAGCTTATCATAGTCTATTGTTTTTATAGGTGTAGAAGCAGAAGCAGAAGGATTTAGCTGAATATTTGCAGTCCCCTTTATAACTTTATCTATATCATTTTTAATATTTCCAATTCCTTCCTCTTCTTGGTCTTTTCTAAAGTTTTCTCTTCCTTTTTCATCTCCTCTTTTATAGGTATCTTTTACTCTTCCAAAAACTCCTTTTGCCTTGTTCCAAACAGCTTTTACTCCATCTATCACAGGTTTTAAGAAGCCTAAAAAGCTTTTTACTTTTTGCAAGATTTTATTAAAAACATCCGAAACGAAATCCCATACTCCTCCGAAAGTATCTTTAAAAAAACCTGAAACAAGAGAAAATATACTTTTTAAAGAGTTCCAAATATTTAGCGATATATTTTGCAAAGTAGTCCATGCCCATCTGAATTTCTCAGCAACCCAGTTCCATGCAGAAGAGATTACATTTTTAATCATATCAAAGACCATTTTTGCCATCTGCCAAAGCCATTTGAAATATCCTACAATGTTATTTATGATAACCTTTATAAGGCTCCACATCCAGCCAAAATAAAGTTTGACTACTTCCCAAATTCCATAGCAGAAAGCTCTAAATCCTTCTACATTATTCCAAAGCCAATCGAATAGTGAAATGAGTGCAGCAATTGCGGCTAATATCCAGCCAATGATAGGGATTGATTTTATGGCAGAAGAAACCCCTTGTATGGATTTTTTAAGAACGCTTAAAGCAAGAGACAATCCGCCAGAACTCACTGCCGCCCATAGAAAAGAAAGTTTTAACCTATTGTTTATCAGCATTAATTGAAGTTTTTCTCTGGTCAGGTTCTTGATTATCTTAGTGTTAATCCAGTTTAAAATAGTTTCAATTCCTAAAATGGTATTAACAGCTTTCCCCACAATCTTAATCCCCTCCATTGCGTTTCTCATGTTAGTCATGACACTTACAGAAGTTGCCATTGCATCAACAAAAGGCTGAATATGTTTGGTTACATTTCCTACTGCGATATAGAAAAGATTCCACCTTTGGTTTCTTCTTTTTTCTTTTTCTGCAGAAGTATCCATAACAACCGCCGCTTGTTCATAGGCCACATTGGTTCCTGTAATTTTTTGCGCCAGTTCTTCTTGAGAATCTGCCGAACGGATAAGGATTTGTGCTGCGGCCGCATTTTCTCGCCCAAACACTTCCGTAAGTGCGTTAATATCATGCTGTATAGGTTTTAGCTCCCTTAATCTATCCGCCCAAGAAGTATGGGTATCTGCCATCTTCTTTGTGTTTACTCCATAAGCTTGTAATATCTTAATAGCATCAGTGCTTAATTTGGTTTGAGCGGACATATTAGTGATAACATTTCGGATAGCTACCCCTGCTTCAGAACCATATTTTCCACCTTCCGCCATTGCCTGTATAGCAGCATTGGTTTCTTCAAAAGAGATATTTGCCAATTTTGCAGATACTCCTGCTTGAACGAGAGAAGCCGAAATTTGAGGAATTTCCGCAGCACCTTCTTTTGCTCCAGCGGCCATGACATTTATCATTCTACGAGATTCATCTGCAGCCTTGATAGGATTAGACAAATCCACTTGAAACTGAAGCATTGAAGTAGTGATAGCATCAGTAGCTCCTTTAATATCTCCCTCCATGGTTTTAGAAAGCACATTAACAGATTCCCCTAATGTTTCCATTGCCTTATCACTACTTCCTATATCTGGACCCAAACGGGAAAGAATAGTTTTAAAGGCCTCCAGATTGGTATTTACATCCTCTCCAAAAGTTCTGGTGAGATTTTTAGCTTTTGTATTAAGTTTTTCTAAATCTTCCCCAACAGCTCCTGTAATAGCAGAAACTTCCGCCAATGCACTTTCATTTTTTACCGCTGAATCGGTAATTCCCTGCAAACCGTTTTTAATATTCTGTATGGAATTATCTATCGCCAATAGGTCAATAGCACTCACTCTTTTTATACAATCTCCCAACTTGAACATTCGCTCTGTTGTACTCTTAACTGCAGATTTTACTTTATCTAATCCTTTTGTGATAGAATCAGATATAAAATTTAGCGTCCAAGTTGTTGTATGATTACTCATTTTTATTTACATTTGTAAAAATTGGTTGAATATGGATTTATACATTTTTCTTTTCCTACTCGCTGTTTTTACATTAAGAGTATTTTATCTTTTTGTTTGGCCTATAATTAAAGCTATTGGGGAATTGGTAATAGCAATAGTTAAGTCTATTGAAATAAAGAAAGAGGAGAAAAGTTTTGAAGACTATTCAGTATTTAAGTCTCGTCGTCCTCTTTCTTAAACATCTCGTGGACAATTTCTCCCACAGCTTGTTTGACTGCTGAGTACATTGTCATCCTCTCTATTTTCATGAGATAGTCCGCTTGGCTGTATGCCTCTACCCATTCTTCTACATCTTTAATTTCAGAAGGATTTACTCCTAACTTCCCCCGAATAACAGCATTGATTTTTTTAAAAGAATTGTCGTCATCATCTGTATTAAGAATAGATGACTCTATGCTTTTTTTAGCTCACTTCTTGCCCCCTTCATCAAGTCCCCGATTCGGGAAGTAAGTTCTGTAAATATACTTGCATCCTGCTCTAGTACATCCATGTCGCCAGCAAGAACACAATTGGCTATCATGGCATCAGAAGAGGCTTGTACATCCCCTTCATACTCTTTGCTGGAAAGAAGGTAAACAAGAGCCTTGCTCGGCTTTTTTACTAAATATTTCAGTGGTTCTGCAGAGTCTTCTTCTGGATAGATTTCAACAATTTTTAACCCATAAGGATATTTTAATTTTAAGTCTTCTAATACGCTTTCTGAAAAAGCAGGAATGGTATTTTGTGTCATTTTAATAATATTTTAATTAAAGTTTAAAGCTTGATTAAATTCCCCAAGAGATGTGGCTAATGAGCATTTCGTGTTTATGTACCATTTTCCCTTCGTTATTTTTCGCGGTTTTTGTTCTTCCTGTAAATTGGGCATTATGGATAATATCGATTACGATTTTCCCATTATTAGGATTAACATATTGGACAAAAGCATCAAAAGGCTCAATATCTTGCAATCTTGTTCCGATAGGCAGTGCTTGTTGAATAGCTTGTTCTTCTTCTACATAAAGAGAAAGAGAGAATTTGGCTTCATAATTTCCTTCTGTATATCCGATAGGCATTTTTCCTGCTCCATAGGCATTTTCTTTTTTGGTGCTGTCGCTATATTCAAATTCTTCAATGCCAATTACATCTCGCCCCATGATATTGATGGTGGCGTTATTCCATCCTGTGAGTTTTCCTAAATAATTGGTAATTTGATTTGCTTGTGCCATAAGTTATATTTTATTGGTTAAACTTAAATCTACATCAAAAGAATGAACAATTCCATCGGCTACGATTGTAGCATATATTTTTAATGGATGGTCTTCTGTGGGGTTTTGTTTTTCACTAATATGGATTTCTCCACCGCTAATATCATTATCCGCCACCATTCTTTCTATACAGCCTTTATAAACGACTTGTTTCCAATGGGTGATGGTTGTAGATTTGATGTATCCTGTTTCTACATCTTTTTTTACTTTTCCTTTTAAGAAAGGGGCGAGAGTCTCACGAATAAGCCTTGCTGCTTTATTCCAAACCCTATTGTTCTCAATATAGGCATAGTCGCTACTTTGAGTGTAGCAAGTTGCTGAATTAGAGAAAAACATTCCTGCCGCACCAACATAAGGACCTATGAAAATATATCCTTTTTTATTGAGGCTTTGGATTTGCTCATTAGTGAGTTCCTCTATTTTTTGCTCTGTAGAAAGAGAGGCGGTGATAAATCTTTTAAGTCCCACTTCGGTGAGGGAATAAAGATTTTTTCCTTTTTTATTCTCTGGTTTATTGAGAATATCCACAGAGCCTATATTTTCAGAAACTTGCCTTATACAAAGCATTCCAAGAGCAGAACCAATAGCTCCATGCCGAGCATATTTGCTGTCTAATTCTGCGATATGAGCATCTTGTCCTATAATTACAGAAACATTTGGTGCATTTTTCTCTCTTAAATTAGGATATGAATTGAAGTTTTCAATTCCTGTGGCATTCCCTCCTTCTAATAAAACAAAATCAATGAGAATCCCTTCCTTTTTAAGTTCATCTACCAAAGAGATTTGGAGATTATCAACTAATTCGGCAACTTGGGTTAAATTTTCAGTAAAGCCAAAATATCCGATTCCTTTAATCTCTGAATGCTCTTTTACCGCCGTAATTACCTGTGTCGTTACATTGCTTATGCTGGAATTTTCGGCAACGGGCAGAAAATATACCGTAGCATTAGGAGCAAGGCGAAAGACCTCCGAAATATGATAATGGGCCAAAGTCTTTTGATTGGCATCATAACTTTCATTGATTTTTAATTCTTCGGCATCTTTGGTTTGGATAAATTTAATAGCTTTTCCGTGTGTGATTTGGGCTGTTCCTTTCGGCACCGAGCCTACTAATAACACCACACTGTCATCAGTGCCCGTGGCTCTATCAAGATTACCATCTATTTTATTGATTTGTATTCCTTGTAAATTTCCCATTATTCTTCTGTTTTTGATGTTCCTATTTCTCCTAAATTGATATCTTCACCCCTTTGTGAGTTCGTTTCTTCCAGAGATTGTTCGTTTTTTATAAATCTTTGGTAAGATAAATCTTTATTATCGGCGTGTAAAATTGCTCTGTTTTCTTCAAAAAAAGGTTGCCCATCTTCGGTAATAAATACTTCATCTCTGTTAGGATAATCAAGAAAAAATTGAGCAGCAACAGCTTCTAATTCCATTTTATTGAATATTTTTTTTGACATTTTTATTAAATTTTAGATTTTATAGATAAAATAAACTTTACGCCAACGATGAGAATAAAAATCCCTCCCACCCACATTAGGGCCTTGTGATACCACGCAAAGGGCTTTTCGATATAAATAGGCTTTTCTACATATACCATCTTAGGTTGGGTTTCTTTGGTTTGTTTCTCTATTATTTTTGTTCTTAGTTCTTCGGGTGGCTTTTCTACTTTTAGGGTAAGCTTGTTGTCGGTGATATTAACATTGGCAAATATTTTCCCCTTGTTTTCCCCCTTTTGGGAAAGAGGCTTCGTGAGGGTTGCCTTGCCATCTCTACACTTGATATAGGCCTCGTACAAAGCACTATCTTTCTCCGTCTTGAAAATGGTATCTCTCACAATGGTTTTCACCTCTTTGGTCTCCGTAAGGATTATCGGTTCTGGCAGGGTTTGTCTCTCGGGCTTCCTGCTGATACAGGAAACCATTAAAACAAAGACAAAACAGATAGACAAAGCGGTTAAAATCTTCGTTTTCATAGGTTTTTGTATTCTTCTTTGGCATTGAAACTCGGACAGGCTTTTTTCACATTAGGAAAATCTCGGTGTCCTTGAATGATTGCCTTTGGAAATTCTTTTTTTAGTTTGGTTAATAAATCGGTCAATGACCGCTTTTGGGCTGGGGTTCGGTTGTCTATGGGAATCATTTGTTTTGATTGCCCGTGTGGCTCACACCCTCCGATGTAGGAGATATTGATACTTACCGAATTAAACCCCTTCACACCATTTGATATTTTTTCTATCTCTAAAAGTTGGACAATCTCGCCATCGGGCTTTATCATAAAGTGATAGCCGGGCATTTTCCAGCCAAGATGAGTTTTCCAATATTGCTTAATATTCTCTACAGATGTCGTCTGGGGCGTTGCTGTACAATGCACGACTATATACTTTATGTCTCTCATAGTTTTAGTTTTTTGGTTATCCTGAAATAATCGCTGCCATTCCTTCATCTTTGATGGCTACTGCTACAAAATACACTCTGAATCCAATAGTATTCTCTCTCATTGTAGGATTATCGGCTGCCGTTTGGGTGTATCTCTTGGCCGTTCCTGTGGCTTTTATCACATTCTTTTTATAGAATGCTACGGAGGCTTCTACTCCTGCCGTTGCACTTCCGAAAGGCAATTTGTTAAGAGTAGTTTTATCATATTTTGGAGCGTAAGTAGATTCATAAATTTCAAATCCGTAGTAGGAACTCGCTATTTTACCGCCATTGGCATCATGGTATCTTTGTTTGAAAGACAAATCTTCCACTAACAAATCCCCAATATGGTCTGGGCAAAGCACCAATACACGCCCTTGTTTAGGTACTAATAATTTATCCAATTTATTTTTGAAATTGATTAAATCTTGGGAAGTCAATCTTTTTCTCCCTGTGCCATCATCCGCCCCTGTAGTTTTGAGAACAGGTGTTGTGGCTGAATTGTCAGGAGCAATGGAATACAAGGCGTGTTCGGCTGTTTTATCCTCCAGCTCCTCGCGGTGTTGCTGTTGTACATCTCCAAGTTTATCATATGGTAGGGCATTGAGTTCATCATCGGTTACCGTAGTATTTTCGGTATCATATTTGTTGAGAGCCACGATAATATGCCCATCTTCTCTTTTGTTGGATTGAATAGGATAAATTTGATTATTGATTAAAACCTTTGGGGCCGTTCCTCTCTTTGGAATTTTAATGGCGTCATTTCCTACCCATTGTGGCTTTGGAGTGAGCGTTTCTAACCAAGTATTGTCGTGTCTAAAATTATTAATTAACTCCTTCTCTGCAAGGATATTTTTTAAGGCTAAATTTGATGCTGTTTTACTCATTTCTTTTTTATATTTTGTAATTATTTTCTTTCATAGATTGCCATTGCTTTGGCGGGGTCTGTTTCCATTAGTTTCTCAAAGGCTTTGGGGTCTTTTTCCGCATAATCTTGATAAGTCCAATTATCTCTATTTTCTGAGGTAGTCGTGGTAGAGCTTGGATTTACCTGCCCACTTAAAGCTGTAATACTCGGTAGAGATTCAATGGCTTTTTCCGTAGCTTCATAATCTGCTTTGGCTAAACTTTCATAAGTTTCTTTTTGGTCAGCGGTGATTTTCTTATCCCGAATCGCATTCGCAACGAGAGTTTCTACTTTTTGTTTTTGAACTTCATTTAATTGCTCTGAAAGTTTTGCACTAACATCGGCTTTACTTTTCATTTCAGTAATTGCGGTATAAAGTTGTTCATCGGTAGTATCTGCGGCTAAACCAAGTGCCGAAATAATTTTGTTTTTGTCCATTTTATTTTTTGAATTTAATTTTGTTTTTGGGATTTTGGGAGCTCCACAGGCGGTAAGTTGGTCAAAAACTTCCTTACTCCATTCTATATCTGCAGAGATAATATTTTTAATCAAACCAAGCTCATAAGCTTCTTTGGCGGTCATCCAATAGTCATTTTGCCATAACTCATCAATTTCAGCTTCCGTCTTATTAAAAGTTTTAGCATAAGCTTCTCTATATATTTTTTCGGTATTTTCAAGAAGCTTTAAATCGGCTTTAATTTCCTCTACTGTACCATAAGTATCAATGGTTGGTCTATGAATCATTAATTGAGATTCTGGATAAGCAGAAGAGGGAAACTGCGTTAAGAGATAGGTAGCGGCACTTGCGGCGAGAGCCCCCACGGTAATATGGACACTATCAAATTTTCTTAACTCTAAAACCATCGCTTGTGCTTCAATCGTAGAGCCACCACCTGAAGAAATAAAAACTTCCGCCTTTTTAATTCCATTTTGAAGGGCTTGTTCTACAATCGAGCGAATATCGGATGCCCGATTATCATACCCACCGATATAATCAATAATTTTAATGTTGACCGAGTGGGTATTCCTATTTTCGTAAGCCTCTATAATGAATTTTGATTTTTTCATTTCTGTTGATTTCTATGGCAAAATTGCGAAGCCTAAAATCCCTATGAAAAATGGCAAACCAAATTAGTAAGATTTAGATACCAAATTGGTAAGAATTTCATACTGATTTGGGATAAAAAATTTATTTCTAAATGCTTATCCATC
>ERZ772953.748-NODE-748-length-10502-cov-4.328420_pt1 | contig 10502 bp, 8 predicted proteins | sample MGYA00580685_ERZ772953 | MGnify/ENA primary metagenome ERZ772953 (study PRJEB29015, sample SAMEA2738080) | human oral metagenome | biome: human oral; feature: human-associated habitat; material: saliva | place: China | collected 2209 ...
CAATTGTCTTTGGATTTTCGAACAAGACGCAGTGGCTGAATGGGCTCTACTAGGCTGATTTCATCAGCTTTTACAGCCCTACTCAATTGTGCGGAGGTGGAACTACGAAATCGAATTCTAACGAATTACCGATTTCTGTCCCACTCTCCTAATTCGACAGCTTTCGTTGTCAAGATTCATCTTCTAGAGACTTAATCTTCTTTTTTCTTTAGTTTTGCTACAAGACTAGCTACTAAGCCTAACAATCCCATTCCTGCCAGTGCTGCTACCTGCGCAGAACGGTTTCCTGTATTTGGCAAACGATCACTGTCTGTTTGACTTGCTGTTCTAGCTTCCGATTTTGTTTCTTCAGCTTTTGCTGGTGCTTGAGCAGGTCTTTCTGTAGCTGGCTGAGTTGAACTTTGACTTTTCTCAACTTCTACAATCCGAGTTTCGCCCTTACCAGTCTCTTCTGGTTTTTGAGGAGTCACATGGTGAGTTTCAGGTGATGGCTGAGAATCTTCTTTCTTCGTTCCGACCAGTACGATTCGATCTGTCGGAGCTTGAAGAACTTCTCGTAGCTTCTCTTCTCGCTTGCCGTCTGGATAAACTTCTGTAAGAACTCGTTCCTGACCATTTTGGCCTTCTTGAGCCACACGCTTTTCTCCTAGTTTGAGTGTCGGATCCTCTTTTTCAACTGTTTGGAAGTTGAGCTCTTGTTCGAGGACTTCTAGATTTGGAAGTTCCTCTTGGACAGCAGCTGCAGTTTTCCCAGTCACTGGTTTTTCCTTGGTCAATTGGATGCGGTATTCCTTGACCTGCTTACCATTTTCTGAAACAAGGCGCACCAAGACTGGCAAATGGTCATCTCCACTATCCACAACCGTCGAAGCTGCTTGGTCGCTTTCTGCTACTGTGATCTTCGGACGTTGACCAGTATAAGTCACTTGATAATTCTGACGCTCTTGAGAGAAGTCTGGTAGTTCTTTTCCATCTACCAAAATCTTAGAATTTGTACTTTCCTTAGCCAATTCGCTTGGTGCCAAGAAGGTCATTTCCGTCAGAGCAACCCCGTTCTTGTCATCTTTTCTTTCCATCCGCCATCTCATCGCTTTCGACTTGACAGCCTTAAAGCTTGCTGTAAGTTCCGTGCCTGCCTGGATTTCTTGGTTGATGTTATATGGAACAGCTTCCCAGTTGTCAGGGTTGTTAAACGGATGATTCGGCTCGTAAGCTTGATAGTTGGAGTAATAGACAGGAGCATCAAAATCCGGTCCAACATAGCGCTCTAAAACAAGCTTAGATGGTGCATCTGTTCCGCTATCGGCAAAGAAGCGCAGTTTGGTTTGAACGACCGTCCGCTTGACAATCTTGCCTTGGTTCTTGAAGATGACACCTACTGAGACTTCTGGATTCGCTGACGGAGTAGCAGACCAGTTGGTCCAACGACGACTATCATCATGATCCCCATCATTGATATAGTCCACACGGTCATGAGAACCTGGGTCAATATCATTGGTTGCTGAAGCAAAGGCTTGATTGCCATTTTCATCATAATATGGATTGTCTGACACAGACGCGCCTTGCTTATCGGTCACTCGGACAGAGAGCTCGACAGGTAGGTCACTACCTAGCAGGCGCCCTCGAACAGTAAATTCACCAGCTTTTGCCAGATTTTCAGTTGGAACTGGCTCCCACTCGACAGTCAGGTCTTTGACTTCATAGTCTGATGTACCAGTGAAGTAAACAGGAACTTTGTTTGGCAAGTCTAGACTTTGACCTAGGTGAAGCAAGCGAGACTGTTTCACTGCTGCTACTGGCTTGCGAGCCAGCAAGTCTTTATCATTTGTAAAGTGGAGACGGTATTCTCCAAGGATATCTCCGTTTTCTGCCTTCACGACAACACGAACAGGATCTCCCTCATGGACACTTGGCACGACTGTTGCCAGACCATTATTGCTGACACTAGCAGTTATTGCTGGTACTCTTCCGTCATTAGCCGGGAGATAATAATCAGTCAAGCTTGGGTTAAAGTTTGGCAAGTCTTGGCCAGCCACTTGGATGCGGGTTTCTGCCTCTTTCGCTGCAGCCACTTGTTTCGAGAAGATTTGGACTTCTGTGATAGAGGTTCCCCTCTTGTCATCCGCTCTTACCATACGAATCCGAAGGGCATAAGTATCGACTTTATCAAAGTTAAAGTGATTCATTTCCCCAGCTTTGAGCTGATCTGGAGCTTTGAGGTTGGTCACCGGTTTCCAGTTGGCATCATCATTGAAGACATGCTCTTCGCTTTCGACAAAGCTAGGATTCTTAGGCGCAGTCGGCACAGTCTTGCCAGCATAATACTCAATCACGTAGGATTTCGGAGCACCAACGCCGTGATCTTCGTGGAAGGCTACGTTTAGATTGTCTACTGCCCGCTTGGTCATAATACCAGAATCTCCAAAGAGAACGCCCACTGAAGCCTCATCTTGACGGTTCCAGTTTGTCCAACGATTGGCTGGTTGGTCATTGTAAGAAATCACCTTATCATTAACATAAGATACTGGGTCACTTGGATTGGAGTCCGAAGCAAAGGCCAGTGGCAATTCTGAACCTGTCCATTGGTCCGAAATATTGGCTCCATTTTCAGTCTTAGCAGAGACACGGACATGGAGTTTGGTTGGCAACTGACTGCCTTCTACCTGACCAGTGACCGTGAAGACGCCTTCTTTTTGATATTGACTTGGAGAAATAGCGTCCCAAGTAACTTTTGCTGAGGAAACTTGACCATTTGAATGGTAAGTTCGGACACTCTCTGGCAGGTGTGGTGCTTCCGCAAGCGGAGTTGTCACGCTGACTTCCTCTACTGCGATAATACCTTCCACAGACACCTTAGCACGTGCTTCCTGCTCAATACCTTCAACTTTTCCGACTACTTCAAAAGTGTGATAGCGATCAAGGTTTTCTTTTTCAACAGCCTGCCAAGTAACCTTGTGAGCTTTAGGAAAGCCTTTATCGTACTCAACCGTCACAGTTGTTGGCAGTTTTGGTTCCTGATGCAAGTCTGTTACCACATGGACTGGGCGGACTGCTTGAGCCACTTTCTTCTCCGTATTGGCTTGAATTGCTAGTTCCACTTGCCCTTCAGCACCGTCATACTCTGCGTTCAAAGTCACATTTCCTGGCTTGTGTAGTTCTAAGCTTCCTTTACGAATGGCAACTTCTCCTTCACCTTTCGTAGAGAAGGTCACCTTATCTGCCTGTAAAACTGCCTGAGTGCCATCTTGATAGTGAGCCAAAACAGTTAATTGGACAGTCTGGTCTTCTTTGAGCTTATCAGCTTCTTCGACTTGGAGACTCAAATGATCAATTTTCGGCGCTTCTTCTAGGAATTGCACAGCATAAGTTTGCAGAGTTCCGCCATCTTTCGGCTGGACATAAATATTTGCGCGCATACCGTTTGAAGCACTAGCTTGAACCACTGTCACATCCGCATTTTCAGCTGTAGCTGCCACTGAAGGGAGCTGCTCTCCATAGGTAAGGCTTTGATAATGGACTGGTTTTTGGCTGGTCAGGTCCGATACTGCCTCTCCATCCACAGTCACTAGCGGCGTCACAGGTCCAGCTGCTTGCCCTTCTTCAACGAGCAAGGTAGCAGAAATGGTATCGCCTGCCAGATGACCTGTCATTGGAATACGAGAACCTGCCACAGACAGTTTAGCTTGATCTTCTGGCGCGATTTCCCATTTATCTACATCATAATGCTCAACACTGCCGTCAGTTAGAGCAAGTGGGATCGACTTATCTACACTGCTCAAGTCCGTTCCAGGAGCCACTCGTTTAATAACTGGCAATTCTCTTTCAACGGCTAAAACTTCCACACGTGCTTCTACTTGGCGGCCGTCTGCCTCTCCTTTGACGGTTACAATACCTGAATGGCTAACATCTGCTTGTGACCAAGTCACAGGACGTTCTGCACGACTACCGTCACTGTAAACAAAAGGAACTGTCGCTAGCAAGCTTGGAGCTTGTCCCAAAACTGTACGAACGTTTGGCACTTCTATACCTAAAACAGTCTTTTCTTTCTGCTCGTCCTTGCCGGTAAAGACTGTCACCTGGTCTGATTTTAATAAACCAGAATGGGCAGTCAGCGTGAATTGACCGGCTTGGTCTGTTGATTTGACAATGGCAACTCCCTTACCGTTAAAGGCTTTGCGGATCCAAGAGCCGTCTGCTTGTTCCTTGTAACGTTCACGGCTGGCTTGCTCTCCATTGTCTACACCGACTAGCTGACCTTGTCCATGCAATTGGAAGCGAACAAGATTATTGGCAGTTGGCACGACATTGCCGTCACGGTCAACGATTTCATAGTAGATATAGGTCAAGTCTTTTCCGTCTGCTGCGATAGCATGCTCTTCCTTGACCAAGCGTACACCGGCAGGCTGACCTGCGGTGACAATCTTGTCGCGGGCAATTTCTTTACCTTGATCGTCACGAGCTACAGCTTCCAAGGCGCCTGGTTGATAAGCTACTTTCCACTCAAGGTAAAGTTCTTGAGGATTTGCTCCTTCTTGATAGCTGCGGCCGTCGCTGGTTTCTTTTTTATTAAATTTCTTGACTCCCAAAGATTGGTTGTTCAAGTACAATTCAACGCTAGCAGCATTGGAGTATGCACGGACTGGTATTTTATTTTCAGCATCTGCAACATTGTCTGCCAAGTCTTGATCTTCCCAGTTCCAGTGAGGAAGCAGATGAACCATAGGTTTCTTCTTAGCTGAAACCCACTGACTTTGGTAAAGGTAGTAGTCATTTTTTGGAATGCCCGCCGTGTCCACTATTCCAAAATAAGAGCTCTTTACAGGTGTACTGTTTTGGTTGTGCCAAGGAGTTGGCTCGCCGATATAGTCTGTACCTGTCCAGATAAATTGTCCTGCATAGCCCGCATTGTCTCGGTCAAAAGTCCAAGAAGCAGTTGCCGTTTTACCCCAACCAACACGGTCATTCCCATAGTCAGACTGCTCATAATTGCGCCAATACTGATTGCTTCCAACCCATTCTTGCTCTGGATGGAAATAGCTACCACGTGTACGAGTTGCCGAAGACGTTTCAGAACCATAAATCAACCAGTTTGGATGTTTGGCACGTAAGGCCTTGTAATTATCTTCTGAGTAGTTAAAGCCAACTGCATCCAGTTCATCTGCGATCTTTTCATGACCACCACTACCATCACCAAAGCGGAATTTGTCGGCTCCCATCGTGACATAGCGGGTCTTATCAACTGACTTGATGACCTTGACCAAGCGTTTAACCGTAGCTAACGAATGAGCATCGCCGTTTGCTTCACCGATTTCATTTCCGATCGACCACATAACGATGGCAGGATTATTTTTGCCTCTTTCAACCATGGTCCGCAGGTCATAGTCAGACCATTTTTCACCCTTTTTAGCTTCTGGGTGAGTCGCATCTTTTTCAAAAAAACGGCCGTAGTCATAAGGCTTCTTGCCTCCATACCAAGTATCAAAAGCCTCTTCTTGGACCATCAGCCCCAGCTCAGCCGCAATCTGCAAAGTCTGTTCGCTGGCAGGATTGTGGGTCGTACGAATCGAATTGACCCCCATTTCCTTCATCTGCTTAAGGCGACGATACTCTGCCTTATAGTTTTCTTCTGCACCTAGAGCCCCGTGGTCATGGTGCAAGGATACTCCGTGGAACTTGACCTTCTGGCCATTGAGAGAGAAGCCTTCGTTTGGAGTCCAGTTGTAATAACGATAGCCAAACAAGTCTTTCTTGGCATCGACCAATTGACCATCACGATAAATCCGTGTCACCAATTCGTACAAGGCAGGATTGTCTTTAAACACAGTCCACAATTCCGGCTTTTCTACTTCTAAGCTTGCCTGGATAGTACTGCTTTCGTGGGCTTTTATTTTTTGGCTAGCAGTACGAATAAGGTCTGTGACTGCCTCACCACCACGTCTGACAATCTGATATTCCGCTGTGATTTCATGGTCTTTATCGTCTGTATTGACAATCTTACTCGTCACATGAGTTGCAACCTTACCGTCTTGCTGCTTCTCAAGTTCTGGCGTTAAGATAGTTGTACCATTTTTCTCAACATGAACCTTATCTGTTACTTGCAAACTCACATCACGGTAGATCCCGCTTCCTGAATACCAACGGCTGCTTGGTTGCTTGTTGACAACGTGCACAGCGATGACATTTTCCCGACCATCTTTGTGGAGGTATTTAGTAATATCGTATGAAAATTGGTTGTAGCCATTTGGATAATGCCCGACCAGCTGGCCATTGACAAAGACCTGCGAATCCATGTAGACACCATCAAATGTAAGACGAACATTTTTATCCAGATCTTTTTCGTCTAATTTCAGAGGCTTACGATACCAAGCATCTCCACCATTGAGCTGGCCACCTTCGTTTTGTGCTGGTGATTCATGGTCAAAATCAAAGTGGATACTCCAGTCATGAGGCAGATCCAATTTTTTCCATGATGTGACATCCGTCTCAGCTTGAACAGCTTCCTTAGCATTAGCGTTTAATTTAAAGTGCCAATTCTGATTAAAATTCACTTTTCTATCTTCGATCATTTGGCTCACTTCTTCCTTCGTCGCAGATTTTATCTCAGGCTGAGCAGCTTTTTCTTAAGTAGCTTCTTGGCCATTCTCTTTTGCTCCATTTTGAGATGCTGCTGAAATGTCCTCCGCCACTTTAGAAAGCTGAGGATTTTCTTCTTTTTTCTCCTCCTGAGAATGCGCAACAGACTCAACTGCCTGACTTGTCACTGGTTCAGCAGTCACTTCTTCCTCAATGGGCTTTTCCTCAACGGGCTTTTCTGCAGCAAACAGCACCGTTGTTTCCTCGGCATAAACTGGAGTTGCTCCTGCCACACCTGCTCCAAATAAGAGGAAGCAAGTCCCAATAACTATCGAACAAACACCGATAGAAAACTTTCTTATGCTATAAACTCTCTTTCGATTCCAATGATCCTTTCCCATAGGATCATCCTTCTTTTTCTCTAGTAATCGCTTCTATTTTTAAGAAAACGCTTTACTTTTTTATAATCGTTTACCTCCTATTTTATAAAACAAGATAGCTTATCTCAATAAGCCAAGAAGCTTTTTTATATTTTTGAGCGTTTTTCCTAAAATTAGGAGAGAAACAAACTTTATCGAACATTCCTACAAAAAAGATGAGTCATTATAACCCATCCTTTTCCTATAGATTTATCGTGTAAATAATCGCTCTTAGAGTTTAGCCAAGTATTCCTGCACAAGTTTGATGTCGTCTTCCTTGCCACCTCGGTCAATATCGCAGATATGCGCCAGCCCATATTTTTCGATAATCAAAGCTGTCGCCCCGCAGAAGGTCCGACCATGCTTAACCGAATCTCCATTATTGACAAAACCTTTAATCAGGCTTGAGTGTTTCTTGATGAAGCGTTTGCTTGACCAGGGAATTTTCCCAGCACCTGCATTTCGAGTAATGAGAATACAGGGTTCTTCCAACTTTTCCTTGATGCTTTGTGTCGGATAGCCCAGCGATTCTGCAAATCGCTTCCCAACTCCCGTTACTGAATCATAAACTATAATCATTTCCTCTTCCTACTTTCTCAAAAGAAGCACTGCCAAAAAAGCACCAAAACCTATAACAGCCACATCCGCTATCAGTTGTAAGAGAATTTCCAAATTAGGCATACTGTGAATATAGAGCAAGATACTGATCACCGTCAAGACCAAAACCACCAACTTGATAGCTACCGCCACGCCTGGTATCACAAGCAATCCAACCAAGATACAAATAAGACCACCAATCAAAAAAGACTGAAAGCCCAAACTTAGACCAAAGCCAAATTCCACCCCACCATAACCAAGGGTCAAAAGACCAATCACAACTAGGCAAAGCCCCAAAATAGTCCTTCCACTCAACAGCATTCCACCTTGTTTCATCATTATTTCCTCACTTCCTCGTTTGAATGAATAGATTCTGATATTCATTTAAATCTTCTCAAAAAAATCTTTTCCAATTCACTTCCACCTAAGACTCTATATCACACAAATCCACCTCCTTTATTGAATGAATTTTTATATATATTCATTCATATCATCTTCCAAGAAAAGGAAATTTTTATTTAGCAAAAATTCCCTTTAAAAAATATTTCACCAAGGTCTCGATACTCTCAAAATAACCTGGAAAATCCTGCTCTGTCACATGCATGTCAATGTAGTAGATCAAATCGTAAGCCTTCATGATTTGGGCGACTTCCTCTTGAGAAAAGCCCTTCTCTTGCAAGCGCTGGCTGAAAGTCTGAATCAAAAACTGATGAAAGGCATTGGCCGCGCGACCAGCATCTTGATTATAGTAGTCATGCAAGATCTGAGAAATCCCGGGCTTGCTCCACTCAGCCAAAATTTTATTAGGCGAAATCAATTCAAAAGTGACTGCAAAGAGCTGTTCAACGACTTCCTCTGCCTCACCCTGCCAATCCACGCGCTGCATGGTTTCCTCACGTATGCGGTTATTCTCAGCTACATAGACTTCTAAAAAAATAGCTTCCTTGGACTCATAATACTTATAAAAGGATCCAACGGCCATGCGGGCACGCTTGGTAATATCTGAAATATTCGTCTTTTTATAGCCTTTCTCAGCAAACACCTGCCTAGCCTCAGCCAATAATTCAGCTTTTTTGTCCATGACCTTCTCCTTTTGTGAATGAATTATATTTTTTATTCATTCATATTATAACACTTTAAAAATCTTTGTCAAGAAGGGTCGAAATAGTATTTTGAACGGAAGACGACAATTTGAGATAACAGCACCTTTGTTAAATAAAAAAACAAACAAGTTCTCGTTAAACTTGCTTGCGTCTTGGATACATTAGTGTTTTCTACGATTTTTCAAGGCCTCGTTGATTTTCTTGGTTTTGATCATCGAATCGACGGAGACAAGAAACCAAACCAAGAGGTAAATCAAAACAAAGTTTAGCCAGAAGAACCAGCCGAAAAGCATATTTCCCCAGCCATTGCAGATCACAGCCAGACAAACGATGGTCGCTGTCACTACAAAGTGGCAGAAAAGTAGGAAAGGAAATGGAAAGCGATCTGTCGCATCAAGGATATAGCTTGCTACTCCAATCAAGGCGCCGACAAGGAGGACACTGAGAATAGAGCTAGGAGTCAACAAAAACGTTTTTCCTGAGAACAGGCCTACCAGCAGAAAGACCAAGCTACCTGTTCTCAGACCATCCTGCATACCGATAAGAATTTTTTTAAAGGTCATAATTTTTCTCCTAAATTCCCAAATAGTCCATAAGTAGCTTGACATAGCGGCGACTGACATCGGTTTTGAGCTGATTGGTTAGCTTGGCAGTCATATTACCCGAAAAGCTATCTGACAAGGATTCCAGATGATCGATGTTAATGACTGCATGCCGCGACACCTGAATGAAATTGCGACTATTGAGACGATTTTGAAAACGAGTCAGCGTTTCTGTCGTTGTGTAAATGCCCTCGGTACTGTAAATCATCAGGGTCGTCTGATTAATATCGGCCAGGATAATATCCTCTGTCTTGAGCATGACCAGCTTATCATCCGACTTAATAGGCAGGACACCACTTGGACCAGCCTTGAAGTTTTCCAGATAGTCTAGGACGGTCTTTGCCTCACCAGCCAGCTGATCCGCTCTCACGACCACCAGCGGGTCTTGGGAGGAAATCTGAGCATCTTCTTCAAATCTTGTCTGCAAACCTAAGCCTCCTACTTTCTTTACTTGAAGCTCATCCGTCGATTTAGCAGCCAATTTTGACCTAGCCAGAAGAGGGCTGCTGCCGTGAGCACTACTCCAACTATATAGTATGTTTCTTGGCTTGTCAAGAGCTTTTGCCATTCGATACGGATACCTAGGAGCTTCTCAAATTCTTGCTGGAGCTGGCTCTGGTCCGCAAAAACTTCTGTCAGAGGATCCTTCATCAGGACTTGTCTGAAAAGGGAAGCCATGTAGGTTGAGGGAGTCAGTTTCATGAGATTTTGGGCAAGGCTGGGCAGAGTCCCAATCGGAATATAAGTTCCCACTAGAAAACCAGAGGCCGCACCGATGACCGTTGCGTATTGCCCCAAGGAATTCACTGATTTGAAATAAGGAACAACTAGCGCATTGAGGAGACTAGCCAGCAAGCTATTGAGCAGCATGAGGCAGACCAGCTGGGGAAGCAGCCCCCAGTCAAAGGAAATCTTGTCCGCTAGGATAAAGTAGGTCAGCATGACAGCAAACATGAAAACTTGCATGACAAAGCCAATGACAAAGGCACTGATTAAGTAGCTAAATCGCAAGCCCCATTGCCCCAAATCTGTGATAAAGAGGTCGGCAGTCACCTTTCTTTCTTGGTCTTCGGTCTGTTGCGAAAAAGCTGATAGGCTAGTGGTCAAGGCGGTGACAGCTAGTGTTCCGCTAATCAACCAGAAATCGAGCATCTCCGCTGCATGGCTACTGTCTGACCAAGAGCCTTTCATGTTGTCCTTTAGAAAGA